>VTLG01014158.1_pt1 | contig 18189 bp, 13 predicted proteins | sample 4694571 | NCBI WGS metagenome assembly VTLG01 (sample SAMN12604809, study PRJNA352737) | marine metagenome | biome: ENVO:00000447; feature: ENVO:00000209|ENVO:00000569|ENVO:01000036; material: ENVO:00002151; isolation source: viral sequences binned using virsorter ... | reverse complement strand
TATTAGCTACACCCCAGCCTGTTGATAGCGTCTCGAACTTCTGTACTCCATCATAATAGAGTTTTACTGCTCCATCTTCATCTGCTAGTATTATTAGTTCATCTCCAGCAGCGTTCCGGACTCTAAATTCATCTGACTGTAAGATTAGTTGTCCAGTTCCAGTATCTTTTATGTAGCTGTCCGATCCGTCATGAAATATCTGCAGATCATCACCAGTTCCGATTAAAAGTTTATCGCTATCTTGTAAATCAAGATCAGAATTAAAAGTAACTGCGCCAGTAAAAGTACCACCACTGGCACTCATTACTGGGAATCCGCCTGCTGTTGAGCCATTATGTACGACAAGGGTTTCCTTATCGGTATCAACAGTAACCTCTCCTTCGGCTCCAGTGAAGCTACTGTGTTGTGACGTAGTTCCACGTCTTAGTTTTAATAGTTTTGCCATTTATAGGGTTCCGAAGTCAAGTGTTAAGTTTGTTCCACTAACAGTTCCTACATTTGTTAGGTTCTTATTAGTACAATCTAAATGTCCACCAAGAGAAGGTGATGTATCTTCATCTATATTAGCTATACCAGCTGCAATAGAGTTCCAAGAACTATTATCACGGTATTTTAATACATTATTTGTATCATCATACCATAAATCTCCTTCAGATGGACTACCAGGTGCGGAAGCGGCTATCTTATATTCATTTGCATAACGGTTTACATCAGCAATAGAACCAGCTACAGTATTTACATTAGAAATAGATCCTCCAACTGCTGTAACATTCGCATTATTACCTGCAACTGTAGTTACATTAGCGTTATTTCCTGCAACTGTCGTGACATTGGCAGAGATTCCTGCTACTGTGGTGACATTTGCACTAATACCAGCTGTAGTATTAACATTTGCTATATTAGTTGCTGTTGTATTCACATTAGATATAGCACCAGATACAGTATTGATATTAGATATACTGCCAGAACAGTTGTCCATAGCAGTTACGTTACCTGATGTGGCCAACGTATTCATATCACTAACAATATCAGCTGTAGCAAGCGTATTCATGTCCGCTACAATATCAGCCGTTGCTAATGTATTCATATCTGACACTACATCAGCCGTAGCTAGTGTATTCATGTCAGCTACAACATCAGTAGTACCAAGTATTGCGAGATCTGCTACAGCTGCTGCTGTACCAAGTCTTCCAATCTCAGTCGCTTTACCTGCAACTGCTCCAATATCAGTTTGATCTGCAGCTACTGCATTGATATTTGCAATGTTAGTATGACAAGTCTGTATTTTTGTGATATTATCTGCACAAGTTTCAATACTATTACCAGTACCTGTGGTTAAAGCATTTGTAATAAGACCTAAGTCTTCTGTATATGTTATATTACCAGATACAACTGCAATATCATCTAACGTAGATTGGGATGGACTCATAGCTGAGTAACCATCACCAGATGATCCGTCATAGACCATCATCTGTTTATTAGATGATGAGTCAAACCAAAGGTCACCTTGAGCTAATGAACTAGAATCTTCTCTTGCTGTAGGTGCTGAAGTCTTTATCTGATATGTATCTGCATAATTTTGAATATCAGTTAAGTTATCTGCACAACTTTCTACCTTGGCAATCTTTGATCCTACATTTGTAACGTTAGTATTGTTAGCCGCTACTGTATTTATGTTGCTGATATTAGTCGCAGCAGTATTGACATTAGCAATACTTCCTGCAACAGTATTAACGTTAGCAATGCTACCTGAAACCGTTGTAACCTCAGTAGCTTTCGGGACAAGTCTATGAAATGCATAAGTATGAAGTGTAGATGTGGTTTCTACTAAAAGCCCCATACTAGCTGCGTAGGTCGTATTCGTAGCTAAGTTAGTAATAGTTACATTATTACCTGAACCTGCACCATTATTGATTACATGAGTGGTATTTGAGGTTGTGGTGATAGCACTATTGAGGGCTTTAATACTAACAATAGTACCAGGGCCATTATTGACATCGGGATTAGCGCTTGGAAAAGATGTTTCATTGGCTATAGGCCAGAATCCACCGACATCATCGACAAGATCTATAATCCTATCGTTGATAGCAGCTGTAGTTGCTATACTTGTATCATTATCTGGGAATGTATCCCCATCTTTAATGGTATCTCCTGTACTTATATTGAAATATAGCTCGTCAGAACGCTTAGCAGAGTAGACTTTTGTATCACTAGTTGAGGTACCAGTTGTTACAACACTACCTCCACTTATATTTCCTACGTTAATAGTGCCACTTGTTACTATATTTTGACTACCAAAGTTGGGAGAAATTTTTGTCCCATCAATTGCAGCCGAAGCATTAACGTCAGCATTAACAATCGAACCATCAATTATATTAGCTGATGCTACTGAGTTATTAGCAAGTTTAGCAGCCGTAACTGCATTATTAGCCAACTCAGCTGTATCTATAGAAAGATTAGCACAATCTAAATCTCCAGTAACACTAAGTGTACCGGCTATAGTAGTATTACCAGTAGCTGCATTAACAGTAAATTTATTAGTATTAACATCAAAGTTTCCGTCTACTCCTGTAGCTTGTAATTGAGTAGCACCGTCAACATTCAAAGAACTATCTAAATCTACAGCGCCAGAAACGTCTAATGTACCAGGAATATCTATATTTGATGCCCACTGAACATTAGTACCGTTTGTTTCTAGTAACTGTCTGTTTGTACTTGAGTTAGCTAGTTTACTTACAGCTATCTCGGCATTAGGATTGACATCAGCATTAAGGATAGTATCATCCAGAATCATCTGAGATGTAACTGTACCAGTATCACCCGTCGTTACTACTGTACCTGTAATGTTAGGTATGGTAATAGTACGGTCAGCTGTAGGATCAACAACAGTAAGAGTAGTCTCATGAGCGTCGTCTGAAGTGCCTTCAAATATAATCTTATTATTTGGACCCATCTGTAGGTCCACTTCCATTATAGCAGGCTGAATTCTACTTAACTTTTCATAGTCAGCTTCCTGAGAAATATAGAGAAGCTGTTTAAAGTTTTCGTTTAACTCAGTCGATCTAATAGTCGAGCCTGACTCAAATTCACTTGATATAGGGTCTTCTGCGGTATTACGGTAAACAACGACTTTATCCCCTTGAGATGGTTCTTTACCACTTACAAAGGTTATACGGGTATTTCCGGTATCTAAGGTGTAGTCTGAGGTGAGTGTTTTGTCTACATTATTAACGGAAACTTTTATATCAGTGGAAGCGATCACTGGGAAAGAGTAGGAATAAGGACCAGCTTGACCTGAACTCCCTACAATGTAGTCATTAAATGTTTGTGCCATAATTTATTTAGGGATTCGTTGCATAGTTAATAAGCCGTTCCTTACGATCTATTTCCTGTTTTCTTTGACTTGTAACACCAGATTTAAGCATCCAATCCTTTTCTTCTTGTATCTCGATCTTACGAGCAAGTTTAGAGAATTTAGGGTTAGCTTGTAATTCAGCTTTAATACGATCTTTATGAGTTTGGAATACTTGGTGTACTATACGATAGAAGTCAGCTTTTTTAAGATCATATCCTTTACCAATTTTAAGACCTTCGTCTTGATAAGCTTTAAGGCTTCTCTTAAATGCTGCACTACCAGCACCAATCATATAATATTCCAAGTCAGCACGTAAATCTTGACCTAAGATATTAGCACCTTTTGGTCCTGTTATAGAAAGAAGTCTTTGTAATTCGGATCTTTCCTTAGAGTTTAATTCAATACCATCAATCTCACTTAGAACTTCAGGAAGATTAAAATTCATCTCTTTTAGTAGTTTTCTTACAGGATCATCATCAGTAGGTACTACTGCTACTGGACTTAAAGTGTTATACAGTTTTAATAGCCCGTTTTCAGGTCCATAAACCAAAGGTTTGCCAGTACGATCTTTACTTAAAACGTCGTATTTAGTTGGGACAAGCATCTTCAACCCAACATCATTTTTAAGAATCATCTCCCATAGAGTATTAGCTTCTCTTTGAGTACTATCAATAACTTCAGCAAACTCTCTAGATATAGATGACCATGGTAAATGTGATCTAATAGCCCGTGCTGCGATATAATTTGTAGCTCTTTCGCTACTTGCGTAAGGGTCCATTAACACAGCTAAATCTCCTATACCAGACAACATGGATTGATCAACAATCATAGATGCTGCGATCCAAGTTAGTTTTGATCTCCAATCTTCTGTAGCTGTTTCTCCTAACACATCTTGATATGCAAAGACGTTAGCTGTCATAGTCATGAGAGGAGCAAATACTTCAGGTACTGCCATATTATCTATGAATGGTACATAAGTATTTCCAAATTTAAATGAGTTTGGTTGTATTTTATTGTTCTTCCAATGCTCACGTTGCTTAGCATCATAAGGCATTGTTCCTGTCATCATTCCGTTTGCAGCCGCAAAGAGACCCATAAGTACTATAGTATCTCCCATGGCCATACGACCTCGCATAAGAGCAGCTTCTTGAGCTACTTCTTCTGGTTTTAAACCGTATTTATCTAATATAAGCCTATCAGGTGGCTGTCCTGATTTTGCTGGTCTGTCTACAAGATCAAACCATTTATCTCTCCAACGATTAACTGAGGTATGCTGGAAAACTAAATCAAGATAGTTGAAACCTGGTCTAACAAGAGGGAAGAATAATTTCATTCCAGGTATGTTAGCAATGCTTTCAAACCCTTTAAAGTTTTCTTCTAAACCTTTTGTCATAGCAGCTTCATCGCCTGCCATGGACGCAGCTTTATCTTTAACTATATAGAACCCATCTCTATTCTTATCAAATATTTCATTACGGAAATTCTCTTCTGTTTTTTTAACGAAAGCTTTTAAATCATTTGGATCGACACCTTTTTCTAGAGCATCTAAACCTGCTTTCATAGCCATACGTTGACGACCAATGAGAGTTCTAGCAAAAGCATCGCCAGCTCCCATAGCATTTTGAGAATATTTAATCCAAGGATTAGTATTAAAATCAACAATACGGTCTAAATGACCATAAGCAGCTTTTTGCGTGTTATCTCCAAACTTTTCATAGAAAGGTGCTAACTCTTTCCATTCTGCTAAATCAGCTTCAAAATCATACTTCTGATGGTAATCAAGATTCTTTTTACTAACACCTAATTCCCAGTTACGTTTAGCCATTTTCCAAGCTTCACCCCAACCTCTAGCCATAGACTGAATTTGAACAGCTGCTACGGCTGCTTGCTTCTCGTCTAAGTCAAGCCAAGGTAATCTTGTACCAGCTAATGCTTGGAAAGGACGCATAATAGCTATAGTATTAGTACCAATAACAGCCTTTCTGATAGTTTTTAAACCACCTAAGATAGAATTAAAGAAGGTTCCTTGTAATTGCATACGGGTCATACCCTTAATATGCACATCATCCATCCTACCGCCACGCCATTTAGACCTTAAGAACTCATGGATATGATCCATAGTACGGACATGACCGTTAGATAGCTCATTTAATTCAATTAATGCTGCTAAATCTTCCCATCTATCCGCTTTTTTAAGCCTTCTGGCGTTCGTAATGAACTCATCTATCTCATCATCAATCTGATCTAAACGTTTTTTGGTTTGTTCTGCTATGGTTTTAGGTAGTTTATAACCCCAATTCTGTGCTTGACCGTCTAAACCCCACATCATGCCCATCTTTTTGTTCTCTTTTAGAAGAACTTGCATAGCATCAAATATCATATCAGCTTGTCTGCCTATATGAACACCGTCTTGGATGTTTCTAGCGCCTGCAGATATATCTGATACTAATCTAGCTAAGGATCTAAGAACTAAAACGTTAGCTCCTTTCATTGCAGGAGTAGTTGTAACTATTGATCTCCCATCATCCATATAGACACGTTTATTGTTCGGGTCTTTTAAGGCTTCTTCGAAAGTTTTAGCTAAATCTTTACCTCCTTTACTTTGTATAGCGTCATCTAACGCATCAAATAAAGGATCAGATTGCTTGATTATAAGAGACCTAATATCTTTCCAGTCTAATCTATTATCAAGATCTTTGAATGCTAGATTAGCTACGTCATCAGCGACCTCTTTAACATAATCTCTGATGCTAGCGTTTCCACGAGCGATAGCTCTAATCTGAGATTCAGATGCAATAGGAGTATAACTCTTACCATCTCCACCTTTCTTGATATCTGCTAAACTTTCTTGTATATTTTGACGTACAAGACCTTTACGGTATGTAGCTCTTTCAGGTCCATTGAATTGTTCAGGGTTGACAAAAGGAGAAGGTTTTCTCTTTTGAGCTGCCTCTGCTGAACTGATATAAGCATTTTCATCCCATAGATCACCTCCAGCTTTACCTGTTTCAGTAGCTAGATTTTCCAGCTCCTGCTTAGAAGCCGCATCTGTAAGAGGATCATCATATCGTAGATTATCTTCTTCTGAGAGGTGTTTAAGAAGGTATTCTCGCTTACGATCCGCACGGCCGATACCATCGCCATTGACGTAATCCTGAGCAGCCATCTCAGTAGCAGCGATCTCATCTGCTCTAAGGTTTTCAGCAAGGTCTTCTTGGTAGACTTTGTTGGCATTAGCACGTGCTTCATCAACATTTCTACCAGCCTTGATATCGTCAGCATATCTCCATAAACCTTTACCAAATGCTCCTATAACATGGCCTACGTGGTTCATCCCGCCACCAGCTGTAACAGTTTTAATCCGAGCTAACCAAGGGTTATCTTCAGGTCTAACTGCTAAAGCTCGCATGATATCTGGTGCTAACCAGGGTACATGCTCTTCTGCTAAGTTTGCTATATTACCTGCTTCTGAGCTGCTAGATATTAAATCTGCTACAGCCCCTTCTGCAAATATTTTAGCTCCTTTATCTATAAATTTAAGATATTTATTACCTGCTATAGCTGTGTTAGCTGATCTTAATACTGGTATTGCTTGACCAGCTTTACCAAGTCCACTAATTTTACCTAATCCGCCTGTGAATTTAATAAGTAAACCAAATTCAACCATTCCTCTAGCGAATTTACCTATAGCTGTTCTATTCTCTGGTTTCCATTCTTCTGGTATATCTAACCAATCAAGATCTCTTGCAATGTAATCTTCATGGAAAGGGTTTTGAGTATCATCAGTAGGTTTACCAAGTACACTATTGAGACCCATCTTAAGAGTGTCTCCTGTGAGCTCTCCAAACTGTGTAACACTATCTACAGCATCCAGGGTACCAGCAGTAACAGCTCTAATACCCTCACTTAGAGGATCTGTCATCTGTTCTTGGAATGCTTGGTTAGCTTGTGCTGCTTTGTCTCTTTCAGACTGCCTCCAAGCTGCTTCCTCCTCTACAGACTTACCTTTAAGGTAGGCTCCTGCTTGAGTTTGGAGGTTTTCTATTATGCCAGGAGTTTGTTGTTGAATGGTCTGTGATGCGTTTTGTATACCTTGTTGTACTTGTTGTACTTGATTAGGATTAATAAACCTTCCCATTAACATGGTAGGGTCCATTTGATCTGTAGCTTGGACCGCTTCAACTTCACCTTCAGGAGCTACAGCGGCCTCATTAATTTCGTTATTTTTAATCTCTTCTGTAAGTTTATCATCTCCAGAAGAGGGATTAAGGTCGCTCATACGTTAAACACTCCCATTGAGTGTAAATGGTTTATAATACGGTTTTCTGTAGCAATATCTATTCCAGGTCTAGTTCTCCTGAGATAGGTTCTATATGCTAAACCTCTGTTTGGTTGTTGTAAAGCTTCGTTGAAAGCTTGATCCTTATCCACGCCAAAGCCAGGAGGATAATCACCTAAGACGCCTTCAAGAGGTTTTGCACCCCAAGGGAAATCTAAATTTTGATTAAGTTTACGATTAAAGAAATTATTATCGATACCTAATCTTTGCATGTTATTAAGATCTAGCAGATCATCGGTTTGGAATTTATTCTCTATATATATCTCTTCTTGTGCTTTAGCAGCTAGTGCTTGCTCAGCATCATCTCTAAATTGTATTTGTGATGCCCACAATGTACTAGGTAATACACCCATATCACGAGCCATTGTTGCTAATGCAGGATGATACGTAGTTATTGGTATACCAATACCTTCCTTCTGATTGGTTATTTTATAAGTAGTTGTTTTCTCTAATAATTCAGGATGATCTTTTGTGAAATAAGTGTTCTGTAAACCTTCAATCCCTACCTGTGCTTTAAACTTTCGATAAGTAGCTATTTGATTTGAGTATTTAGGGCTTATTAGTTTTGCACTTAGAAAATTATCCTGATTAAAATTAGGGTATCCGTCAGGTGTTTTATGCCATTTACTATTAGGGTCTTTTGCGCCTGCAGCTATTTCAGCTATTTTAGCTTCTACAACTTCATTAGCAAAATAAGAATCAGCTACTCGTCTACCAGTTGTATTTTCAAGATCCTTTTGCTTCTGCTGGATTTCTATTTTAACTTCTAGCCAAGCCATTTGAGCTACAGCTTTGCTTTGTTTAATATCCCATCCATAGTTTTTATCTTTTCCTAAAGTTTTTTGAATTCTTTCTTCACTACTCTTTATAATATTCTTATCTGCTCCAGTACCCCATTCTACACCGTCTTCATTAATACTGATGCCGTTGGTCTCCATAAAGTTTTGGACTTGCTCACTTTGTTGAGACATTCCAATGAGATCTCCATTAGTCCAGACTTTACCTTTTGTAATATGAAGCTCGTCAAGACGCTTGGTAGTCATAGCTGCATTAAGGAAAGGCATTTTAAACTTACCGATCTTATTTTCTATGATTTTCCTTGCTTCATCATTGTTCACGATGTCCGGATGATGAGTAAAAATCTCGTTCTGGACTCTAAGCATTTCTCCTGGATCTGGCATACCCTTTTCCTGCCACTCTGTAACTTGATTGTTAGCTATTTGCTTAGCTAAAGATACTGTAGCTTTCTGCTTATCATCCCAAATCTTGTTACCTTCTTGTAAAGCATATCTATAAAGCTTAGCGACGCCAAAACGTTCATTCTTATCTAATGACTCTCCAAAAGGTAATATTTGTTTACCGTTTTTATATTGTACTTTACCTTCAGCATTTAATATTAAATTACCGTTTTTATCAGTTACAGGTATCTGCTCGTATTGTTTAGTTAGAACAACTGGTTTAATTATTTTATTGAATACTACCATATGTTTGCCTTTTAGAGCAGCAGCATCAATTATATTTTCAAACAATTCTTCCTGTTGCTCTGCTAGTATCTGACCAACACTCTTGTTACTTTGGACAGAACCTTCTTGTATCAGCGCATTCCACTGAAATTTTGTAGCTTGTCTCCATTTGATTAAAGCATCTTGAGCTACACTATAGTCTTTGCTTTCAAGAGCTTCAGTTATATGAGTCTGTATTAACTGGGTTTTTTGAGCAATATGTTCTCTAGCTCTTAGAACTGTGCTTTTTGAAGCTGTTTTATCTAAGAAATTAGCCCGCCATTTACGAAGAGGTTGGAATAAATACTTCTCTCTTGTAGCAGCATCATACTTTGTACCAACCCCTTTTGTTATATCATGACCATAAGAGGTAAGGACTTGCTGTTGTTGAGATGGTAAAAGTAGGTTAAAATTTTCTGCAGTAAAAGTCTTAGGTTGACCGTCAGGACCAGTTGTAGTCCATTCTCGTTGCTGGTTTTCTTGTAACCAGCCCATCCAGGTACGATCAGCAGTTGAAGCTTTATTCTGCATATAAGCGAAGTCTACACCACGCTTATTATAATCACTTAGGCTGACGTATCGTTCTGCAGCTTCTGTTAAGCCTAGATCATTAAGTTTTTCTGCAGTTTCCTGTGATTTTATCTGTCCATTTTGAAGAGCTTTTAGAATTTCACTATGTTCTAATAGCTTAGACATCTCAACTGGATTGTCTTCGAAGGTATGACCACCTTCTATAACTTCTTGTTGTTTGTTTCTAGCATCTTGCTCAAAATAAGCTTCCATGCCTTTACCTAAACCATCGAACGCTTTGTCCCATAGTCTTAGGTTGGTCATAGCAGTTTGGTAATTAGTAGCTTTTACAGCATTCCAATTACCAATACGCTTAGCACGCCTTTGCTCGTCATCACTTATTTGACGAGTCACTTTATTGAACTTATCATCAATCTCTTCAAGCTTAGCCTTGGCATCCGTAGATACTTGTAATGGCTTTAAGTTGGTAGAGAGATTAGTTCTTCCTGAATAAAGATTTTCCATAATTTAAGAACGTATTCTTATGTTATAAGTTCCATGTTTACGTCAATTAAATCATAGATAACACTAAGGAAACCATCTGATTCTAATTTAACAGCTTCAGGGAATTTCATAGAAACTTCCTGAGCCATGACGCCACGGTAACGTGAATTAGGTGCTGACTTATAATTCCATTCGTAAATGTTTAAGCCAGATAGTGCTTTGCCAACTTTAATTATATTCTCTTTTAGTCGTATATCACTAGTGATTTCGTCGTAATTGGCTTGTGCTTTAAGTCCTGCTCCTGCGCCACCTGCAACAGCTCCAACCATAGCACCCATGAGTGCCATCTTGCTTGGTCCTGAAGCCATTATAGGTTTATAAGGTAGTAATACAGCAGGAGGTGCTCCTGGCATTCCTGGTAGATTATTATAAGCTGAAGCGTCTCTATTATACTGCTGATGTACTACTCCAGCACTTTCAAGAGCTGCTGTTTTATCAGAATCAAATAGTGATTGTTCCAACTGAGCTTGCATCATACCTAATTCACGCTCATGTTGACCCATTTGCAGTAAGAATGATTGACCAGCATTACCTGTAGATAACATCTTACCTGAAGCTTGTATAGCTTTAATTACTTGTGACTGTTGTTCAAAAGCGACTTTAGTTGCCTTCTCTTTTTTCTTTTGATTGACAATAGACATAGCTCTATTAGTCTCAATCTGATTTAATTCTAATTGTTTATTAAAATCATTAACAGCTTGAGCATGAGCTTTAAGTTCAGCGTCATGTTTATCTTTCTGAGCGTCCGATTTTTGTTTTTGTATTCTTAGTTGGTCATCATACTGTTGCTTAGCAATCTGATTCTGTCTATCGACTGCTGCTTTTTGGGCATTATACTGGCCCTGAGCCTGCATTATACCACCAACTGCTTGGATACCACCTATTGCTAGTCCTACACTGCACATGGTTTTATAAATGTTATAAGGGGGACACCATTTTGGACATAGTAATTAATGAATTTAAACTTAAGAAGCTTCAGCAACTTAATGTGTGATTCATTTCTCATGTCAACATGGTTATAAAGGTAGGGATTAGCTAAGCTGTTGATCCAACGTTTAGCTTCTCTCACGAATGTGTGTGGATGATTATCTCCTTCATCTGTGCATAACATCCAGATAATATTACCTGGTGTCACACCTGCCACTCCGACAGCCTTGCCGTGTGGTGAAGTGAAATATACAGAAAAGGCAGAGTTATAGTAGGACTGTAGGACTGCTACTGGTGCGTACAGTCCCATAGTCTGTTCTACTTCTCTTTTATCTTCTCTTCGGAGATTCTCTCCTACCTCAAGAGCGAGTTGAGGGGTGCATGTTTGAATGTACTTACTGTCGTGCATGTCTTCGGGTATTATAACTACCGTCCCAACTTGCAGAGACTATGGTAGCGGTAAAGGGGGCTGGAATTTTAACGGTTATATCGTGTTTATTATTCTTTTTATAAATAGGAACACTTATATTTTTATATAAAGCAGATGGTACATTACTTAGCTTACTAAGGTCAGTAGTAACACCTGATTCATAGTGTACATAATCCTTCCATGTCTCTCCATCTGTATTATCTTTGTTTCTAATAGTATCTGCAACATGGAATTCCATAGGACCAGAAACACCTAGATCAAAGTTAAGTCTGTGTATTCTTAAATCAGCATTTACATCATACTGACCTCTATCTTTAGCTAAGTAGTATGTAGGTAGAGCTACTTCAGTTGTATACTTGTATCCTATAGCCCAGCCAAACTGGTCGGTATTAGTAGATTCTTTATGCTGTCTTAAGTCAACACCATTAAAGGTTACAGTAGCACCAGAGGCGCTATCAGGGACTCTAACCATACCATCTAGTAATTCTATAAGCTGTATGTTAGATGGGTCATTAGCAGGTAACACAGTATATGGTAGTGTTACTATACTATTACCTCCTGAATAAGCTATAGATAAACCAGTAGTAGTATGATTAGCATCAGGGTTTCCTGTTTGTGCGTTTTCTTTGTAGACACACATATTATCTACGGATGCTTCAAAGCGTCTAGCTATATTTGTAGGACTTCCTACGGTACCTAAGCCTATTTTATAAGCCCGTTCTGATGTAGTATCAACAACTAATTCGTAACGTTGTAGAACAAAGTCAGATCCTTGTTTAGTAACACTATAGAAGTTACCAGAACTATATAGCTGATGAACCAGAGTGCCCTGCAAAGTCCAACTGAACCATGCTGATTGTTCTCGCTGTTGTCCACCGTCGAAATATTTATAATGATAAAGGTCAGTAGAACCTAGTTTACCAAATGTCACTACTCCAGCTTGAGCTGAATTAGTAATTCTATTGATATCATTTGGTATAAATTCAGGTATAACCCTTGTTTGTTCAATAACTTTAGGAGGTTGATTCTCTCCTACAAGTATAAGTTCAAAGACTTTACTGAATGATGATGAGTTTGATGCAAACATCACTGCAGTACCTGTATCAGCAGGCGAGAAGTCTGCAGTAGATTCGTAAGAAGATAACTTTTTAAGCTGTGCAGTCTTAGGACTGAAGTTCTCTGATTCAGTAAATAACATGAATTGAGCTGCTTCACTAAATAGCATCACACCCTTCTGCATAGGTAATGCATAGTTTAGAATAGCAGGCTTAACATCTGACGCACCCATGTCAATAGGGTCAGAATCTGATGCTGCGATAGCAGAACCAACAAAGAAGTTAAAATAGTCTGCAGGCTGAGATATGATAACTTGCTCTCCTGCTAGGAGCCCTAGGCGATTTCGAACGAAGAAAAGCTGTGTAATTTTTTTGCCCACAAATGTAGGCATAGGATTAGTGTTATCATCTCCACACGTCCTATCTACCCAGTAGTTATCTCCTACAGCTGTGTAATCATTTACATTATTATTATTACTATCTGCCCATGATAAAGCACTCCACGTAAATGTATCATCTCTGTTATTAATCAGAGCATGTGGCATTGTAGTGTAGTTAAATCCATAGTCAATATCAGGCGCAACTGTTTCTTCCCAGATACCAGCACCTATACCATTAGTAGCATCAGTAATGAATTTTACATAGTAATCATCTGATGTAGCATCTTCTGTATTAGATACTTTAACAATATATCCATCCTTACAGGTTCCTGGTAGTTTAGATATATTCTGTGCTTTATCTGTGAAAGCTTCTAAGGAGTCTCCTGTGAGTCCTCCTCTAACGCCAATAGTATTGAAAGCGTAATTTGCCGAAATATAAAGACCATTGCCAGCGACACTAACACTGACTGTATTATTCCCGACACCATGATACTTATCCTCAATTGCTTTTTTAATATTACCAAGAACAATGTCCTTAGTTATTTCACCTTTTTTAATATTCTTAACAGTTCTATATACAGCTGCATTGGAGTCTGTATATGACTGATATTCACTAACTGATTTAATAGTTACAAGCCAGTTTTGACCGTTAACATTAACTACTTTATATAAGTTAGCCCAGCCAGTACCTACATCCTTACCGCTATCTTGAAGTACTACAGTAGCTGTGTACTGAGTATCATAGTTAGGGTTATTAGAATCGTAGTGGTTTACAAAGTGAGTTGCGTTTACAGAAACTGTGAACTTAACGTCTTCCCAAGCATCTCCTGCTGTGGTACCCGTATACTCTTCTTTACCTGTGTAAACTGATCTTGGTGAGGAGGTCTGCCAGGTAGCTGAACCTTCTCCACTAGGAGTAGATGAATCAATTCCAATAAAATTATCACCGCCTCCACCTTGGGTACCACTGTTATCACTTGTGTGCCATTCCCAGGTAGTTATACTATTACCTCCAGAGCCTATAGCTTTGACTACCTCAAGAGATTCAATTCTACGCTTAGTGGTAGAAGTAAGATTAGTGGTACCAAGAGCCACCACATATTCTGTGTTATAAGCAATCTCATTAAGAGTGACAAAAGCATAGTTATTCCCAAAGGTTGGAGTGGTTCGAGCTTTAGCAACAGTTTTAGCTGGATTAGTAATGATTGTATAGTCATTAATAGTCAGCTTGCCATAAGGTTTGTTCTCTTCTGGAGTACCAGTTTTAATTAAATAACTGAAATCACTAGAAGCTCCACCTGTGAAGTTAACTGTTTTCTGTGTCCCGTCTGCTAAGTCCCATACTTTAATAGTAGGTGAGTTACCAGATGTAATTTGAATTAAATATCTCTCGTCACCATCCCTTAAAATTTCAAACCATTCACCTCCATCAGTAGCATTAGTAAGCTTACCAACGTATTCTCCAGGAGCTCGCTTCTGTAAACCAAAAGTAACATCTGGATAGGCGTTATGACATGTTCTTAGTTGTCCAGGGAATTTAATAAAATCTGGTTGTTGTGATACGCCTCCTAAGAAGTTAGGAATCCGTTGATTAATAGCTGCCATTATCTGCCTATGACTGAATAAGGTTTATATCCGGTGTAAGGTTGTCTCAATCTAGCATTAGTAAAGACATTATAATCAGCTTGACGTGTGTCATATTCAATAGCAAGAGCCCGTGAAACAGTCTCGTCTTGTTGGAATACTTGAGCCATTTGTGGGTCATTAACCATACGTGTGTTAGCTATACGAGTAGCTTTAGCTGTACAATAATCTTTAAATGGTTGAGGCATATCTTCAAACGAATACATCCACACTACATCTGCATAGATAGTTGACTCGTCTGGAAATTCATTTGAGTGGGTGTAACGGTCATATAGTTTTCTAGTTGTAGTAGAACCTACAGTCTCTGCTCTAATTATTACATCATAATTATCGTAGTGCTTGTAACGATTCGTGTCGATTTGTAACACAGCATCGGATACTACTACTTGGTCATTAGTGTCTGGAGTGAACTCTACTTCATATTCAGTATTGAATACCCAACCCTCAGATTGTACTTCTCTCACAACTTGTCGTAAGGTACTCTGTGCAATAGCCACTTCGGGGCTTTGAGTTGTAAGGGTGTTAACTGGAGACTCTCCGACACTCATGAGGATAGCATTTACAGCATCCAATTCTGTAGATTTAGCGTAACTTGGAGTTGGCATAAGAAAAAAGGGGAGCGTGAGAACTCCCCTGTATGTTGGTTAAAGGTATATAAGTTAGAATGCAGCGTCTGGTGAGTTAGTTGTGTGAAGCTCAACACAAGCAGCCGGATTAAGATAATCGGCTCCCATTGCGAGACGTCCCAGAATGACATCACCCTGGTAAATCACAGACACATCACCACTCGTTACTTGAACTTGTGGTCCAATTGTCTCAACTACACCTGCGCCTTCTTTCTGGAAGATAAGTCCACAGGACTTGGCGAAGGATGTTGCATTACCATACTCATTGTTGATACCTGAGACAGAACTACGTGCGTCTTCAGTTGCAGCACCAACGAATGAACCAGCATTATCAATTGTAGAAGCAGAACCATACTTAGCCTGGAACGGAATGTTCATAGACTTGTAGATCTTGATACCAGCAATCGATAGAACACCGGAGCCTGACTGGAGTCCGTCACCTTGCTCATCTCTGTTGATCAAAGCATTAGATGTTACGTTCTCAATCAGTGCATAATATTGACGTGGGGATAGTACGGCTACACGCCCGTCACCTGAAACTCCCTTCTCATCTAGAACTGCAGCAGCTTCAAAGAAGGCAGCTACAATCTTGTCATGAGCAAGAGCATCAGAAGCAGCGCCGGAGCCTGAACCAACCTGGATCTGGGATCCACCTGGCTCAACTTTACCGGAAGCTGAGATTGGGTGTGCTTTACGTGCACCACGTGTGAGCGCCCTAAAGATTAGGCGATCATATTTCTCGGCTAGAGCATAGCCGATCTTTTTGGAGATTTCTCCTCTGAGCTCATAGTGAGCAAGAGTCTCATCAAGGTCATATACGAATGCACTAGAGATGAGCAGATCATCAACATTGATGGTCTTCTCAGCTACTGGTGGATCGCCTGTACCCAGTATGGGCTGGCCTGGAGTATGGAATGAAGCTCCCATGCGTCCAGTGTAGATGAACTGTAGACTCTTACCTGACTTGAGCGTACGCTTCGTGACTAGATCACGAGCAATTGTGTTATGCTGGAAGCCTTTAAATAGCTCTCCTGAAAATAGTTTCAGATACAGAGCATACTTATCGGCGGCGCCATCATAACCTGTACCGGTAGATAGATTAATTCTACCTAACGCGGTTTGGGTAGTTACGGTTTGTGCCATTGATAAGAGTTGTATTATTTACGACTCTAAAACGTTTTAGAAATATTTAGTTTTTATTTTAGCGTATCGTCGCCACACGTGCGGCAGTAAGGGTATCCTCGTAAGGGCCTTAAAGCCTAAAGCGGGTAATCGGATTCGAACCGATGACAACAGCTTGGAAGGCTGCAGTTTTACCACTAAACTATACCCGCTGAAGTCACTCCCCTAGGAGTGCTTCTTCTAACGATTGAGGTTCCCGCTCTTCTGCTGGTTCCTCGTTAAACATTAAATCATCAGCTTTCTTAGCTTCTTTAGCTTGCTCAACTGATGGTTGGGATCCAAACCGTGTTACTACTGCGTTATCCATCTTTAGAAGGTTCTAATTTTTTTACTTCAGTCTCAAGGTTGGCCAATAAATCCACCAACTCTGATTTTCTGCGATCATATGCAGCTTCAAGTTGTTCGAGTTGGGCTTTGGTTTCTTTAACTTCGTTTTCTTTTTGAGTGAGTTTGAGTTTTCCAAGCTGTTCCTCTGAGACAACATAGACGGTGCGTGTAGGTGGTTGGAAAGCAAAATCAAATAGTGAATACATTAGTAATCATTGGTAATTGTGCAAGGGCAGTCAGCTTTACAGTTGTAGTGTGCATTTATGTGCAGTACTTCTATAAAGGTGATGAACCCCAGGGCCAGCACAAGGATGGCCCAAGGGGATTCGAGATACTTCATACTTCTTTTAAATGTTTAATTGGAATAGTGATTAACTTCTCCCAAGGGTGACTATCAATTAATAGAGCAGCTTTATCCCGCTCCATTCTTTGAATGAAACCCTCGTACCCATTATAAATAGAGGTACTATCATTTACAACAACTGTTGTACCTGGAAGTATCATTAGAAACTATACTTAGTTCCGATCTTAGTACCCCAAGAATTATCTACGTCTTCAGCAGTGATGACGGATACCTCTCCATAGAAACCAAGCTTATCAGTAGCAGCTACAGAAGCTCCTACCTTACCTGATACTTGAGTGTCTCCATCAGCAGCACCGTCAGTGTTGACGAGAGCTGGGCCACCTTGTACATAGTAATCAAAGGTGTCGTTACCACCTTCCCAACCAACGTGGAAATCAGTAGTACGACTTTGATAGTCAGATCCTGTGTAGGATGCATTGGACTCTACGTTAACGTAAGGTCCAGCAACAGCTGCGCCTGCGGATGTAAATACCGAGGCCAGGATCAAGGCTATTTTTTTCATTTGTTTTTAGTTGAAGTGTTAATTTTAGTATACTTCACGCCACGATAGGTTAAAGTCATTTGAATTACCTTAAGCTACCAAGACCCCGTTCCATGCCTTGGTTGTCATGCGTCTCCGAAGAGATGAACGGACGTGATGTGAGTGTGCGACCTAGAATATACCAGGTATGATTTGTCCAGTAACAATATATGAACCTAGTGCAGCAACGAAACCAAGCATAGCAAGCTGTCCGTTGACACGCTCTGCGTTCTCATAGTAGTTTACATCGAGTACTTCTACTTGGGGTTCAGTCGCAAATTTGTTATCCATTGAGGTTGTGTTAGGTTTACTGGGCGGGTACGATAACTTCGGGCCGCCGCTTATCCATTGTACTTAACCTTCTTAGGCTTGTCAGCCTTAGTTTTTTTCTTTTTCTTTTTCTTGTTCCCGCTTAAGAATCTATAACGGGGTGCCATTACTCTTTCTTTTTCTTTGCTGGGGCT
>VTLG01013316.1_pt1 | contig 18189 bp, 27 predicted proteins | sample 4694571 | NCBI WGS metagenome assembly VTLG01 (sample SAMN12604809, study PRJNA352737) | marine metagenome | biome: ENVO:00000447; feature: ENVO:00000209|ENVO:00000569|ENVO:01000036; material: ENVO:00002151; isolation source: viral sequences binned using virsorter ... | reverse complement strand
ATCTTTGTAATAGCCCCATTGTTTGCCCGATAAAATACTCCATCCGTAAGTTTCCAGCGCGGTTTCATATTCTCGGTGAAATTTGCGTATTGATGAGTAGTTAAAGTACATGTCGCCAATGCGGATCACATCTTCTAGATAAATTTTTCCCGTATCCTTTTTCATCGTTTCGACGAATTCGCCTTTGTATGGTTTCACCATTTCGTAAATGTCCTTGCAATGATTGGAGTAATGGCATCTTGTTCGTAGCCATAAATTAAATCTTCAATAAAATACACATATAAAGAGCAAAGACGGTCATAATCGACCATCTTGTATTCATCCTTCCACCGTGTGCGAGGATGAAAATGAATTGGCACTCGGGCGTTTATGTTTAAATGCGTTTTTAGATCTTCAGGAATAGAGTCATGATGTATCACTCCGTCTATTTCCAACCCCTGTGCCCAGTGAGCCTGTGTCCAGGTATGTCGCCAACTCAACTCGGAACGCCTGTCTAAATATTCAGTGAAAGTCCAAGGCGGTTTGTTTTTGAACTTCCGAAATCGGTTGTGTTCTTCGTAAAGACCAAGTAAGCGTTGCCATGGATTTCGTACAACGATGTAACGCTTATAAGTCTTCCACTCCAGTGGAATATCCGTAGAGTGTCGATTCTGATAACCGTGAGGGTCTGTTGAGCAAACCCAATAGCTGTTTTTACGGCGGCACAAAAGCCGATGAAGCATCTCAGACGCTGTGCGTGGAGGTGTTAGAATAACGGCTTCTTGGTCTTCGAGAATAATCATTCTACAACCCGCATCCCCCTTCACATTCCATGTCGAAAAGATCCATTTGGTCTTCGTCTAAATACGCTTCATCAATCGGCTTACAGGTTCGATGCAAAAACATGGGAGAATCGATCTTGTCGTGCATGACTGTGCCAGGTGTTCTTAAAGCTTTATCTATTTCGACTGCGCGTTCCCAATCTGCCCCACCCGCATCTTTAAGTGACTTCCATTCTCGATTCGATTTATAAGGGCAAAATACACAAGCACTTCGTGGAACTGTGTGGGGGACTCGTTGCTCCAGATATTCAATACAGGCAGTTCGGGTCATTCGGTCTTCAATCAGCGGAAAACGAACATCAGTCCACCCACGTTGATTAAACCGTCCTCGTGCTCGGGCTGCTCGACCTGGTTCGTCATAGCTAAAGCCAACGTACTGGATGACTTTCACATCTTTGGGAATGTGTTTACGGGGTGGTAGCTGGAGAATATCACGCCGGATCGCCCGTTCGACGACTTGGATCTTGTAATCGTTCGTGCATTGCCGCCTTAGTGTCCCAACAACGCCGTCAACGCCAAGCGTAAAGGCTGGGATAGACGCTATTCTTTTTTTTTCGCCGGTTGTCGCCGCTATGTCGTCGCCTAAGCGTCCAATACTACGCACCAAGATCGGTGGACCCCCTAGTGAATCGAGCCAGTCCAGATGCGTATAGACTGCCTGTGGCTCGTCTCCTGGGTCTGCAAAGATACATGCATCAAATTCGACATCAAGATCGCCGTCCATTCCCATAAGGTATAAAGCAGTCGACTGCACGCCCGCCCCTAAACTTAAAATGTGAAACTCACGCATTAGTTTTTTACTCGCTCGTAAAAAACCAATCCCGCAACAATTGATAGAAAGCTAGCCGCCGCTACCCCGCCAGGTAACTGAACAACTAGAAACGCTGAAACTATGAACCATTCAGGCTTCTTCATTTGGCGGCTTACGCCACCAAAAGAGTCGATGCTTCAAGAATGTCACGATCCCCACATCGATGAATCCTATTTCAAGTAAATGCTTGTCAATGCGGCATAACGCATCGGGTGACGTTGTTTTTACGAGCACCCACTCGCGCGTAAACCTTTTGATATATCGTTGGCGAATCATTTATTAGTCCTTTTGCAATACTCAGCGATTAGTAACGCATCTGCTGTTTTGTGTGTTATTTTTTCGATAGACGGAAACAACTCCTGTGCCCGGGCTTTATGTGTATTTTTCTTTGCGGTTTTACCCAGCTTCCGATTTATAAGGCCGAACTCTTTTTGCCAGGTTGTCGGCGTAACCGTTTCAAAGGGGATATAGTTAGCGATCAACATTGCCCTGAGCATTCCGTAATTCCTGCCGAATGTGAACATGCTGCGTGCGGAGTTACCTGGCATCGAATGTACGTCCTCAATAAGGGCAAACACTCCGTATTTATCGCTCCCCATATCCTCAAATATTGTGAGGGTATCTCTCTCTGTCTCAGGCATTGCATATGCAAACGCACCGCTTGGTGAAACTATCGCAATACCACCTTGCAGGCCTGGGTCTATTCCAACGTATGTTCTCATTAGGAAACCTTTTCTAGTGCAGCGAGCTCGTCTCGAAGCCTTTCACATTCATCCGAACCGCCTTCGCCTTTACGACGAAAAGCAGCGATACGTTTAAACAAACTAGTTTTCTGTTTGTCTATTGCCGATTGTGGTTTTTTAGGAGGCGGGGCTGGCTTAATGTTTTTTCCCCAATCGTATTGCCCCTCAAGAACTTTGATGACGGAATCTGGTTGTAGGAACCAGTCAATGTGAGGCTTCCAATCGATGTCCTCAACGCTCTTCAATGGAAAACGCTCTAGAGCTCGGTTGGCTAAATCAATCCATTGCGCATCGTCTTCGATACATTTCAAAAGCATCTTATGCCGAGTCGGAGTTAGGCCACCTCCTTTGCGAAGGTTGATACGTCTGACCTTGGGAACATGACTATTCCACTTTTCAATGATTTCGTTTATCTCTTTTAAATAACTAATTGGTTTGGTAGGGTTGGGTTTGGTAGGGTTAATAGCGACTTCTTCCGACACCTCGGGACAAGTTTCGACAAGTTTCGACAACTTGCGACTTTTACGTTTACTCAGCCTGTCCTGGATGTACTTAGGAGCGTGGTCTGTCCAGTCGTGTATCGTTAGTCGATCCGTGTCATCTAGTTCGTCTAGGTAGCCCACCTCTACCAAAGCCCCTATCAAATCATGGCAATCGTCAAACCACTCAAACCAACAAGCGATAACATCGTTGTCGTACCGGCCTACTCGGCCATCATCAGCCGAATTAGCGGCAAATTGGAATAAACACTCGACTACGCCGATTGCTTCCCAGAGCCTGAACGGACGCGCTAGACGGACGCTGAGAACCCGCTGGAGATGCTTAGTCTTTGCGTGGCTAGGACAGCAAACCTTCATGCTTCGACCTCCTCCGCATCAGGTTCGTATGATTCAACGAAATTATTAATTAGCTTTTCAGTCGGAGGTAAGTTGATTGTGTCATCGTCGTTAAGAGTGTCTTTGATTTCCGCTGATAACGGTATCATGCCGCTATTGAGCATTTTGCGGATCACTGTTTTCATCCACATTCTTTCTGGGGATGTAACCCAGGGACTACTACTTCGCTCAGAGCCTTTACTAAATGACCGCCGGTGATTTTCAATCGAGGCTCGATCCATGACGAGAGGTATCTGCGTGCCGTTTGTGAGCGTGCAGATAGCATATACATGCGTCAGTTCACCGTTTGTACGTTCGCTTGATTCATCGAGCTCATGAACTACGTTTTGTTGCATGCCGTAACTGACTTTGAATGTGTCGGTTTCGTAAACGCAGGCCGCAAACAGCGACCTCACTTCTCCCGAGCGTTGAGCCAGTTTGATTAGCCCCTTGTATCCGATTACAAGCTTTACCTCGACTCCGTACATCATCAGATACGCTTCGCCGATTGCACCATCGACCGTAAGATCGAGGGTCATTAGCTGTGCCAACGCACGCCAAAAGGTTGCGTGTTCGCAGGCGCGCATTAAATCCGGCTGCGCCTTAAGCATTCGCATAATGAGTGCCACTGTTTTCTCGGGGTCGTCATTATTTGGAAGATAATGTTTCCAGGTGTTCTGCTGGCGGCGTAGTTTCGTTTCTACTGCCGCTAGGCTTTCGTTTAGTGTCATTGCTTTCTTGTTCACGTTTCCACGCTCCTTTTGCACATGCCAATAACCAGTCCATGTCGTCCATAAACTGTTTAGCGGCATCCCCATGCCGATGAATAAATCTTGAATATGTGACGAAGTTGTAACCCTCCGTCATCGTTATGAACCTTCCCTGGATTCCCATATTTTTAAAAGTCGGGTCGTCGTGAACCGCCTTGCCTTTGATCAGATTCTCTGCGGAGGAGCCAGCGTTTAGGAGTACTTCCTCTGTGAGTTCGATCCCAAATGTCCCGTACATCTCGCTCGGCTGTATGTACATTTTGCTTTTTATATCCCTTCGTTCGCCTGACCCAACAAGCGATACATTCTGCTGTGCGGACCAATGCACCGCAGTCGGGGCATCGCCATTTCTTGGTAATACGAAATAAACTGGCCGGTTTATATCTGCTCATATGTCATCCCCCTCCAGAAACTCCAGAGCAAAAGCTGTAATCTTCAGCCTGGCATCTAGATCCTTTGGCCCTTTGGCTGGGATGACTTGTATGAGCGTACGCATGCGTCCTAAAGGAAAGGACTGAACGTAATAAAGCCGGTACTGCAAATCCTCTGGAATCCATTCCGTTTCAAATTCAGTTAAGTTCGGCATCACCCAGTATTTCTTTGTTGCTTTCTTCTACTGCCTCGACGACTCCAGGTGCGAGAAGATCAATTTGTTCTTTTACATTTAGCTTTTGAAGTTCGTCGATGTAACGATCAACCAATAACCAAATAACGCCGTTATATTTTTCTTCGTCACAAAGTTTCCGAAGTACCACATCGGTAATTCGCACGATCCCATCCGTAGACAGAAAGCTGTTCAGATCTATGTCGGCCATTCGTAGTCCTCCATTAACGGCTTGAGCATTTCAGCGTATTGCTGGATTTTGCAGAGATCCTGAATCGCTTGGCCTTTGAGGTCAAAACGACTCAGGTATTTATGAATGTTAAATCTCGCAGCGATGATGCCAGCTTCGTATCCGTACTGAGCTACAAAGGCATCAAAGCTTTCCAGCAATCCATCGCCTCGGCAGTAATGATTAGGACTCCTGATCGGATCGTACTTCTTGCTCTTCTTGCTCTTCTTGCTCTTCTTCTTTTTCTTCTTCTGGCTCATCTGGCCCTTCCAATGTCACACGGTGTACCGCAGAATGATCACGAATGTATAACTTCCATTTGCCATCGACTTGTTCCAAGGTTTTGTCCCCTTCGTTGTCGTGGGCGAAATCCATAGCTTCCTGACGAGTGTCAAATTCATGTACTTGCATTAGTTGCTTCCTTTGCGTGAAATGCGGTTTTGGTATATAGAGTGGCCGCCGACCGGCCATTCGGTTGTTTTTTGGGCTCGCCTTTGATTACTAATCCTTTGCGTACCAGGCTGGCGACTCGCCGTTGAACGGTACATCGTTCTAGGCCTTTGAGCTCTTCCAGTTCTCGTGCTGTGTTACCTGGGTGAGATAGAATCAGGAAGTAAGCCAAATTTTCAGCCTCAGCTAGTTTGCCGGAATGCACGAACTCCCGGGCGGCATCTTTTGAGGTCTGTGGATCGTTACTTCGTGCGAGAGTCGTCGCAGTGTCGAATAGTGGTAGGTTCATCGCAGGCTCCCATTAATGATGTGATCCATTTCCTCAGCGGCTGACAGGCGTGTAGCGGCGAGTGGAGCCGCTTTAGGGCTAACTGCTTCGGAGCCACAATTAGATCCCTCACGCCACAGCCTCTCGATCTCGGATGATGGGATGACCCAGTTATTTCCAATCTTAGTGGCGGCGATGCGTCCATCCTTTATCCAGCGATAAAGGGTCTTGTCACATAGGTGCAGAATGGCTCCAACTTCTTTAATAGTTTTCGCCCGTTTCATGTCTTCAAAATTCAGACTCATCTTTTCCTCCCTTGACTGAGTGTGTCTGCTCAATGGTTATAAAGGGCGGTAAAGGGCGTTACAAGGATATATTGTCTAGAAAAAGGATATTGGGGGTGGTATAGGGGTGTAAAAAATAAATCTATTTGGTACTATTGGGTGGGAGAATGTCCGGCGGAGTCCGTACGGTTGCAACAGGAAGCAGTCACTTAGGGTAGTGTGAAATGCCACAAAAAAACTTAAAAGAATTTCCGGCGATAGCGTTTACAGAGACGGCAGAACGTCTTCGTTTATGTGCCGACGAATTAGACAAGCTTGCGGCTGAACTCGAAGAGCGCAAGATGAAGACAGTAAAAGTTGCTCATCACGCAAACTTCCAGGAGGCTCTGCGGAGGATCATGGTATTCGTTGGTAATGCTAATGAGCAGGTCGCAATGGAACAGCTAAACAAACATTTTGATTAAGAATCGTCGACGTATCGACGATACATAACACGGAGCGTAATCGTCTCCTATAATCCTTTTTTTAGTGCTACGCAATTTTACGCAATTTTACGCAAAATTTTGGGTGACGCTGGGATACAAGGGGTTACAGTGTCCGGCTAACTGCCTATACTGGAACTCTATCGGACATCAGGTTTTTTGTATTAAAACACTGGTATTCGTGATTGAAATACACGGCGCGGGGTGGAGCAGCCCGGTAGCTCGCGAGGCTCATAACTTTGCATACGCAATATTAAGTTATCCTCGAATTTCTCTCAAAATCCCTTAATCTCTAGCGCAAATCTGCGTACACCAAAGGGTTATCTAAAGAGCACGATTGCGTAAATTACGCAAACATTATGCGTAGGCCAACACTACCGCCCCTTAACGGGCTATATTGGCTTATACAACTCTTAAGAAAGGTATAAACAATGAGTAAAACTTATATTGGCAAAACGGATCTAGTTGTCACTAAACACAAATCGTCTGGAAGACCGTGCGTTCGACTGAAGTATCGTGACAACGACACAGGCAAGGTCAGCTATCCGACGAAATATCTAAAAGGGAAAATGAACTCAGATGAGATGTATGAAAGTCTCCAAGAGCTTAAGCAGGAACTTTTTGGAGCAACCGTCACACCCGCACTCGCCGCCGAGCGACCCGACGACGAATACAACTACGACATCCGTGAAATCTTTAAGTCGTACTGGAATCACAAATGTAAACAGAAAAACTATGATAGGGACAACCATTCCAAATACGATCCTGCTATCAAATCCTATTTCGGCTTTTTGAAGAATGTTGGAAATATCCTGCTCCGAGTAGCTCATCAGCGAGCCGCCGATTTTACTCTTATGGATTTCAAAAAGATGAGGGAAATCGAAATCGACATGACAGGTCATTCTCGAAAACACATCAATGAGAAGATGAATAAGATTAAAGCCATCTTTAAGCATGCCAGAGAGTGCGGCATGATACCGGCATCGACCTATGCAGACTTAAGCATCCTGAGCAATCTCGGCGACGAGGATCAGCACGTTAAAGGCCCAGGAAAATTCTACGTTCCCACAGAAGAGGAAGTTGATGCGTTTATTGATGTGGCATGTCCCTTTATGAGGACGGTTTTAATTGTGGCCGCAAATACAGCCGTTCGCCCACAGAACATCTGCAATATGCGGTGGGAGGACATCGATGAATCTGGGGAAGAGACTGACGGAACATGGTGTTACAAGCCTGTACGGCACAAAACGCAAAAGCATTTAAATTTACACATCTACTTTGGAAAAAAGGTTATCACGGCATTAAAGAACTTTCGAGATATGTCGCCTCGACCAAAAAGCGGATTCGTTTTCAGCAATCGTGTGCTCAAAGCTTGGAATAACCTTAATGCATTAGAAAAGAAGGAGATCGACCCAGCGACTGAGCTTGGCTATTTGTTGAAGAGTGGTGTACTGCACAGCTTTGAACTCAGGGAGAAATTGCCTGGTCTACAACTAGGTGCATTAGTACGCCGGTTAAGAAATAGAGGTTGGGAAATCAATAGCAAGGCCTACCGCCGCCGACATACCATGGAATGTGAACTTGGATACATTTGGCACAGGGAATCACATGAAACGGAATACGAGCTCATCGAAGATGGAGCCGATTGTTATGCAGACGACGACTCAACGTGGGACTCGGAATATAAGAAGCTTGATAAAAATAAGCGTGTACTAGACCAATTTTCCAACACGAACTACAACAGTGAATTAAAACTGATCCGAGAACGGGTCAAGCACGAACTCGGGATGGAAGTAGAGCGGTTCACGCCGCACAAGCTTCGTCACTTCTACACTAAGAAAATTGTGGAAGAGCATGGGTTTGACGCTGCCCAGGCAATTGTCGGGCATATAAGTCAAGAAATGACACAGCATTATTCCGGTCATAAGCAAGATGTTGCTTTAGCCAAAAAAATCCAAAAACAAATGGGATAGTGACCTAACGTGTCACTCCCTGTAGCTAGAAATCTACAGTGAGTGGCACATGTCCTTACAATTAGGGACAAAACTTTTGTTGAACCGCCCTTTTTGAGGTGGTACAGTAAAAGACCTAGGATGTGGTGCTCTTAACAGGCGGTATGGAACACAACAAATGATAGTCATAGAAGTTAAAAAATTTGCTAAAGAAACGATTGAAGAAAGATTCGTAGACTCGATTGAAGATTTGGTCACGGAGGTTCGATACCTACAGGAAGATGATGATTTTGTTTTCATCCGCGCCACTCTTCTTTCAAAGGACTACACAGCGGGCGCAATTCTTAGCGAAGTCGGAAAACTCACTGAAAGCCTTTAATCTGATTTCCATATTTCCTGTCTAACAGGATTTTCAAATACCGCTGCACAATTGAGTAATGCCTACAAACATTACTCGCTCTGATGCGACAAGCAGCACGCCGACCTTTGCTGAACAGATGGTCGCTAAGCTCCAAGCCGAGATCCTAGCTGGCTCCGGCGGCGTTGTGCAAACGACCGTCGATGGTGTAACCGTCCAGGTATCACGCTCCCAAATGCTCAAAGAGCTTACCCGCTGGGAAAAAGAAGTCGCCCGAGCAAACGGCACTCGTCCTCTCTCACCCCAGATACAGTTGAATCATGCTTCAGATGATAGCTGACAGATTTCGCCAATGGCGAGGTGCAACGAATTTCGATTATGACGGGGCTAACACTTCGGATCGTCGCTTTGCACCAACCACCAGACTCAAATCAACCGACCAAATCCTCACGCCGACCAAACGTAAGCGTTTAACTAACGCTGCGCGTGATCTACAGCGTAACTTTAGCGTTGCCGCCTGGGCTATCAGACGGCATTTAGATTACGTTAGCCGGTTTAGCTTTGAGCCGAAAACGGGCGATAAGGGACTGGATGCTGAACTGCGAGCCCTCATGGAATGGTTTAGCAGACCTTACAACTGTGATGTCGCTGGTCGGCATAGCCTGCCAAGTCTCATCCGCATGGCAGAGGAAAGAAGAACAGTAGATGGTGACTGCTTCTTAGTGAAGCTTTCTAACGGACAACTTCAGGCAATTGAGTCTGACCGAGTGCGAGATCCTGACAAAATTACATCCGACGACTGGGTCCACGGCATTCAGGTATCCCCTGGTGGTCGCTCTAAACGAGTTGCCATCTGGAGAAGAGACGGAACAGGCGGTTACGACTTCGAGCGTTCAATCGACGCAAAGAATGTCTACCACCTGGCATATTACCAGAGGTTTGATCAGATCAGAGGGGTTTCGTTATTAGCCCCGGCCATCAATACACTGCGAGATTGTTACGAGGCCTATGATTACGCCCTAGCAAAACTCAAAGTATCGCAGATGTTCGGCTTAGTTCTCAGCAGAGAGAGCTCGGGCGGCTTTAGCGATGTCACCAAGGATGATGATGTAACCGGCGGTTATAAGGTCGACTTCGGTAAAGGCCCTGTCATGCTGGACTTAGACCCAGGAGACGAAGCCTCGATTATTGAGAGTAAAAACCCATCAAACGAGTTTCAAAACTTCTCGCAAACGATGGTTAGCCTCAGCCTTAAAAGCCTCGATATCCCGATGTCATTTTTTGACGAGAGCTTTACAAACTTCTTTGGCAGCCGGGCAGCTTTTATTCATTACGAAAAAGCATGTGCTGCTAAGAAGGCGGCTCTTAGTGACTTGCTCGATCACATCACGGGCTGGCGAATGAAGCTTTTTATCGCTGATGGAACTCTGCGACTACCAGGCCGGATGACGTTAGGTGATTTGAACTGGGAGTGGGTTTCAGACGGAACACCTTGGTGGAATCCCCTTCAAGAAATCAATGCCGACATTGCGGCTATCAACTCGGGTTTGAAAACACGCAGCATGGTCGTTCGGGAGCGTCACGGTAAAGAGTTCAGAGATGTCGTAGATCAGCTTCGTGACGAACAAGAGTACATGGCCCAAGCAGGAATCATTGTTGATATGGCAGGCGTACCACTCGAAGCCGACGAAGCCGGTGAAGAAATACAGAAACAAGCCATCGAAATCGTGGAGGACAACGACGAATTATGAAAAAGAGAGTAGAAAGCGAAGCCCTGCGGTTTTCCGCTGGCGAAATCACTATTAACGAAATACAAGGTGCTGAAAACGGTGCTACAGAATACGAAGTAAGTCTGCTTGCTCGATCTTCTGGAGCTATCGAGCATTGGTACTGGGGACAACAGACGATCCATGACTTGGACGGCATGGAAGTCGCTCACAAAATACCAATCGATTTCAATCACGACCCAGGTGAAGTCATTGGTTACCTGGATAGGTTTACCTCCGAGCCGGATGGGCTGCGTGTCGAAGGGAAGCTTATTAGTTTTTCTCAGGATGACCGCGCTGCCGACATCGCTCGTCGTGCAAAAGCCGGTATCCCCTGGCAGGCATCCATAAACTTTGGCGGCGATGGCATCACCGTGGAGAGTGTCCCTGATGGCGAGGAAGTATTCGTCAACAACAGACAATTCTCCGGCCCAGCCACGGTTATACGAACATTCCCTTTACGGGGAGTCGCAATCACACCTTACGGTGCGGATGCAAACACTGAATCTGTCGTGCTATCCAATCAGGGTAGCAGTTACCAAGTCGATTTTAAGGAGACAAAAATGTCTGACGAACAACAAGACGTTGCTGTTGAAGAACCTGCCGTAGAAGCAGAAGTTCAAGAGCAAGTTGAAGAAGTCGTTGCCGAAGACGCTGCTGTCGCTGAAGTCGAAGAAAACGAAGTAGTTGAAGCAGAAGAGCAAGCGGCTCCTGCTGACGCACAGCTATCCCAGGCTGACGGTAAACGCTACGTCGAATTATTCGGTCAGCAAGGTGCGCTTTGGTTCGTTGAAGGCAAGAGCATTAATGAATGCTTTAGCCTGCACATCGCCAATCTGGAAGAGGAAAACAAATCCCTGAAAGATGAGAACGTGCAACTCAAAAACATTGATCGTGGTGAAGACGCTCCACTGAGCTTTTCAAACTCCACGGACATGGATGATGAAAAATCTGAACTTGCGCGACGCGCTAAAGAACTCAAAGCCGCCGGAGTGGGAAGCGATTTCATTGCTGTCCAAGCCGCTCGTATTGAACAACAACTCAACCGTTAATTTGAAAGGTAAGTAATCATGGCAGATACCCCTGATTATGTAACAAGTGCAACTCTGCTTTCGTTCAACGAATCAGACCTTGCATTTGATGTTTCCGATGTACTGGCCGATGCTCCAGTACTAGCGCGTTTAAGCGCGTTTTCTGTCCCTGGAACCCAACTGAAATATATGAAGAAGACTGCGAATCCCGTAGTTGGATTCAGAGCACTTTCTGATGGTGTTCAGAACGATATCGCAACTTACTCACAAGTAAGTGTCGACCTGGCTATCGCTGATGGCTCGTTCAATATTGATATCGCCGCCGCCGAAGGTTATCGCCTTGGCCCCGCAGCGTACATTGCTTTGCAAATGAGAAATCATATGCAGGCTCTAATGTTCAAGATTGAAGGTGAGCTAATCAACGGATCGAGTGATTCAGCAGGCTTTAACGGCCTCGGTGATGAAATCGATGCCTTGGCAGATAATATGATGGTCAATGCGGCTGGTACTACAGCCGACACTGGTTCTAGCTGTTATCTAATCCGCACCGGATTCAATGATACCCAGGTTGCCTGGGGTAACGAGGGTGTGATTCAGGCTAAGGATACGACTATTGTCCGAACCATCGGTTCGTCCACTGGTACATTCCCTAGTTACTACACCGCCGTTACCGGATACTGTGGATTAATCTACGGTAGCTCCTACAGTGCCGCTCGTATCTGTAACCTGACCGAAGACTCTGGCAAAGGTTTAACTGATGCTTTGATTTCTCAAGCTATCAGTAAGTTCCCCGCCGGTCGTGGAGCCAACATGATTGTGTGCAATCGTAGAAGTTTGCAACAATTACAGGCATCACGCACAGCGACGAACACAACTGGGGCCCCCGCTCCGTTTCCCGAGTCCGCTTTCGGTATTCCGATAGTCACGACTGATTCAATCCCTAACGATCAGGCGATTATCAGCTAATGACGTTCGCAGATACTATCGAGTCGAGCTTTAAGACATTGCAATCTACCTCTGGAGTACAGATTAAGTACTCCAGGGGTGATCGCAATATCACGCTCACCGCAATTCCCAGTGAAACTGATTTTCTTCAGACCACAGGTGATGGCTATATGGAAACAATCGAGAGCCGAGACTTTATGTTTCCGGCTTCTCAGTTGAATCTAGGTGGCGAAATGGTTCTTCCCGAAAGAGGCGACACAATCACCGAAACCGTCAATGGAGTTGAACACACTTATCCAGTGACCAACCCAGGCGGTGCACGGTATTACAAGTACTCCGACCCTTATAGAAAGATTCTTCGAGTTCACACGAAGTGGACGAAGTGATATGCCTGATTCAAGTTTAGTAAAACTAGCGGATGCGTGCCTTAGCCATCTATCAAGCCAATCACTTTCGATGTCGTTTACGACTAAGAAACTCTTCTTACCGGACTTCGAGCGCGAAGATCTTTCGGGGGTCGAAGTAAGTATATTTCCCCAGGGACAGCAATCGAGCATAAGTGCTCGGGACAGCGAACAATACATTTACACATTGAATGTAGTCATTCGCATGCCGATCACGCCGAGCGCAACTCCTGATTTAGATGCGGCTCTGTATTTCACGGAGCAGTTAAAGGATTCATTACGTTTAACAAGCCTTGCCGGTTGTTCATACCAGGGTATCCAAAATGATCCTGCGTATGACCTTGAGGCATTAGCAGAACGCAATGAGTTTATTTCTATTCTTACAGCAACTTATCTCGAAATAAGGTAACTAAACAATGGCTTATGTACTCGGGCTGAATGCTAAGTTGTACCGCTATGACGGAACATCTACTTGGCATCTAATCGGCAACACGCGCGACCTTTCCCTTTCCCTTGAAAAAGCAACCGCTGATATCACTACTCGTGGTGGTGACGGGTGGCGACAGTCTGTTGCTACTCTTAAAGACGGTAGCGTTTCTTTTCAGATGGTCTATGACACCTCAGATGCAAACTTTACCGCTTTGCAAACAGCGTTCATGTCTAGTGATGCCGGTGACATACTCTTTGAAGTATTCGACGGTGATCGGACTACCTCTGGAACGCAGGGCCTGGAAGCATGGTTTACTATCACAGGCTTTAATATCAATCAAAACCTAGAGGAAGCAATGACAGTCGATGTAACGATGCAGACGGCGTACAACTCCACTGCACCGGTCTGGTCTACCATTGAATAACTTTTACGAGGGCGTAAACAATGGCTAATTTTAGCGACATTAACGGAAGAAACTGGCAAGTCAATCTGAACGTACACACTATCAAGCAAATCAAGCAGATCCTTGAAATTGACCTTCTCGATGAAAAGGTTCACGAGGTCCTGCAACAAATTGCTGATGATGTGGTGCTAGCGGTTGATGTATTGTATCTCGCTCTTAAGGAGCAATTAGATACAGCACAGATCAGTGATGAAGAGTTCGGCAAATCCTTGGGGGGTGATTGTCTCAATGAGGCAGTTGGCGCGCTTGTCCAGGCTTTAATAAATTTTTACCCGAATCCACAGAAGCGCGAGTTTCTGAAAAGGCTTTGGGAAAAGTCGACGAAGCACATGGACAAAACCAATCAGGAGATGCTGAACATGCTGGAGGACGAACGGGTGGAGGAAACGATAGCCAAACGCATAGAGGAGGCGAAGGAACAGGGTATCCAAAACGCAATCTCTGGGTTGAGCTATACAGACTCGCCGGGTTCCTCGGAATCGACCCCAGCAACTTCACCTTCCGTGAGCTCGTCTGGATGAGCCAAGGACGTTTAGAGCAGGAGTGGTGGCACACGAGCCACCTCCTGGCTCTTCACGTTAACATGAACCGCCGGAAAGGAAGTAAAACGAGACATCCGAAAGAGTTTCATCCGTTTCTGCGTAAAGAAAAAATTCGGCCTAAACAAACCGGAGATATAACGTGGCTTAAAGCACTATTACCGCAAGGCCATCCGGCTAGAAAGAGTTTTGAAAATGGCAAGCCTAAGATTTTCAAAAATGGGGAAACCAAAGCTGTCGAGCCCATCAACAATGGGAACGGCGGCTAATGCGGTCGTCCATCGCGCATTAAGAGGAGCGGGTGCGTCACTATACAGCGGTTTTAGTTTCGTTGCGAAGTTCAACAAGCTACACGTTGCCAACTCTAAGTACGAACGCCGAGTAGAACGAGCGTATCGCATTCTGTTATACAAGTTCGGTAGCTCGGTGCGATCTGCGTCACGCAGACGAATGGGACAACAGAGCCGCCGGTACTGGGTGCGAGACAAGGTGTGGTGGAATGGTCAGAGATACAAGTCGTGGCGATATTCTGAGCCCACGAGATCTCCGTACTCCCATAAAAGGATGTTAAAGAGCTCGGTTGCTTTTGCTGTGGAACTGAGACGCAAAAATGTTGTTGTAGGTCCTTTAAAGCATGCGCAAAATATTGCTCCACTCTTAGAGTATGGTGGCAAGCAAAACATCTTAGTCAATTGGAAAAAATCACAAAAGGGCCGACTGATTATTTCTAAGAAACGCTCAGAAATGAAACGCAAGGTCGTCAAATATCAGCCCCGACCGTACATGCGACCTGCGTTACATAGCGTGATTCAAATCACACTGCCGACTTTGCTCAGGAAATCGAACCTGCCGCAATATCTAAAGAATGTTTTCTACCAACGAGCTACAGGGGCTTCTCATAGCTACGGCGGTGGAAAGTATGTGTAAGGAAACATAATGCCCAGTCCAAATTCAATTAGAGCAGGATCGGCCTTTGTCGAGCTATACGTCCGTGACAAAGTAACCACTGGACTAACGAAAGCAGCGGCATCATTAAAGGCGTTTAGCCGTGTTGCCGACCGAGTCGGCATGCAGATGATGCGGACCGGTGCGATGATGGCTGTGCCAATTGCAGTCGCCGGAAAAGCTTTCATGGACTTCGAGCACCAAATGGCCGAAGTGGCGACGATGATCGACCAGCCCAGCGCAGGACTAAAACATTTGGGTATGGGAGTGTTAAAGGCTTCCGTGCAATTTGGGATAGCTACCGACGATATTGCCAAGGGTTTGTATAACATTCTGTCTGCCGCTGTACCAGCCGAACACAGCTTACAACTCTTAGGCACAAGCTCAAGGGCGGCTGTGGCCGGTCTGTCAAGTGTAGCCCAGAGTGCCGACACTATTACTGGGGTGTTAAACGCTTATGGCTTAGAGGCATCTCAGGCCGAGCATGTCTCCGATATCCTGTTTACTACTGTAAAGCGTGGTAAGACGACCTTTGCCGAACTCTCAAACAACTTGGGTAAGCTAACAGCTATTGCCGCTACCGCAGGGGTGAGTATGGAAGAAGTGGGGGCATCAATTGCCACCGTTACCAGGAACGCTATACCCACGGATATCACTATTACGGGTCTTCGTCAGGCGTTTTCTACACTTCTCAAACCAGCAAGTCAATCAGCCGAAATGTTTGAAAAAATGTTTGGCATGAAGATGGATTCAGCCGCTCTCAAGAACATGGGCGGGATGGTTGGAATGATGGAGAAGCTATCGACTCTGTCAGATTTTGAAATTGCAACTATCTTTCCTGACCGCCGAGCCTTAACTGCGATCCTGCCGATGGTGAGAAACCTTGACGCACTTCGTCACGACATGGGATTAATGCAAAATAGTGCCGGAGCAACAGAGGCAGCCTATGAAAAGATGACATCAACCTTAAGGCATGTGTTTAACACACTAGTTCAAAGCGGTAAGGCGTTATTTGTCGTCATTGGTGGAATCTTGGGCGATAGTTTCCGAGAGCTTGGAACAAACATCGAAACAGTTTTTCAGAAGGCCGAATACTTTTTACGGCAAAATAAAGAGATGGTGGTTAGCTTCTTTAAGTGGACGGGCATTCTACTAACAAGCGGGGCAGCATTAAAAGTCTTATCGTTCGTGATCGGTGCGTTTGCTCCGCTAATCAACGTGCTTACGTCACTGCTTAACAGACTAGTTCTTGGCCCGCTGTTTATGCTCGGCAAGATGCTCTTGGTAATGTCGCCGTTGGTTCTCGCATTCGGTGGAGTAGTTGCAATTCTGAACTACGCCCTTGGGTGGGGCCTGAGCGTCTTTGACATGTTTGTTTATACAATCATAGCGGCAGTAGCTGCTATAGCCGTGTACAAGGCTGGGGTAATGATTGCGTCAGTGGTGACCACGTTGTGGACCGCCGCAGTCACGACACTAAAAATTGCAATGTTGTTACTTACTAACGTATGGGTCGTTGCAGCGGCAGCAATTATCGGAGGGTTTGCCGCACTTGCGTATCAGACGGCTGTAACGGAAGGAACTTTTGTTGGCTTTGGCGAAAGTACGAAAAAAACATTTAACAATATCAAAAATGATGCAATCACAGCGTTCGGTGCGATTACGGATGCAATCAAGATGGGCGATTTTGAAGCAGCAGCCGACATGGCGGTCCTCGGCCTGAAGGCTATTTGGGGTAGCTTCTGGGCATGGTTAAAAGACGGATGGCGTAGAATCAGTGACACTGTCACGATCACATGGAGAGACTTGAAAGATACTCTAGTCTCTTTAGGCCTCGATCTCTGGGGAGCTCTTGAAAATGGCTGGAGTCACTTCGTTGAAAAAACAATGAACATACTAAGCGTAGGGTTTCAGGTCATGATCGAGATGTTTGCGTCTATCGGTGCAGCAGTGGCAAAAACCTTCCACTGGTTGACTGGCTTAGGGCCTTCTCCTAAAGAAATCGACAAAGCTTACAGCGACATGCGCAAAGACTTTGACAAAGGCCGAAAACAGCGTTCGGACATGGCAAAAAGGGACCGAGATCAGACGGATAAAGAAATTAACCTGGCAAAGAGCATGCTGTTTGATCCTCAGTTATCAAAAGACTTAGAGGCGAACCGTAAACAGCGATATGAACAGGACATGTTAGGTGTTAGGCAGACCCGCTTGGAGATGCAAAAACTTGCCGACGAAATCGCAGCAAAGAAGAAAGAGTTCGATGAGAACAAGCCTGAAATCAAACAAGGATTGTTATCCGACCCAGGACAATTTGATCGCCCGATGGAAAACTTTGACGACAGTTATATCGATAGCTTGGTCGAGTCGGTAGGCGGTGGTATTGGCGAAGGCATTGAAGACGCAGACATCCCCGATATCGACATACCACAGCTTGATACGTTGAACACAAACCTCGGTGGTATGAGTAGTGGATTAGATCAGGCGGCAGAAGCTATTAGCCTCGGTCAGCAGGGGGCATTCGGTGCGGCTTCCAACCTTCGGAACATCCAAGGAATATTCGGAGATGCAGTTCGCTGGGAAACCCAAGTACTCGACAAGCTTGACCAGATGAACGGCTATATGCGAAGTATCGATATGACCGAGAAGAAACAGTTAAGGAACCTCACATGGTAGACATACAAGGCGTAACAGTCACCGAAAAAATATCGTCACGAAGCACGACCCTCAGCCGTGACCCGTCTGTCGAACTGATTTATAACGCTCACGGTACAGAAGATGACGTTAAGGTTACAACTGCCGTTGCTCAAAAGGCTCCTACTGCTTATCGGGGGCTAAAGAGGACTGCGATAGACGTAAAGCCCGTCGACTACAAAGTATGGGAGGCGACTGTAAGTTACTCACTGGACGAAGACGAGCGGTTTCAGACTGACATCTCGTGGACTACGACAGGAAGAACTCAAAAGGTTTATCGTAGCTACGCAACTGAAAGCACGATTGATTTTGATGGCAACCCATGGCA
>VTLG01007164.1_pt1 | contig 18193 bp, 20 predicted proteins | sample 4694571 | NCBI WGS metagenome assembly VTLG01 (sample SAMN12604809, study PRJNA352737) | marine metagenome | biome: ENVO:00000447; feature: ENVO:00000209|ENVO:00000569|ENVO:01000036; material: ENVO:00002151; isolation source: viral sequences binned using virsorter ... | reverse complement strand
ATAAACCAGTGGGACTGCACCATGATCAAATCTTATATAACCATTTTGACCCGAATCAAACCAGTTACCGCCAGCCGCATCATATGTACTAACACCATTAACCAGCGCATTAATATCCAAGGGGTTACTACCATTCGTAAACCAAGTCATGTCAGATGTTACGGTAATTGGAAATGTGGGCGATACAGATGCTCTACGGTCACCAGTAAACCAATCAGCGGCTTGAGCGCCACTATAGTAGTTACCAGAAGAACTATAATGTTCTCCGGTTGAGGTGCTTAAATCAACGCCAGCCTCAGTCTCAAAGGCATCTACCGTCTGATCAACGAGATTGTATTTGGCTAGAGAGCCGTTTGCGGCAACTTGGAATCCTATTAAAGCAATATCATCTTGCAACCCAGAGTCATCATATTCCGCTATAGGTTGCCAAGAGTTATCGCCCCTAAGAAATGTCGTTGCAGAGGCTGTGCCAGTTGCGGATAGTTCAGCAACACCAACAGCATCATCTGCCATCTCAGAATTACCCACCGCATTATTAGCAATCTCAGAACTTCCTACAGCATCATTGGCTATCTTAGCCGACGTAACAGTATCATCACCCGGAACCCCAACATCCATAGCCAAACCCATGTGAACAACCTGTACATTGTTTGTTCCGCTTGGGACTGTACCTGTGAAGGTTAGCGATGTTCCGCTGATATTGTATGCGTCTGTATCTTGTCTAACCCCAGAAATGAAAACAAGAAGTGCGGCTTCATTAGGTGGGGAATAGTCTAGTGAAACCGTCATTGCGGTTCCATCCCCATTAAAGAACTTAGATGGGAATTGGGTAAATTGGGGTTCTTTTCCTAAATACATTTTAACTCCATCTTAGTAAAGTAGTGCAACGCCGTGGACTTGTGTTTCTTTTGATCCACTTGCTTGGTTAGCAAAAGATATTTTGTACTTCGGTGCAGTTCCAGCAGTCACTGACACTCCGCTGACTGCTGCAATATTGATACCACTGGAGAACGTACCGCCAGCAACAAGTGTTGCACTTGAGTAATTTGTTCCCCCATTGGCTGAGATTTCACAGACCAGATCGCTGTTTAGGCTTGCCGTGCCATAGGCATCTTTATAAAGCACAACAATTCCCATTGAATCAACAGATGCTGTTGCCGTTTGGTTTACACTAGTGAAACTACCAGTGGCATTCACTGTCTGAGCCTCATACGGTGATGTCGGTGGAGTAAAGCCTGTGCCGGAAGATATGTACAAAGGATCAATGGGGTCTTGTGTCCTACAAATTCCCTTTGAAATTCTCACCTCATCCAAATACCCCTCAAGGTCACCACCATTTGGATTTGTACGACCCATCTGAAAAGCCTTCGGCTCATTATGCCAATCGTAATTAGCGTCTGACCCCGCTCCAGTGACCGTGGTGTCGAGAACACCGTTAATCCAAAACTTCACAGTGTCTGCTGAGTCATCATGTTCAATGCAGATGTGATACCAAGTGTTGACAGACAATGCATTAGTGGCAGTAAAGAGAGTTGTACTTGAGTCGTGTCCAAAAACTACTTTTTGCGTACTGCCAGAATAACCAACGTGCCAACCATCGTATGACCCATCTTGAGCCTGACCCAAATGCCGACCCCATGTTGGGTCGTGTGGAGATTGGTCATAGACCCAGTAATCAAGTGTCCAATCTTCCGTAGCTGGAAGGTTGTAATCATTGTGACCAACAGCACCATCACCGGTGTGACCAGTGTGTGTGTAATCTCCAGAACCATCAAACTGTAGCGATGATGTTCCAAATTTTTTAATTGTAGTGTCAGTGTGGACATTGCCAGTTAGGTAGGTTGTCGCACCACGGGCAGAAGAATCTGTGATGGTGGTTCCACCGTCTGATCCGTCCATGTGCAAAAGCAATTTAGTGTATGCGTCTAGACCACCAGTTCCTGACACTGATCCCATGTACTCATCTGCGTTCCTGTCAGTGTCTGTTTGAACATCAAGTCCTGCATCTGATTCAAACTGATCAATGAATGAGTTAGATAAATTGTAAGCCGCCTTGTTATCAGCAATCGCTGAATGCAATGCAAGTGTTGCTATATCATTTCTTACACTAGAATCATCAAAACCAGTTACATGTGCAGAAACCTCTGCTGATGTTGGGGCAGTTTTCATATCAGAACTTACTTTTGTTAATGCCATGCTCTTAACTCCATCCTAGACTTACTGCTTGTATTCTTGTTTCTTTTGCGGCTGATTGATTGTGCGTTGTAATCTTATACCTCATGCTTGTGCCGGACGGTTGCCCAGAAATGTCTAAATCGTGAAATGTTACTACGATGTGACCCCCAGTAGTACCTTGAGATACTAGGGTTCCCTGAGTCCAATTACTACCGTTATCTCTGCTAACGTACCCTTTCAGGTCTGTGTTTAACGTGGCTGTTCCTGCGCCATTAGTATAGGTCATAACCACATCTCCCTTTGTAGGAGCGCCGTCTTCTGCTGTAGTAGAGTTAGATACAAGCGTTAGATCGCCGGGAGAAAGAAAGCCTGATCCTGTATCATACCTAATAACAACTATTCCAGAACCGCCACTAGCGCCGGGCCAATGCGATCCATTTGCACCATGTGAACCACCTCCCCCTCCTCCGGTATTGACTGTGCCAGCAGTTCCAACATTGCCTCCAGAAACGCCAGCGGCTCCGCCACCGCCCTGACCACCAGCAGTAGCCGTACTTGAACTCCACCCTGCACCACCGCCCCCTCCGCCGTAATAGACGTTAGAGCCTGTGCGCCAATCATTCTGAACCCCGTCACCACCTACACCGCCTAAACTCCCTGATCCGGGTGCGGCATTACCAACTTCTCCAGCACCGCCCCCGCCTCCGGCTCCGCCTGTTGCCGCATTACCGCCAGCATAACCCTGCGCTGGAGTTGTCGATGGAGTATTACCAGCACCACCGCTCTTGGCAGTTTGGCCTATACCACCACCGCCTCCACTTGCACCAGCAAGACCATCCCTTGAGTCTGAGGTATCTACAGTACCAAAACCACCACCACCTCCTCCAGAAGCGGTTAGACTTCCTGAGAAAGTAGAGTCATCTCCATTGTCACCATACTGCGCTCCAGTTCCACCAGCACCCACAACTACCGCATGAGTAGCGGCAGAAACAGATTGAGAGGCTAATGCTCTTACTCCTCCACCCCCTCCTCCACCACCAGAGCCACCATTGTAATGGCCGCCACCACTGGAGCCACCTCCACCAACCAGAAGAATATCCGCAGTTCCGGCTACATCGGTTATAAAGTTAGAGCCAGTTAGAAATGTATGTACTGTGTAAGAACCATGCGTAGTGATTGTTCCGCCAGTAACTGTGCCAGCAGTACCGCCTATGTAGTAATTACTTGCATTTCTTATCTCATTAGTTGAAGCAGAAGCATCTATCCCTGAAGCATCCTGAAAGTCATCTACCGTTTGGTCTACAAGGTTATACTTAGCTAATGATCCGTTAGCGGCAACCTTAAACCCAATAAGTGCTATGTCATCTTGTATTCCAGAGTCATCGTATTCTGGAACAGCACCACTAGCTATCTTTGGAGCGGTTACAGCATCAGCCGTTATGTCTTCAGTTCTTATAGTTGTTCTAGCCATACTATACCCCTATCAATTTGTAGCCAGCAAAATAAGAATAACCAACCTCAATAGGTATAGTCCCACCTTCAACGTGTCTACACCAAGCCTCTACATAATCAGCCGCGGCAAGGTCTATAACATAACTACCATTTTGAAATATTGGCTTTTGTGATGCTGGTGACCAACTTCTAAACCTGCTTCTTGATATGCCACCAGCATTCTTATATAGTTGCATCTCAAAATATTCAGAATCATCTACATTATCGAATCCAGCCCCATACTGAAAAACATATTTTCCACCTTCTCCGGCGGGAACTGTAAATCTATAGTTTGTGGTTGAGTCAAATGCGCTATCTGTATCCCAAACTTCTGTATCCCACTCAACTTTAGTCCAAGTTGAATCTGAAAAGTTTTGTGAAGCGGCTATCGTTACAGAAAAAGATGGAGTGTTATCTCCACCAGCAGAAGCCCAAGCATTATCTCCTCTGAGGAATGTGGTAGCATCCGCTGTACCAGTTGCACTGAGCATAGCAATGTCTACTGCGTCATTTGCAATGGTGAGGGCTGTTGCACCAGTTACGTCACCAGTGTGAGTAGCATTGGTTACCTTTGCTGTATTAGCCGCTATCTCAGTATTGATTGAGTTGGCTAATTTATCAGCGGTAACAGCATCGTTAGCAAGTTGAATAGTGTTTACTGATCCGTCTGCTGGTGTAATCGTAGTACCAATATCGTTGATACCTATAACCTCTAACTCATCTGTCGCAACAAGTGCGGTATCCAGAGTTAAGGTGGTGCCAGATACAGTATAGTTATTCTGTTGCTTAACACCGTTTATCGTTACGATTAGAGATTGCTCATTGGGTGCAGTCCAAGTAAGCGTATGAGTAGCAGACGTAGAACTAGTAACATCAACTCGCCTAATGTCAGACGATTTAAGTGTTGTTTGTCCTAAGTAGCTCATTACGTGATCTCCAGCACACTGCAAAATCCATTCAAGTCACCGTCTGCTGATGCAGTACATCGTATTAAATCTCCGGCACTTGCGGCGTTTGCATTCCTCAAGTTAATTGGTTTATCAAGAATCAGGGTAGAGTCTGCTGGTACAGGCAATGTCTTGCCCACATAGACAAAGCTACCAGAGCCAGCGCCATCCGTAGACACTTCAATATCAACATTTACTGAGTTTGTCCCATCAATGTTTGATATAAAAATGGAGTGTACCACCGCCGCATCCTGACCAATAGGTACTTGATATAATGTGATAGGTGCGCCAGTATTCTGTATGGCCGCTCCTGCGTTTGTAAAAGTATTTGCCATACTAGCCTCCTAATGCCAGTGCCATTGCCGCGCTGTTATCTACCAAATCTTCCCAATCAATACCGTAAGTTGCGCTTGCTCTTGCAGTTAAAACCTTACCATCAGCGCCGACAGGAACCCTAGTTTCCGTAGTGGAGAATCCAAGCAAGTCACCCTTTGTTGTTAAGTGGTTTGCAATCCTATCCGGCTCTACCTTAAATGAACTACTAGCGGCATCATATTTAAGGATATCATCGTCAGCAACACCTGTGGTGTCAACATTACTTAGATCACCAATATCAGCCGCCGCGATCCTTCCGTCTGCCCTACCGTCTGTATAATAAAGGTTTGTCTGTTCAGGTACGTCAGCGGTAGATACCTGATTGGTTCCTGTTCCAAAGTCTATAAGAGTGTCATCAATCCCATCAGCTTTTATGGTTACCGCACCACTTGTAACATCAAAATGATCCGATGAAAAGGATGCAACACCCTTTGCTGATGTGGTAGCATTTTCTCCTGTTACTGTAAGAATTTGGCCAGTGCCGGATGTCGTTATACCAGAACTACCAGTTATCTTAAATGTTTGAGTATCGAGATCAACGCTAAGACCAGCCGTGTCTGAAGCATCCGTGTAGTCTAAATCATGGGCTGATACCTGAGCATCCACATAGGCTTTAATTGATTCTGAGCTTGAAACTGTTGTGGCACTCGCCCCTGACATAGTGTCGCTATCAAGAACAGCAGTACCAGAAATCCCGGTATTAACAACCGGGCTTGTCAATGTTTTATTTGTTAAAGTATCTGTGGTAGCTTTACCAACAAGAGTGTCAGTCGCATTTGGAAGTGATAAAGTTCTATCTGCTGTTGGGTCTACTACATTTAGTGTTGTTTCATGTGCATCAGCAGTAGCGCCTTCAAATATTACAGAAGCGCCGGTATCAAGATTAACTGATGTGGTGGCTGTAACAACCGTTCCTTCAAGAGCGGCAAATGTTCCGGCGGCGGCTGTAGTTCCACCGATTACAGTTCCGTCAATAGAGCCACCGTTTATGTCTACCGTGTTGTCTGCTGTTACTGATACAGGAAGAGTTATCCAAGCGCTGTTAGCCTCATCTCTTATCTTGAGTAAGTTTGCAGTCGTATCAAACCAAACAAGCCCCGCAGATATGGAAGTCGCCGGGGCAGATGCAGAGGTATGAATTGCATTAACAGCTATGTCAACAGAGGGAAAGGATTGTTTAACAACCTTCTTAATTAGCCTTAGTTGGTCATCACCCTGAGATACAGGATCACTCGCTGTTGGATTAGTTATTACTAATTCATCAATATAATTCGCAGATTCTAGTGCCATTAGGGATACCCGCCTGTGTTCATAACCCGCATCTCAGAACCTGAGTGCCGGTCTTTGTTATCTTGTTCTTGAATATCAGCTAAAGCCTGTTGAAATGCCGTAGCCCATAACTGAACCCGCTGGTCATTCATTAGGAATGGTTCCGCTTCCAACAATGCTCCATACAAGTAAACGTCTGGATTTTGCGTAAGCATGGTACTTGTAGTGTTATCAACACTAAGCGCATCTACCGTCTTGTAATACAGCATGGACGTTGTATACACGGCGTCAGGTGTTGGACCCAAACTTACCTTTCCGGTAATTATGGTATATACATTAGGTTTAGCTTGGTTACTGCCAGCCCACATTCTGAACATCATTTCAGGAGTTACATAAGCTAATGGAGTTGCCGGGGAGGTGGTTAAATGAAACTCTTTCATCTGAACGTATCCAGTTGGAAGATCATAATCCTTTACTCCGCCAGCAGTTGTAATACTTGTGCTTATTGTCTCCATCATCCGTATACGCAATATACGGTTAAACCTAGCTTCCGCTAAAGAAATAAACTCAGGTATCCTGTCGGTCAGGTCATCCCTGTCTAACCAGTTAGCTACCGCTGTTTGAAGCGTTGCGTAGGTATTAATAGCCATGCTATCTTGTCAGTTCAGAAACGTAGACAGTGCCACCAGTGCTTACCTGTAAGGCCGCCACCTTTTCACCCGGAGCAACCCGGTATGTAGTGGGCCAATCCTTTTTATGGAATACACCATTGGTAGCAGTTGCTGTAGGTGCCGCATCAAATGTTAAATAAACATCTTGAGTAGCTACAATTGTAACCGCATAAGTCTGCGTGCCAACAGCATTACTCGTAGCGGCAGATGAGCCACTAGAGGTAATGGTCTGCGTCGCGCCAGCAGGGCGGTAAAGATCAGATTCTAAATGCGCCATGTCCTATCCTCTATATATTTGTTGGTGATGTTTTAAAATATTTGTTATCTGGATCATTCAGATATTTAGCCAATAGCTTTTGATCTTTCTCAATAGCATTATTGGTTTCCCTTTTCCACTGATCCCATACATTCAATGGTATAGACGCAACCCTATGAAACTCACCCCTTTTGCCCGGAGTCAGTTTATCACCATAGTTATTATACGCCGCTTTAGTATGATCTAAGATAGGCTGTGCATCTTGGTGAGTAGTAATAGTAAATGTACCATCGGGTTCTACGATATGTTCTTCCCACCTGTGCGGCATAATATCAAGTAATGTTCTCTTAGCCAACTAAATACCCCCTTCCACCTATCTGTTGTCCGGGGTTATCGGCATAGGACTGTAGATGTTCCTTAGTTGTTTTAGCCTTTGGTTTTGGTGACTTTTTAATCACAGAACCTTTAGGCGTAAACGCTTTTTCTAACTTACTTTGCTCTCTCTGAACCATAATGTTGTTACCCACTTTTCTCCTTCATGTGGTGGAAGACCCTGATGCAATGAGAGTTCATGCGGATTTAACTCCTCATCAACATTCTCAAACATAAGCAACCTTCCAGCTATTGACCCAACTATCATATTCAATGCTGGGAAAGCTGTACCACCACCGACTGCATTGTTTAAATAAACGATACAAGTTAATACTCTTTGACCACCATTTATCTTATGGTGATCCTCACTAAAGGCATCCCTATGAGGTTTATATTCTTGACCCTCTTGATAGTTTAATACGTTCAAAGGTTCCGCATTAGTGAGCGGTAGATTGGCTATCTCAGAAAGTCTTTTACATAATTCCGGGAATTCTTCATGCCTCACAAATAAACCAGATGATGTTCTGTCAACATCCTCGGAATCCCCACCACCCTTTTGAGCAATCTTACTGCGCTCCAATTTATCTTTAGAGTAGTCAACAATAGAGTTGCATTCTTCTGGAGATAAGACTCCGTCGATTACAACTATTGTAGGGGTTTTTGTGTATAAAAACATAAAAGGTATGCGGGGAGACGTATCCCCCCGCTACCAGATTACTTACGAGCAGTTAGCAAGGATGCCTGAAGAGGCCTCATTTTTAACCTTCAAGCCATATTCAGCAATCAACATCTGTTTGATGCTGTCGCCAGTTTTGGCTAGTGTTTCCGTACGGAATGGACGTAAGTACGATACGGCAAAGAAATCGAAGTCAAGGAACCACATATCTTGCGCCCTCTGAAAACGATCAGCCATAATTTTGAAAGTACCAAAGTCGCTAACGTATACGTCAACAGCCGCTACAACGTGGGCCGGGGACGCTTTATTAGCCTCAGTACGCAACTCAGACACAGTTTGGGACAACCCAGAAATCGTCTGTTTCTGTGAAGAACCAACAAGAATCGTGTCGGGTGAGCCGCCAGCATCAAAACAATCTTTGATAACTGCTTTCATTTTAGCTTCAGTTATAGGTCCAGTTGATGGAGCATCTGTAGCCGCCGCTGTACCATTAGCCCCAACAGGAGCCGCAGGAGCAGGAGTACCGGTACCAACAGTTTGATAGTTGGTTCCAATCCAAGCGCCTAAGCCACCAGTTATACGAGCTACCGGAGCAACCGGGCTACCAGCAGGTGCGCCAGCACCCCTAGCAACATTTTCCATCAACATCTTTTCCATATCGCGCTTCATTTCTTTAGCACGCTTCGCCAACTGATACGCCTGCGTAGATTTTCTTCCAGCAAAATCAACAGCTTCCGCAGTACCTGAGCTTTGAACAGCTTTTACGCTGATCTGAGTGTAGTTACTAACGCGTGTGGGTTCAGCAACAAGTAGTGATGCAGGGTCATCGCCTTCAACACTTCTGTTATTGGCCTGAGTTGCCAACGCGTCGGTCTGCCACTCAAATAGAGTGTTGTCGCAAGAATCACGACCAGCACCACTCAAGAAGGGAGTATCAGTCGGAGAAATATTATAAATGATATTACTTAAATCCTCTCTGATGCCTATAGCACCATAGGTGATTCTAGTATTTGTAGGAACTGCCATTTACATTCTCCTATTCTAGATCAATAAAATCTTCAAACAAAATAGACGCATCATCTACATGTCCACTCTGTCTAAGACGCTTCATTTGTGCAGTACGTTTTGCCTTGTCGCCAGATTTTTTACCTCTCTCTGTTCCGGCTCTAACCACCTTGGGCTTGTTCTTCAGCTTTTTAGACTTAACATCTGTATTCTGCATAGCATCATACTTCTGAGCCTTCATAAGAACTATGAGTGATCTGTGATCTATTAGTGAAGAAATTTCTTCTGGAGAGAAACCCTGACCTGTGGCATATTCTCTAAGGGTCTTAGTTATTTCCTGACGAGTTTCCTTATCTTTCCACTCAGGAACCTTCTCAACCATCATTCCCATTTCTTCTCTTGCACGATATTGGATGGCATTCTGCATCTCTGCTTCTTGCTGTTGCACGGCATAAGCCTGTTGCTCCTGCATCGCCCTTACCCTTTCCTGTGCGTCACGGAATTCATCACGCCTAGTAACATAAGATATCGGGTCATCTTCTTTCAATGTTGCCCAATCAATGTTGGCGTATTCCTCAAGTCCTGTCATAGACTGATTAACAACTTGTCCAAGTGCATCTATGTACTGCTGACGCTCAGTTTGCGCCGCGATCATCTCCTGTTGCCACTGCTGTTGCAGTTGCGACATTTGCTGACGCTCTTGCGCTATCTGTTGCGTCTTTTTGGTGTAATCCGATTGCCGGCTATAGCCGCTAAGAAGTTCATCGAGGGTTACTTCCTGTTCCGATCCATCGACCTTAACTTTGTAAAGTTCCTCTTCCTCTTCAACGTCGGGTTCCTCAGATTCTTCTTCAGCTTCTTCAGCCTCTTCTTCCTCTTCGGTTTCCTCTTCTAATGATTCATCTTCCCCTTCGGGTTGAGACTCTTCCTCTTCAGTAGGTTGTGCTTCCTCGGTTTCCGGTTTCTCCTCTTCGGATTCCATCAATCCAAGTAATGCTTCTTGCGCCGCCCTAACACTTCCGGGTAGCTCTGGTAACGGCTCAGGGGCCGCTGGTTGCGGGGCAGTTTGCGTATCCGCCATAATTAAATTCCTCTATCAGATATATGGGTGTTGCTTTTCCATTACCTCAGCCATGCGTCCAGTTTCAACTATGGACGATATATGACCATGAATCCGGTCAAGCAGTCTCATTGCAAGCCAGATAGATTCTCTGGCCTCAAAATCTGTTGAACCACTGTGATTCCAGCGATTCATTAAATCTTCTTTCAACACATCAAATGCTTCATTAAAGAGCGGGTCGTTTATCAAGGAGTGCGCTCTACGCTCCTTTTCCTCTGGTGTCATGTATTTCCTATAGCTACCGGCCTATTCTGTTGTGCTTCCAAGTTTAACTCAGCGGCTTTTAGTTGTGCATCAACTGCATCCTTTTGATATTCCTGCTGAATCTTCTGCATCTTAACCTGAACATCGGCGGCCTTTATCTCAAGTTCCTTTTCTTTAAGTTGCATCTCCATCTGCTTTGCCTGTTCCTCTGGAGATGGTTCTTCTGGTTTGGGTGGAATATTTGCTGGATTAGTAAGGAAGTCATCCACGTTCTGGAATCCCATAGCCTTAACGAGAGCGGCTCCAAGATTATACATATTCTGTACATTAACAATTGGAAGACCGCCTTTCATAGCCTCGCCGGCAAAAGACAACATCTGAGACAGATGCGCCATCTGTTGATCTTTGTTGCCGCTTCCAAGGGCTACGCTAACCGTGCAATCATACTTATCTTTCCAGACATCCGGTCTGACAGGAACCCAATTATTGCGGAGCATAACAACTCGTTCCCTGTCTTGATTCTTATATAACAACTCGTATATACAAATCATTAAATCCTTAACGCCGGTCTCTGCAAAGTTCCGCGCTATTAACTCGACCCGACTATGTGCGGCTCCCATAACAGCGTTGACAGCAGTGGCTGTCGTGTGTGATGTAAGCGCATTATCATTCAAGCCTTGTGACATTCTGGATACACCGGCTCTTGATTCTCTAACGCTATCTATATATTCAAGCATCTGGAATGAATGAGGTTCAAGGGCAGGAGTAGCCAGAGGGGTGACAGCATTGGGGGATTTTACCCTGACTACCCCACCCGGTCTTTGGGTGAGCAAATCATCTAAGTTTGCTTGACCCTCAAGGACAGCGTACCGACCGAAGTTCTGGTTGTACATGTTGTCCATTAAATTTCTCATCAGCGTACTCTTAATTAACTGAAGGTCCATTACGAGGTCAGCAACAGACAGTCCAAAAAACTTATGCGGTATCTTAACTGGGGTCAATGAAACAAATGGGATTTTATCTATAGGCTCATTGGCTAGAATCTTTGAGCCAACGGTACAAACTTTCCTTAACTCAGTTATTCCATCACCGTCCCAATCTGTTCTTAAGTAAGACTCATGTAGCCAGTAAGTTCTTAAACCTTCTTCATCAGTACCTGAATCTCCCCAACCTTCCCAATATTGAGCAGACTTATCGTACTTATATCTTTCAAGCCTCTCTCCAGAGAAGGCCATCATATCGTCATCGCCGCCGCCTAAATCTTCAGGCTCAAGATTTTCATCGGGATACATTTCCCGCAATTCAGATAGCGTCTTTAAAACTCGGTGGCATACAAATCTTGACTCTTGTATGTTCTTGGATTCCCTAGCTATGAGAAATTCTGATGGCGGAACATTCTCTATCTTTATTCTTCCATCATAACTCTTACGCTTTATAACTAGGTCATGGTATGGAGGCTCACCTTCCTGCTGATGCTGAGTATGTTCAATAACCTCAACCTCGTCATCGGAGATAAGAACCATTAAACCATTCTCATCTAAGTTGCGGTATTCTTCACGCTCCTCATTCTCGTACTCATCCCACCAGACTTTTACGATTCCATTCTTAGATAATAGGGCATCCGTGAACCAAGAGTAAAGTATCTCCCAACCCGGATTGTCTTTTGTAAAAACGTAATTAACGTAATCTGTAGCTTGGTCAGCCATCGCTACGTCTTCTGGGCCGTGGGGGCTAAATTTAACCATCTCATCCCCGGATGCAAAAACTCGCATGAGTGATGGCTTTATCCACTCTATTGTATCTTGAACCGTAGAGTCAACAAACTGCGACCTGCCTTCTACCTCGTTTCCAAAAGGAAGGCTGTAGTAATACTGCATAGCCTGTTCTCTCTGCTGAGAGATCGTGTCGCCCATATAGCCTAATGATCCGGTGATTTCTCCCCGGATTCTGGCTATAAGTTCATCATCAGTAATTTTTTCTATTGCCATTAAACTATTCCATAGTTCCTATATTCTACGTCTGCTGTCCATGATGGGTCTTCCCCGGCTACAGCAAAACGTTGGGATTGAAACGCATATCGAGTCGCACTCATAAGGTCATCCCTTAAAGGAACTACCTTTCCATCTTTTCTGTGATACATCCTGAATTCTTCAAACCAATCACCAAGGGTATTGAAGACCTTAAAATTCTTGGCTTCTATACTCTGAAGCATAGCCATCAAACCCTCTTCTATTGAGTTTGAGCCTTTATTAGTTCCCAAGGCTGGGGGATTGGTAAAATGTTCCAGTAAGAAGTTACAACCTAAGTTTCTATACTGGTCAGCTAATCCGGGGTTTCCCATGCTATCCCTGCGATTTCCGTCATGCGGGTAGGCTATGGGTATAAAATGCGGCCTCATCTTAATGTTGGACGCATGAACCGTAGGACTCGCCTTGGAGGCTCTGTAGCAGTCGTAGACGTAAAATGTTTCACTCTCGTTGTCTACAGCGCACCAAACCATTGCTGTTGGGTGATCCCAACCAAAATCTATTGCGGCTATTCTAGGCCAGTGGTTTTCTATCTTTACCGGCTCAATCATTATATCTTCTTCTGAGATAGGGAAGACAAGACCAGAACCGATTGATGGTCTTCCGTAACGTCGCATCTCCCTCTCATGTGGAGAATATGCTGAGAGAATCTGAGTCATCACAGTCTCTGAAAGATGACCGGGATTTCCCTGCATCGACATAATACGCTCAGAAGCATCATCCCATGTAGCGTTAGTCAGGGATTGGCCCGGTTGAATTCTATTCATAAACGATGCAACAGTTTCAGTCATACCGTTTTCAGGAGTAAACGTCATGTAGACCATCCCCCTTCTGTCTAGCGTCCTAGTCACAGCCTGACTGTACAATTCTCTGCTTGGCTCCTCGTCCAGCCATACACAGTCAACAGAGCGGCCCTGCCATTTCTCAACGCCCATCTCGTAGGCTTTGAAGAATAAAGAAGAGTTCCCACCGCTAACGTGCCTTACCAGTGCTACTGATTTGGCGTTAGGGACGCCGGGTTTGCGTTCAGTTTTAATTATTGTTTTTTTAGGTATAGAACCTGAACCAAAGGCTTCCGGGTCATCTGGGGAACCCAATAACTCTGCCTGTACAATATCGCGGGTTGTTTCATTTGATACGCCACCACACCAAGCCGTAATGGGTTGCGTGTATCTACGACCCTTCCACCACCTCGGGTATAAGCCAGTAAGGTGGTAAGAGACTTCAGCCGCGCCGCAATAGGATTTCCCTATGCGGTTAGCCGCCATCAGTAGTCGCTGGTTACAATCTGAGCCGGTTTCATGGAATGCTAGTTGGTAAGGGTATGGGTCATAGAAGTCAATCTTGTTGAACCTCTCCCTCTGCCTGATCTCTCTAGCTATCTCTACCGCTTGTTCTAACTCCGCTCTTGTATGCGCTCTCTCAAGGTCTTTATTCAGATACTTCAACCCCGCTTGGTTTTGCTGTTCTTCTTAGCTAAATAAGCCTTGTATGATCTCTTGCAGGATGCTAATGTCTTATGCACCCCACCGCCAAAACTCCAACCACCCTTAACCTTTCTAATCGGCATTAGTTGACCAGTTCTGGAATTTCCGATATGGAACTAGACCCGGTTAGAGCCTCCAGTTCTCTTTTAAGTTCATCAGTAGATGCAGTTTCCACATGGGAAATTTCTGTTTGGACCTTTTCAGTCGGTTTGAGGCCAGCCCTGTCCAGTATATCCTTTACTGCCCCAAGTCGCACAGACTCGCTCTCAGCGCCTTCTGAGAGGGTTCTGAGTTGGGTTAAGGCTCCGGGGACGCAATCCATAATCATCTTCTTGGTGCGCTCCTCAATCTCACTCTCATAACGCTTCTTGAGTTCATGGCCCCTTTGTTTGGGATGTGCATAGCCAGCCACTTCAGCGGCTTTTGTAGCGTTCCCTGAAAGGCAGTATTGTTCTATGAATTTCTCTTGTTGATTAGTTCTCAAGTAAACCCCTTCTGTCTTGGCTTAATGCTCCTTGATGAGCGTAATATCTAGCTGGCCTCTTCAAATAAGATGCGTATCTTTGAGGATACCTAGATGGCATATTCCTCATTTGTGGAAGTAACCCCTCAGAGAGAAGTCCACCGATTGTTGATCTTGTATGAACTTCTGGTATTTTTCCCTGCCTCAACGGAACCTGACTAGCCATCATCCTTTCTGGTATTTGTTGATTAGTTAATGGCCTTATATCTATATAGAGTTTATTGGTATCTGAACCAACATCAAGAATATGCTCTAATATAGGAACTCCACTACCCTGCTTCATCTGGTCAGTTAGGACATAAAACCCTTTAGAGGGGCTATATCTACCTCCCGGGGTGTCATTCATTATTTGCGCCATTAACGCCTGTTTATCGTATACACCCCTTACGGCTATTGTAGCCAACAAGGTGTCGTCTGTTCTTACGGATTGACGCATACTTATAAACTTATCATCAACAACCATAAACTGCTCTAGTTGTTTCCGGCTCATACCCGGAATTTTTAACATATTCTCTATAATGTTGGCTTTTGTTAATGGTTGACCATCAATAGCCATATCGGTTATAACAGTTTCTAACTCAGGCAAGTAACCTTTGCCAGCACCAGCGCCTGAAATTTTCTTTCTAGCGGATTTTTGGAAAGCGTCATAAGGGCCATCAACAAAAAACGGCTTAGTGCTTAGGTTTATCTTATCCCCTTTGAGTGCGCTATCCACACCAATATATGGTGCTATGTGGTTCCTTATTGCGGCATCATCAATCCCTTCACCAAGAAGTCTTTTTACTATAGATGGGTCGTTTGCTATTTGGAAAAGCGTTGTATCCGCAGTTCTTGGCATCAGGTACTTACCCATTTCACCAGATGCAAGTCTGGCTATTCTAGGATCACCGGGATTGAACTTCTCCAGCATGGATACGTTATAAGCTAATTGAGCGTGTATCTGCTCCCCGGCCATCTGAGCCATTTGATTTACACCTATGGGTTTACCACTTACCTCGCTGAGAACAGGAGACCCGGTTTCATCTTTATACGGTAAATTTCTTGTACCTGTTCCAGAAGCCTTTGCATTTTCAGCCTGTCTTACAGCCGCATTACGCACCATAGTGAGTCTTTCAAGTTCACGATAGACGTTTTCAGTTATCCCAAAATTCCTTCTCATCCAAGCATCTTGAGATTTTGTTAGCTTAGACCAAGGATTTCTCCATCCGGCAGTCTTAGCCATCTCTTTTAGGTGTAATGCCTGTGGAATATGGTAAGCCTGTTGTAACGTCAGGTCTCCTTTTATTGGAGTGTCCTCCCAGAGTTTAGCTCCTTGGGACTCCAAGAATCCAAGAGTATCGCTAGGAGGTATATCGTGGTGTGGTTTTATCCCTCGTAACGCCATAGTTTTCTCAGGACCGGTATACCAACCAGATATTACCTCATTAGTATCCTGCATTTTCCCCGGTTGTAGTCCCGCTCTTTGCTTTCTGGTGATTAGCTGACCCATAGCATGATCAAGCATATTGTACCGGTTTCCACCAACAACCTTAGACATTGGGGTAACCAAGTCAACAGAGGGAGATACGGCTCTAGCGCCCATTTGAGCGGCCTTTGTACCCATCATAGCTGTTGTTCCAGCCATCTTTAGTGGGTTTGCTACATTCAATCCGGTATATACCGCTTGATCAAATAAATTTGCCAACCATGGGTAATCTTTTGGGACTTGTCTGCCCATTAGGCCACCAGTAGTATTTAAGAGTTCAGCCCCCCAATCCGTTGGCTTGTCCATTAACTTTGGTATAAGCCCAGATGCGGCCCTTATCTTCTCATCAAGCCAATGACCACCCTTACCAATGGCCTCCATGTACTGTTGACCCTTCTCAGATTCAGGGGTATATCCAAATTTCTCCACCCCCTCAGAAACTGTAGGGAGTATTCCAGACGGATCATCCAACCCTTCATATTTTTCCTGCTGAGATTCCGGCCCCCTCCCCAAAAAAGTATCAATAGTAGAGCCGGGAAGACCATAAAGAGTACCTAAAAGACCACCACCCATCGCTAACCCTACTTCACCTAGAGCTTCTGCCTCATCTAAAAGGCCATATTTCTTCTTTCTTTCTGCCATATTAGTAAGTGCTTATGAAGTAGATATTTACCATTTGGTGTAGGAGTACAATATATTATATATATAAAAATTAAAAAGGGGGTCACTACCCCACCGACAGGGCTAGGGCGGTCAGCAGGACAGGGTACTACTAGTAGTGCCGACACTGCCGACACTATCTGTCAAGATCAAGACAAGTCAAGATCAAGACACTATATAGTAGTGAGATACTGCCGCAATATCCTACTTTACATAATAAGTGTTATGTGAAACACTGCAAAAACCATGCCGGTTATCTGGTTTAGGAACTAGGGCAGGTTCAGAACCAGCAGTAACCAAAACCATAGAGCATGAACACCACAGCGGGTGGTGTGAGTGTGGGGGTAATACATCTATTTACCCCCATAACCGTCTACTACTCAATTAGGTGTTGACACCAATACTCAGTCGTGTATAGTCCGACTACCGACACAACTTATAGGTGCTACAACATGAAAAAACCCACATATATAACCAACGGCTACACGCTAGTCAGTGAAGATTGCACAGGCTACAGCGGCGTGATAGTCGGTGATACTCTGGAATTGAGACACTCAGACAGGACAGTTGATAGCGTCACATTAAGTGACCACAACCCAACAGTCTATAACACCACAGCGATACAGATGTATAATGATATGCTGGACTATGCACTATCACAGGAGAATTGAGAATGGAAATCACAGTACAGATAAAATCGGTATACGGTACCGACAAGGTGTACCCAGTATGTAAAGATGCTTATCGCTTCGCATGTATTGCCGGCACTACTACACTTACCGACTATACAATATCTGTCATTAAGCGGCTAGGTTATCGTGTCAAGGTTCAGTCTAACGTTACAGAACTATAGGGGCATAATATGACATTACACATATCTAAAATGTCTGGGAAACTAGCCGGCATACCGGCATTCAATACCAACACCACCAGCAATGCGTTTTGTATCCGGCAAAAGGATACAGATACCATATGCGGAAAGTGTTACTCTCACCGTATGTTAGCTACATACCGGAAGTCGTGTATTCCGGCATTTGAGCGTAATTCTGTAGCTTTTGCGGAACTGATAGACTGGGATGATTTACCGGTGATTAATGCCGCTTTTGTGCGGTTCAATGGTCATGGTGAATTGATCAATAGCAACCACTACCAGAACATTATCAGACTAGCTAGAAAAAACCCACATACCACGTTTACGCTGTGGACTAAACGCGCCAGTCTAGTCCGTAATGGCGGCGCTGTACCGGATAACCTTATTTTGATCTTTTCTAATCCGGCAATAGACAATGTAATCAGTGTGCCGCGTGGTTTCCATAAGGTATTCAACAACGTATCAAAAGACTCTAAAGAGCCGCAAAACTGTACCGGTAGAAAGTGCCTAGATTGTCTGGCTTGCTACCGTAAAAATTCCAACATCAACATAATCGTAGAGGCGATAAAATAATGAAATTTACCTATGACATGAAAATT
>VTLG01016762.1_pt1 | contig 18194 bp, 10 predicted proteins | sample 4694571 | NCBI WGS metagenome assembly VTLG01 (sample SAMN12604809, study PRJNA352737) | marine metagenome | biome: ENVO:00000447; feature: ENVO:00000209|ENVO:00000569|ENVO:01000036; material: ENVO:00002151; isolation source: viral sequences binned using virsorter ... | reverse complement strand
GTTTCACCTTCTGCTTTGACAGGAGCTACTGAGAGAAGACTGACAAGGAGACAGTAGTAGAGTCCGTTTCGATAGTTCTTTCTATTTCTGTCAGTTCTATCACCTGACTTGCTGCTCTCGACACCACCTCTAAGGAAAAGTCGCTTCCAGCTGTATGGATTGTAAAGATTGAATCGCTGTCTACTATCCCTCCAGAGCTTGCCGAAGTATGGGTTATATTGTCCCCAGACCATTTGTTTAATGCTGCTCCATAGGTTGTAGTTGTGATCTCCTCTGTTATTTCTTGAGTTGTAGTTGTTGTACTGTTCATCGACCCTTGGGTGAAGTTTGGGGTCACTATTTCTGCTCTCGCTACCGTGGGTGATGCCAGTAGGAAGAGTAAAAGCCATTTCTTCATTCTTCCTTTTTTTTAGCCATAGGACAATTTACAGGAGTGCTTTTACCACCGTTTTTATTACCAGTGGTTAAGCCGAATGTTGCAAGTGCTCCCGTAAAGACACTAGCAACGAACGTGATATCTGAGTTACCTGATTTCTTAACCATAGGTAATTCCACGTAATTCATAGTTATTATAAATCCTGACCATACTACAACGCCAAGTCTGACGAATGTTCCAAGGATCTGGATTTGATGTTCTTGATCCTCTGCAGCATCTTTCAGCTTTCCAAGGAGTCCTTTTTCTTTTTCTGGCGGTTTTCCTTCCATTTATCAACTTTTTTCTGTAGGAACTTTTGTATTTGTTTTTTAAGTTTATCAAATAAGGGTGTAGCTAGAGTGGTAGTTGCTACAGCTGCAACAGCTGCATAGGTAGCGGTGGCTACTACCTCTGCACTTGGTAAAGGTAAATCAATCTTAACAACAGGTACTCTAAGAGTTGGTTGTCCAGTTGTAGTTGTTGTTTCTTCCTCTTCTTTTTCTGGTGGTGGTTCTTCTAGTTTTACTCCAGCTGGTGCTTGTATATTACCGGGAGGTATGACAATAGGTGGAAAGACTGGCATATTTCCAGTAGGAGGCTCTAGAATCATATCTTTAAATTCTAGAGCATCTGAAATTGGTACCTTAGATTTTATGGATGGTATTTCCATTTAGGCGTGGGCATAGTATATGTAATCATTAGATGTTGAGTTAATTCCGGCCCAAGTACTCTTAATTGTAAAGCCTGTTGATGATAAGTCTATGTAAGTTCCTTCCGATTGTGCTTGATTTTGATTCAAATAAATTAAGTAATCACCATTTGATCCAGAGCTAGTTAACCCTCTTACCGTATCAAAGACAGCCCATTGACCAGTAGGCTGCCTCCTTTTAAGAATAAGGAATCTAGGTTGGAAACCTGTGGTTATGGTCGGTCCTGAAGTTGATCCATTCCCTGTATAACTACCAACCTTGCTGATGCCGGCAACGCTGCTGAAAAGGTAAGCGACAAATTTATGATCATGATGACCAGTAAGAGTATTTGAGCGATTAACAGCAAAAGCAGTTTTTGTAGGTGCAGCTCCAAAATAACTAGAATCAGAACCTTCACCTCCATCACTATTTAACTTCAAATAATAATTATGGGGATTAGTACCACCATTCAATCCTTTATGGTATACAGCCCAGTCTGTACTAGTTGTGCCTCTATTTTTTACCCAATACATTTCAGGTACAGCATTCATAGAGTGCGAAATCATTTGTACTCCAGTGTCTATATTTTCTAAACATCTATACTGAACCACATCAAACCCAGCATGTCTTTTCCACATCCAAGACATAACATTAGTATTATCCCACCATTCATAGTTTCCATGAGCTGCACTATGGTCAAACTCATCTAATTCACTATGACTTGCTTCAGATACACCACTGTTTGTATATAACCCCCTTCTGCCTCGTAACCTTGAAACTGCCCAGAAAGTACTGGTACTAGATTTGTCTTTTATTAAAGCGAAATCAACAGGGAAACCACTATCAAATGCAGGTGTTGTTGAACCATTGGAAGCATCTACAGTGAATACATCTGTACCTGCAGTGGCTGGCTTTGAGACATACCCATCTGGACGTCGGATTGCTATAAATACAAATCGACCCCAACTTTTATTAACTTCATTATCATTAGAGGTGACTCTAAATCCCCAAGGTTGTACATTGAAATATTCATCAGAAACTTCAGCATCATCAGTATTTGGAAATAAAGTTTTATCACTTACATCTTTACCAGTAAGACCTCTTAGAGAATCATAAAGTATCCAATTTGAAGCAGAAGTCGTATCTTTTATCAATAACCATTGAGGTTCCCAACCTAAATCAATATTTTGTCTTGTGTTACCACCACCTATATAACTACCGCAGTGAATTATATTTCCTTTAGAGTCTCCAAACTTTTCTGCTGCTGAATCTTTGAACGGACTTTCTGGAATTGAGGCAGGAGAACTATTCTTTGAAATTGTACCGGGAGTAACAGTTGACCCTGTAACTGATAAATTATTACAGCATAAAAGTTTTGTATTAGTTACATCCGTTAAGGGTTCGGTAGGTGGTGTGAAACCTGAAGTATAAAGTGCTGTTCCTTTTATAAGACGAACATTCGATAATTGACCTCGGAAGTAATTTCCACCTTGACCTCCTATAGTTACATCTCCAGTTCCATCATAAAGTGTCCCAGATTCACTGACAGTATTATTTAGAACACCGTCTGTAAAAGTTCTTATATTTCCTCCTGTTCTTGTGACTGCTATGTGATGCCATTTACCATCACCAACATCACCACCTAACAGAGTTCCACCATTGGCACCGCTATAACTTGAACCATCAAGGCTATAAAAGAAAACCCATCCAACTCCTATATCTTGTGAGCAATATCTTATATTCCAACTTCGATTATTACCTGAATCTACCCATTTAGCAACTGCAGTTCTATAACTATTTGTCGGTTGATTACTTTTTATCCACGTTTCTATAGTGAAATCACCACTCCCTAATTCAAAATCTGCATGATCAGAAATAGTTAATTCATCATTAGATCCATCAAACTGAGTACATCTTGCAGTAGCAGCTGAGCTTCTTCCAGCAGCAAAAATATAAGCTACATAAGTTTCTCCGTTTTTATTATTACTCCAAGCATCTTTATTAAGATGAAAATTTGATGCTGTAGGTGATGCTGTTGTTGACAGCCATTGAGTTTGCTGACTAGCTGCACTAGTACTACTTAACATAAGCTCATAATCATCAGAGCCATGACCTTGGCTATGTTCATCTGCTATTTCACTAGAAATGTGATAAACCTGCCAACCAGTTTCTGCTGATGTACATTTTATAATAATACAACCAACTTCACATCCAAGATTATGGCTAATATATTGTCCTGTAGTTCCGTTTCCAGTGTAGGTAACACAATCAAAAAATCCTTTTGATTTACGGAAAGACCATGAAGAATAGTCTTGTCCGTTGTTACCTGTATTACCACTATTTCCAACAGTAAATCCTGTAGAAGTAAAACTTTTTAATTCATCTGTATATGTCGTACTTGTAACAGCTTCAACATTACTTGATATCCTTTTACCTGCACCTCTTAATGTGTCAAATAAAGCATGATTTCTAGTAGAAGATTTTCTTTTTATCCAAGTGAGTCCTCCCTCACCTGACATATCTATTCCATTATTAATGGTTTGTGTTGCAGCTCCATCACCTTTCCAGATGTAATTGCTGAATACCTCGTCAATATACGTTTTTTGGCTGGCTCCTACGCCAAGCATTAATTGTTGTATTGGTGTCATATCAGCTCAACCCTGCACCTGAGACAAAGCCACGAATTGCGGATGTAAATATAACAGTACATACTCCTCTTGTAGCTAAAGTATAACTACCCTGACTATCCTCCCCAGCTTTGTATAGTTGGAAATTGGAACCTTGAGTGATTGCTAAATCATTAGTACTATTGTTTACAATAGTTACAGCATCTCCAGCACTAAATACACTGACTGGAATGGTAACGCCTGATCCTGAATTCATACCTGCCAAAACATGTTTACCGGCATCAGCCGCAACTAATGTATAATTACTAGTTTGAGCATTTTGAGGTATAGATCTTACATTACCCTTACCATCAGTAACAGTAGTTGCAGTTACATTACCCTCTACGTTAGCAACAATAGTACCAGTAGCTATAGTTATATCTCCTGTAGAACTAGCTGTTCCTGTGGTTGTACCAACTATAAACTTATCAGCACTTTCATCCCAAGCAATAATTGCATTATCACCTGTAGAACCACGTTCAATTAAGATACCAGAGTCATTAGCGTTAGAACCTGCTCCACTGTTTAATTCAATTAAGTTATCTGTAATTGTTGTGTTTGTTGTAGCTACGGTAGTAGTCGTACCGTTTACAGTTAGGTTGCCTGACAGTGTGAGGTTAACAGCAGTTGCTGTACCTGTTAATGCAGGAGAAGCCAGCGGTGCTTTAGTTGCATCAGCAGTATCTACATAAGCTTTAACAGACTGTTGACTAGGAGGTCGTGTGGCACTATTAGTTGCCATGTTATCTTCGTCAATCAAAGATAAACCAGCAGCATCTACATATGCTTTAACTGATTGTTGACTTGGAACACCAGTAGCACTGTTAGATGCCATGTTGTCTTCATCAAGCACTGCAGGAACTGCTGATTCTTTAGCAAGTGGAACACCACCTTGAGTACTGCCGTCATGTACGACAACAGTATCTTTAGTTGTATCTACAGTAACTTCACCTTCTGCACCAGTGAAACTACCGTGTTGAGAGGTTGTACCTCTTCTTAATTTTAATAATTTAGCCATAGTTATGAAAGTGTTCCGAAGTCAATTTGTAAGTTATTTCCACTGACAGTTCCTACTTCAGTGAGGTTTTTATCATTGCAATCTAAGTGACCGCCAAGTTCAGGTGTAGTATCTTCAACTATATTTGATAGACCAGCTGCTGCTGTAACAGTCCAAGTTGTACCGTTATAGTATTTCAGTTGGTTTCCAGTTGAGTCATACCATAAGTCTCCTTCATCTAAAGAACTAGATGGAGCACTAGATGCAATTCTATAGACATTAGCAAATGTATTAACATTTGTTATATTTGTAGCACATGTATCAAGAGCACCAGAAGAAGATCCTGAACTAATAGCATCAGCAATACTTCCTAAGTCTTCTTGTCTTGTAAGAGACCCAGAAACTATAGATATATCATCTAAAACTGATTGAGTAGGAGATACTGCTTGGAATGCAGTTCCATTATGTACCTTTAATTGTTTATTAGAAGACGAATCAAACCAAAGATCCCCTGCTGCTAAAGAATTACCACTACCATCATTGCTGGGTGCAGAAGTAGCTATTTGATATAGATCAGCAAAGTTGCTTACATCAGAAATATTTGTAGCAACTGTATTTACGTTAGATATAGAACCAGCGACTGTTGTAATATTTGATGCATTACTAACCGCTGCATTTATATTTGTAGCATTACTTACAGCACTGTTAATATTTGTACTATTACCAGCTACTGAATTTACATTACTTATATTTGTAGCTACTGTTGTAACTTCTGTAGCTTTAGGTGTTAGTCTATGGAATGTATAAGTATGTAATGTAGATGTAGTCTCTACGATCATACCTAATGTAGCTGCATAAGTAGTGCTATTTTCTAATCCATTGATTGTAACAGTTGCATTATTAGCTACGTTACCATTAGCAATCGTTGCCACTCCAGATCCATTGGAGGTGAGGTTACTGGCAAGAGCCTTGATACTAATAAGAGTACCTGCACCATTATTAACATCAGGATTAGCATTGGGAAAAGATGTTTCATTTGCTATAGGTACGAATCCACCAACATCATCTACAAGATCAGTTATACGTGCATCTATAGCTGATGTAGTAGCAATTTTATTATCAGCTGCAACCCAAGTTTCACCTGATTGAATTTCTTCTACACTACCTAGTCTATAATATCTAGCATCACCAGCTGCTGTAGTGAAAAAGCTTGTATCGTTTGTTGTAATTCCAGCTTGTTCAGAATTAATTACAACAGTATCAGCATGTAATTTAGCTGAAGTTATTTGACCATCAGCTATATGTGCTGTATCTATAGACCCATCAACATAATGTTCAGAGTTTATTTGATTATCAGCAATCAATGCGCTTGTTATTTGGTCAGCACCAATATGCTGTGTATCTATCGAACCATCAACGTAATGCTCAGAATTTATTTGATCATCGGCTATTAATGCACCAGTTATATTATCTGCTGCTATTTTAGATGTAGTTACTGCATTAGCAGCTATTTCAGTAGTTGAGATAACTCCAGCTGATGCTGCAGTAATTCTACCTTGAGCATCTACTGTAATATCAGCTGCAGTATAACTACCAGCAGTTACTGCAGTATTAGCTAATTTATCAGGATTTACTGCATCATTAGCTATCATCGCTGTAGCAACTGTTCCTGTATCTCCTGTAGTTACTACTGTACCTGTTACGTTAGGTAAGGTAATAGTTCTATCAGCAGTAGGATCAGCTACTGTTAATGTCGTCTCATAAGCATTATCTGTTCCTCCTTCAAATTTAACTACAACATCCTCTGCTAAATTGAGGTCTCCTGTCATAGTATCACCAAGATTACTTACATATCTGGCGTTTACTTCCTGTGTAGTATATAAATTTTGAGTAAAGTTATCGTTTAGATCTTGTGATTTAATCGCTGAACCTGCATAAAAGGTGGCTGCTAGGTTATCCGTATCGGTTTCTCTAAGTATTTTGATTTTGACTCCACTACCGGGAGCAGTATTAAATTGTATTGATGTAGCACTAGGATGAGTAAAAGCTGTAGTGGCAACACCATCTAATGTAGCTTTTACTTCCGATTGCTTTAAATATGGAAATGTGTAATTATAAACGGTTGTAGAACCGTTACCTGTATACGAGTTCTGTGTAACAGCCATGCTTTTTATTTAGCCATTTGTAATAGTTTTCTAGTTTCTAATTCTTTTTTCTGTAAGTCAGATGCTCTTTGAACATCACCTCTGCCCATGTTTGCATCAACTGCTTGCTGCATCTCTATAGTATTCTGAATATCCTTCCTTTGTCTTAAGAAGTCAGCTTCAGCTACAATCTGAGCATCTTTAATAATTTTATCTATCTTTGTAAATATAGGTAACTTTTGTGTCTTTAGTTTGATCTTATCATTATCTAAATCACCACCCTGTACTCTATGAGAACGTAATAATCCAAGTTGGTTGTTTAGTTTCTTATCTTCCATTAAAGGAATTAACTGTTTCCAAAGCTCCATTTCACCTATACGTTTATAGATGAATTCTCTTTCAACTTCAGAGTACTCATATGATCCACTAGAATCCATCTTTAGTCTACCAAGACCATCCCATCCAGTAGTTATTAACCACATTCTCCATGGTTCTTGAGTACCACTAATTTTAACAGGACTTAATGAATTTAGTATTCTAAGTACTGGATTATCAATATCATTAAGAGGTGTACCAGTCCAGATATCTATTTGCTCTGGTAAGAAACTAGAAGCTATAGGTATCTTGTTCTGCATATATTTAATTATACTAGAACTGATATCCTTTTGTGTAGAAGTAATAGCATTACTCATTACACCTAAAGCACCTGATTGAGGTATTATAGCTCTAGCTGCATTAGCAGCGATAGCATTGAATCTAGATAAGTTACCTGCCTGAAGGGCTATAAGAGGCTCTAAACTAGTTAGAGGTGTTTCATTAAGGAACGTAGCTGAAAGAGTCCACATGACCTTTGCCATAGCGTCTTCAGCAAATGCTTGATCAAGATCTCTAGCGTAGTATGCAAGGTCTCCAAGTATACTTAATACTGGATCTACACCTACTATACCTTTATAAGATACCCACTTACCACCTATGTTAACAGTCTTAGGTAAGTATCCTAATTGATCTCTTTCTTTAGCTCTTCTTGATTTATTATAATGACCATTACCTCTGATGTTACCAGCCATAGCGTAGTCCCATAGAGATTTAGTTAGAATACTACTGAAAGCTAATCTACCAGTATATTCAGCTCTTAGGTTACGAAATAGTACTTTTGCATTAGGAGTGGTAGCCATGTCTATGCCATGCTCTGCTAACGCTCTAGCTATATCATCATCAGTTCTAGCCCAGATAGTCTTACTATACTTATTAATGCCCGGTATTAGACTCATAGGAGTCCACGACAAAGCATTTCTTACATAGTTACTACCAGTTCTAGGGAACATAAGTAAGAACTTACTAACAGGGTATGCTGTAGTACCTTGGTTAATCCAGTTAGCTAACTTATCATCTAAGTTTAGTGCTAGCTCACCTTGTATAGATTTTAATGCTTTATCAGTAATTAAACCATCAGCATCAAACATAGAATCATAATGAATCTTTTCAGCTTTATGGATCTTTGTCCAATCTGCAAAACCAAATTCATTAAATACATCATCATAAGCTCTAGTTCTAGATAGATAATGAGCTAAGTGTGTCTGACTAAATACATCAGTAAAGACCATTCCAGTCATACCATATCTAAGAGCTTTCATTTTAGACATATCTAACATAGTTTTAGCCATGTCATACTGATATACTCTACCCCAATTACCTTCAGCTTCCCATACTGGTCTCATATCTTCCATGATATCCCAAGCTGCATCTTCTTTGAATACAAAATCTTTACGATAAGATTTAGTCATAAAGCCAGCATCATCATGTGCCTTCTTCATCATGGTAAATGCGTTATCTAATGCTCTCTTGTTTGTCTCAAAGACAGCCCCATTGTAATACATTGTACGCTTGAAGCCTTCAAAGTCGTCAGCAAAGCCCCAGATACCATGACCTATGAATCCAGTTATAGGCTTTAGGATAAGTTGTGAGGTATTACCAAGTCCAGCTCTGAATGCAGATATACCAGATAGTACGTTATTATAGATTACACCCCAAGCAGATCTAGTAAATAAGTTTAATTGTTGAGGATCTGGACTCTTAAGCATACCCGTAGGCGTTACCTGTTCAGCAGCCCATGTCATTAACTTAGCTAAACTATCTACATCTCCATCTGTATGAGCAAATGCATCAACTAAAGGACGCATAGCTAGAGGATTCTCATCAGCTAATCGTTTTAGCTCTTCAGTAAACTTTAGATTCTTAGCATGTATAGCATTCTCAGCCTGTTTAAACTCACTAGATAAAGTTTCTACAACTTCTTGTATAGGCTTATCATCAGGTATAGCATTAAACCAGTTCTTATTTCTCAAACTCCAACCAGATACATACTTATTCAAAGCATATTCATCCATCAAAAATAGCATCTTATCAATAATAAGATCCATTGCTCTAGGATCATCTACAAAAGGTTGTAATTCTTGAACAGTTTCAGCAAGTGTAGCTGCTTCTCTTCCTAAAGTATCCATAACTCTAGCAGAAGATTCAGCTATTTTTCTACCTAAGAATCTATCAGATAGATCTCTCATAGCAAAAGCTGCTGCTCTAGCCTGTTCTTCGTTGATATACTCAACTTGGAATCTACCTAGAAGTAAATTCTTAACATCTTTGTTTTCTGCAAATAAGTTACGAACATCGTCTAGAGACATTTCAGGGTTTATAATATCCTTATAAATAGCCCATGCAGTCTCATTCATCTGCTCAGATGAGAATCTAAACCCATCTACTAATGCATTGAATCTACCTGTATCTCTAGCTTGTTCAGCTACACCCATGATAGCATCTCTAGAAGTATTACCAACCATTAAACCTTTAGCTCTCATAGCTTCGGTTAAAATAGGTGCGTTATCTCCTGATGATATACCAGTCTTATTGGCAGCTACATCAGCCATATTACGAGCTACATTGCCCGGAGGTACTGATTGCCTAGCATTACCAGCTTCGTCCAATACAGGCGTTATATCAGGGTCAAATTCAGTAGGATCTGCTCCAGATGCTAGTTTAGCTTCAGCAGCTGTAGTACGCTCAGATGCGAAACCATTATCTAACTGGTCTAATGCTTGATCAAGATCATCTACATTATCTAATTCTGATACTAACCTCATTCTTTCATCAATTAATGAGGCTTGAACTTTACTAGATATATTATCACTACCTAAAGCTAACTGAGTATCAATTTCTTGAATCTTAATTAGTCTATCAATATCAGCTGACTCAACGACTGCTTGTTGTTTATACTTAACAGCTGCTTCATCTAATGGTTCATGCCATCCCATTGTTTTCTGACCACCTTTAATCTGTATAAAAGATCCTAGTGTAGTACCTATTATACTGAGTCCAGCAGTATCAAACATATTCTTATACTTTCTGACTCTAGGACTATCACTATCTAGAGTCTTAGCCCAATCAGGAATAGGCAGCATACCTTTAGGACCGAATACACCGGGGAAGAAATCATTCAATGCTCTTAATGCATTCTCGTCTTCACCGACATCGCTCAGACCAATAACTGCAGCTTCTTGAGCACTATATGCTCCCATAGCTACTAGTCTCTTTTGATACTTAGGCATATCAGCTGGTAACTTTCCTAACTGTTGCTGTACTTTACCTCCACTTAATATAGAAGGTACAACTATAGACAACATCTTTCTTACACCTTGCATCATGCCAGTTTTAGATCGTGTCCTTTTATCATACCAGTTATCTAAACCAGCCATTCCGGGTAGGACTCCAATGTAGTCCATTATCCAGTCGGTAGTAGATCCAGCACCTATATCAGCTAGATTCCTAAAGGTATCATTCAAACCTTGTGCAGAGTAGTTATCATACTTCTCTTTTCTTTTACCATCTAACTGATCGTACTGCCAAGGAGTCATACCATAGTATTTTAGATACCATGCTTTTTTAGCTGCTTCTCTTTGTGCAGTTAAAGCTTCATCCTTTTCCCAGATAGAACCAGTTGTTATTAAAGATAGTCGTGGGTTTGATGATTTACCAATATCTTTCCAGTTATTGTACTCAACCCACATCTGAGCTTCATTATCTTTATCAGAAAGATCAACTCTACTAGTGGTACCTTCTCCTCCTTGACCCGGAAATTGTCCAGCTGGAGGAGTAGTAGTTTCTTGTGGTACAGTAGTATCTCCACTAAATGTAGTATCAGCTTGATCTGTAGCAGATATTGGTTTTAGTTGAGCTAATAGAGTACCATCATTTCTTTCTCTTTCATCTAAGAGATTATCATCATTTGTTATTGCCATATGTTTTAATTTGATAGAGGATGTGGCATAGTAAAGAATGGATGGCTAAATAATCCTTGCCTTTTCTTTACTTCTATTGCTTCCTTTGATGGTTGGTTGAGATCATAAGCACCATCCTTTGCTAATGCGGCTGCTACTCCTACTGTTTCTGTGTTAGAAGGGCTTAATTTCTTAGTTACTTTAAAAGGTGAATTCTCTATTTCCCAGTTTCCGTGCTCTATACTACCTTGAGGCATCTTAATATCTAGGCCAAGATTTTCAAAGACTTTATTCCATATATCTGCCCTAGTGTATTTAGTCTTACCATCTTCAGTAGGTTGACGAAGAAACAAAGTCTCTACTATTTTGTTCTTCTTTATCTGTCCACCAGTATTTATATCTCTGATAGCTCCATCTATTTCATCAATAGGTATGAGGTGCCTTGTGACTTCACTATCACCTTTATTTACTTGGATTTGACCATTTTCCATACCATCAAATATATTATCAAGTTCTTGTCTACTACCTTTTATTGTGTTATTTAATTCTTCTTCAGTTACCGTAGGATTAGGATCATCCTCATTTTCTAGAATATAGAATTTAGTACTTTTTTCTCCTATATTTGTTCTTCTCCAAACACCTTTACCAATTATAGTACCAGCTGCACCTAATTGCATTTTATCCTGAATCTTGGCATCTAAAGCCTCTATATAATCTCGATCAGTTTGACCACCATCACCATATACTTCATCAAATGTGTTTAGTATATCAGCTTTAATCTCACGAATGAGAGGTCCATATATCTTCATTTTTCCCGGTGCTGTAGATTCCTGACCTAAAATTTTTGCTAGATACTCTTCAGCTTTCGTTGTCAGCTTAGTTCCAGTATACCCATTTCTATCTAAGATAGCTAACTGTTCTACTTTACTTCTCCAAACTTTCTGCATATCCTCACTTAAATACTGAGTGTATTCAGATAATTCTTTTAACTTACCCTTATTATATAGATCAGTTAAAGCTGCTGTAACAACATCCTCTTTTGTATTATGTGGAGCAAATATCCGATACTTCTGTAACATCTCTATAGTATCGTCTTTACCTGCATGAGTTTCAATTAAATCATCAATTACTTTAGGATCTTGTAAATTAATATAATCTTTATGACTAGGATCAAGTTGTGCTCGTCTATCTATGTCTATCTGAGCTTTAGTGTCATCACTTGCTTTCTTATTTTTAAATTCAGTAGTAGTTTTCTTTTCATACGCAGCCCAAGCATCATCAAATTTATCCTCTAAAGTTTTACCCTCAGAATCTGTAGCATTTCCATATCTACCTAACCAAGTCTGATTGATTGGGTATGTCATAGTTTTTCCATCATCATGGAAATGTCTGTCAGAGTCAGGAGTAGGCTGTAAAATAGTATGATTTTTAGCTTGTTCTTTAGAGACAAATCTTCCTGATGCTATATCAGATTCCATTATCTGTATAAAAGCATGATGTCTATTATCTGAACCACTGACAACTTCACCCTTTGAATTCGTTCTACTAGTAAAAGCCTCATGATTAATTCTAGCTTGAAAACTAGAGTTATAATCTATAAAATTATTACCAGTTGCTGTTATAAAACCTTTCTTCTTTTTAGCTGGAGTACTATTTAGAAACTGTACTGGAGCTATTAAGTTTTCAGTTTGTTCATTTAACTCTGCTCCTGTCCGCATATAGCCATTAGCTTCTGCTATATCCTCAAGAGGTTTGATTACATCATACTCTTTTTTAGACCAACCATCAAGAAAATTTCTACCAATTTCAGACCCCGGATCAACTCCATAGTATCTCATTAATTCCATTTTTCTGAGATACATAAGCTGACTAGCAGTTTCTGCAGTCCACGGAATATCTTTTTCGTTAGCTAAAGCTTTTAAATTACGTTCTTCTGTATCAAGCTCATCTAGTTCTTTTTGAAGTGAAGCTTTTTTAGTCTTCTTATTTATCCTTAAAGATATCTCAGATACATGCCCTACTATATCGTATAACTCATCTTTACTTATCTTACCTTGATTATAATCTTCCCACGCTTTCCTTTGTATTTTTAATCCTTCATGATCAGCTAAATTATTTAGTTTAGAAGCACCCTGAGAAAACTTCTGATGCTTTTTATCATGATATAGGGCTTGCATCTGGCGGTTAGACTGAGCTGTGGTAGCGACATCGTAGATATCACCAGCAGCTTCTAAGTATTGCTGAGAGTAAGTAGTAGAGAAATTCTTCCAGAATTCAGCTTGTTTCTCGTACTCTTTAGCTTCACCCATCAATGCTTCAACTTCTCTTTTACCTCTAATCTGAGTATTCTCAATAGCGAGGTTATCACGTTTGTTGTAGAAGTTTTGTAATTCTCTATTGTGTTGGATTTCTTTAGCAGCATTCCCTTCTAGTCGTTGGAGACGCTGCTTGCTGTATGCTTGGTCTTGTTGATTCTGTTCTTTTAGGTGTTTAATCTGGCGATCTTTTTGTTCTCTATAGGCTCGTAAGCCGAGATCACCAAAATTAGCTCCTCTGAAACGACCCCCTTGGGCGTGTCTCTTATATTTTGCCATAGGTTTTAATTTTTATCGAACATGTCGTAAGCTTTCATACCGCCGCTTACAATACTTGGTATAGCGGAACCCCATGCTGCACTAGATGCTGCACTTGCAGACATCATAGCTCCTTTAACAGGAGGAGGTCCAAAGTGGAAATCCATTAATGGTGCTGGGTCTTCGTATATGGTTCTAGGGCTTTGTATTGGTTGGATAGGCATTGGTAATTCACCGGGATCTGCCATCTTTTCAGCCCATGCTGCTAAATCAGCAGAGAACTTATCACTCTTTATATCTTGTAAGGCAGATTGAGCAGCTCTACCAGCACTTGCTAATCCTTCATTTATAGCAGCAACTGTAAAGCCAAAATTTGCAGCAGCAGATTGATGTCTTTTACCTGCTGATCTACCAGCTTGACCTAACGCTCTAATCTCTCCTTCTTCTTGTAAGTGCTTTAACCTCTGTTCTTGTGCATCGAAAGCAGCTTCAGTATTTATTTCATCTAACTTTCTCCACTCATCTTGTTCTGCTTTAGCAGCTACTTGTTCATTATAACCTGTTTTAAATGCATACAGTTTATTTGATTTCTCATACTGAGCATCAAGTGAATCCTGTTCTCTCTGCCTAATCATTAACTGATGAGCATAGTTAGAAGCATTTATTGCATCTTGATAAGCTGCTGCATTCTCATCATTAGCTCTTTTAGTTGCAGTTTCTTTTACTCTAAAAGCATGTTCAGCCTTAAGCTGATCAATCTTCATATTGTACGCTTTTGTATCGTACTCAAATTGACGCTCTGTTGCTTCGTTCTGTTTCTGTGCGTTTTTCTTAGCAGCTTTTGCTGATTTATTTGCACCAATTAAACCAGCACCTACACTAATAATTGTACCCAAGATGCCATTTTCTACACCAGATTCAGCCATCACTTTTTCGTGTGGCTTCATCATACTCATTTCGTGTTCGTTAGCTGGAACACCAAAATCATTCATCATCATATTTTAAAACCTCTTATAGAATCTCGGTGAGTAATTACCTTCCCACATCATTGAATTTAAAGATACAGGGAATGGTGAATCATTAAATATTCTTAATTGGAAGTTATTTGATTTCTGATGTATGGGTATAGTAAACAGTGACTGTTCACTTAATGCTATATCATTAGCTAGATAGTCATCAGCCATTTGTATAGGATTAAGGTTATACCATTCATCTAAGTATATTAATATCTTTACTCCTGTACCCGGAGCAGTGTTCATAGTAACTTGAGTATCACCTGATACAGTAAATGCTGTAGTAACAACTCCATCTAATTTAACTTTGATTTGATCCTTATCTATATAATCTATATCTTCGTTATTCCAACTAAATATAGTAGTAGAATTATCTCCAGTATATTCTTTCTTACCCTGTCTCACACCTGTTGATTTAAGTTTGAAGCCCATCACACCTGATAGACCTACAGCAAACTTCATTCTAGCTACAGTTAGAGTAGCAGTGTAATCAGCTTGTCTCTGACCTTCATCAGTTCTAACGTATGTCTTAGGTAATATAATATCTAGATCATACTTCCATCCAACTATTACATCATCTTCTATACTTGTTAAATCTTCATTATTTACTTTAAAATAAGGATCACTTCCATCATCTGTAACTACAGTAGGTGTAATAGTAAATCCAGATTCAGTGAATTGTCCAGTAGCTGTTGTACCTTTAATAACGATAACAGGAGTTAATCCAGTAATATTATTCCAAGGTATATAGCATTTAGAAAATTCATTAGTAGCGTCATAATCTACTTTATTATTCCCTGCTGCATTACTTGCTGAAGCATATAGATCCATACAAGGATTAATTCTGACACCAGCATTGTTGACAATAATAGCGTCTGATGGACTCTGGCTTAAACTTGCTACACTTAATGTAAACTGACCACCTTGTTTAGTGACAGCATACATATCATCTGAGTCAACAGCTATAGTCTGTACGTTACCCATCAACTGCCAATTAAACCATGCTTCTAGTATATTTTGTTTACCATCACTGTATGTCCGATAAAAATAAATCTTATCATCTGACTGACTAGACATAGCTAAGAACTGATTCTGTGGACTCGCAATAAACGTATCTATTGTAGCTGGAACCCACTCATTAACCACCTTCCCTACGTCTAATACTTGAGGGTTCTCGTCCTGACCACGTGTGATCATTCCGAATATTCTAGTATAAGATGGAGTTTTACTTATGAAATTAATATTATTACCCATATCAACTGGGTCTACGCTTGTATCAGTCTCATAGTTAGAGATAGTTCTGATCGTAGTAGTTGCTGGTGTTAGAACTCCGTCAGCAGCACTCATGAGAAATTGCTGATTCTTACTAAATAGGACTAAACCCTGTGTAGTAGGAACCACGCCATGAAGTGCAGCAGGTCGAATTGATGAACAACTTAAATCTACTGGATCGGCATCTGTAACTGTCTGTGCAGAGATGTGATAGAAATTATAGAAATCCGAAGTTTGACTCATGGACACATTATCTTTAGATAAGAATCCAAGTCTATTGTTATGGAAAAATGCTTGTTCTATTTTAGACCCAACAAAGCTAGGGTGTGTATTGGTTACATCGTCTCCTACTTTTCTAGCTGTCCACGCTATCTTTTGAAATACGAAAGTATTAGTAGAAGGGTTTACCAATTCATGTGGCATAGTAGTATCAGTTAGACCTGTAGATACTTGAGGATCTATAGTCTCTGCCCAATAACCTCTTCCTGATGCACCATCTTCTGCTACAAATTTAGCGAAGTAAGAATCATTAGCTGAATCAGTATTAATAATTTTAACAATACGACCATTTACAGAGTTATATGGTAGCTGTCCTACATTATCTACTTGATCCTGAACTACACTTAATTTGTCATTATTAGGACCACCAGAAGCAGTGATTTTAAATCCAGTATTACCACTATTTCTAACTAGATGTAAAGAATCATCATACTTTGTTACTACTAAGTTTGATATATTTAAACCATCTATTCTAGATTTTAATTCAGTTATTAATCCATCATAAGTCTGTGTAGTTGGTGAATCATATTCTGTTATAGTACCTGCATTACTTCCATCTGTATCACTAATAGTTACATTATACTTACCTGTTGGAGTACCAGATAATACTAAAGTAGCTGTAGCTTTTGGTTCAAAACTAGGAGGAGTTATAGTACCAACTGTATGTAAGTTGTTAGTTATAATAGATGTATCTTGTACTGTTAATATATCGTAGTTTGCCCTAACACCTGTTAGATAATTTTGTGCATCTCTTGTGCTAGTTACATAATCCCATCTAGCAGAGTTATCAGCTATATCAGAACCTGTACCTGTAGGTCCACCTGAACCTGCTGAAGTACCAGCTGTATCACACTGATACACTTTACCGCTATCATTAACTACTTTACTACCTACTACATAAGCAGTACTAGCAGCCCAAGGTTCAGCATCATAGTAAACATTACATACTGCCCCAGTAGTAGCATTCCATATATCTATATCACCATAACCACTATTTGGTTTAGGTTTAATACAACCTATATATCTTTCGTCATCATCTCTATGTATATAGAACCACTTACAATTATCATAAGTAGTTCCCGTACCTAAATTCTTTATCCATTTAAAACCCGGTCTTTTAGTTAGACCGAAGGTAGGATCAGGATAACCATTTAGGCATTCTCTTACTTGGTTTGGTAACTTCTTATCATCGGATTGTTTAGAGACTCCCCCTAGATAGTTACTCACTCGTTGAGTAATAGCTGCCATTATCTTTTAAGTGCTTGGAATGGTTGATAGCCTTGATAGTAATTCGTTTGACCTTGGGGATGACCAAAGAATGTATACTGGCCTTGCTGTGTTTCATACTCTAAAGCTAGTGCTCTTAGGTATGCTTCTTGTTGTTGGAGCATTTGGTACTGACCACCATCTCCTACTATTCTTTGAGATACTATAGCAGCAGCTCTGGCTGTTATAAAATCTTGTATCGGTTGGGGTAGGTCTACCCAATCATATTCATATATAACATCACACTCTATTTTATCTTCTGTCCATTTATCTGTATGATGTGCTTTGTCGTATAGTCTGCCATTTCTACGAACGGCATCATATTCTACATTAGCTGAATTCTCTGTCAGCTTTAACTGTATTACATTGTTAGGTATGTTTATGTAGTCGTCATCATCTGGGATGAATTCAACGTGGTTCTCCTTATTGAAAGTCCATCCTTCAGCTTGAACTTCTCTGTTCACCTGTAGCAACGTATCGTATGCAATCGCAACGTCTGGGTTGGTTGTGTCCAACGTGGTTACAGGAGCCTGACCACATGACGACAGGATTTGATTTATAGCGGGTAATTCTTTTGTAGCGTTAGTGGTAGGAAAAGGCATGATTATA
>VTLG01006273.1_pt1 | contig 18194 bp, 33 predicted proteins | sample 4694571 | NCBI WGS metagenome assembly VTLG01 (sample SAMN12604809, study PRJNA352737) | marine metagenome | biome: ENVO:00000447; feature: ENVO:00000209|ENVO:00000569|ENVO:01000036; material: ENVO:00002151; isolation source: viral sequences binned using virsorter ... | reverse complement strand
CTATTTACTGCGTGTTAATCTTAAATAGATTGTAAGTTCCTCCTCCTTTTGTTTAGCGATGTGTGTCGCTACTGATGATTACAAAAGTATGAAACAGATAATAATAATAATATCCTTTAAAGGAGGACTATATGACTAAAATTTATGTTCCTATTGTTGATAAATTATCAATACCTCTTAAACATCGTAAAGCTGTTGAAACAGAATGTGAAAAATATTATCAAAAAAATCAAAGAACAAAAAATTATGCTGAATTTAATTCTAATTTTTTACCTGAAGAATTAGATTCATATTTAAGAAGTTTATCAAGACATATGTTTTTGAAAACTTTATGGGCATTTTTAAATCAACCAAAACGATATAGACAATATTTTAATCGTTCTTGGTATTTATATAGAATGTTTTTTAGTCCATTACAAAAAGACAAAGATTTAAAAAAATGGGCTATTTCAATTCATAATGCTTTTACTAAATAAATTAATGGGGGGTAGAAATACCCCCTACTGTCAGCAACAAAGTAAGTTGCTCTGATGAGGTTTTAATAACCGAAACAGTAATAATAATAATAATATCCTAAAAGGAGGATTCTATGTTTATAAATTATGTGACTAAAAAAAGTTATACTGGTGACAATGTAAAACTTTTAAAGAAATCTGGTTTTGATGGTGAGTTTATAACTTTTCGTCAATGTGTTTCCATAGGTGGTAAAGTGCCTAAAGGAACTAAATCAGTTGCTTCTTTATTAAGATATTTACCACAAAATGAACTTGATACAAAAAAACCTGTTGTAAAAAGGTTTGCTGTTTTTCATGTTTCACAAGTTGAACTACCAGAATTAGCAGTATCATAAAAAAAATAATATCGAAATGGGGCAGTTTACTGCCCTATATATAGGATTTGGTTGCCCTATACTGAAGAGACAGACCATAATAATAAAAAGGAGGATCGTATGATTCCTAAAGACCTAGTGAATGCTATTAAAATTTTTGAAAAGCATGGTTTTAATATTGATAATGTAAAAAAAGCAGTATTAAAAAAAGCACAAAAACAACTTGATGGCATTTCAAAGAAAAAACCAAAACCTGTAATTAAATCAGTTGAGAAAAAAACTGATGAACAATTAATTGCAGAACATATCCAATCTAATGGTGTGACTACCGAAAGGAAAGCACCAGCAAAATATTGGGATGGTGTTAAGTGGTGTGATTATAATAATGATATTTTAGGTAAAAAAGAAATTGCTAGTAGAGTAAAACTACCTTTTACTGATTTAACTGTAAATATTGTTTTAATAATGATTGGCCAAGATTGGTTATCATGTCGTCAAATAACTGAAGCACACTTTGGCAAAGAAAATTTTAATAATACTTTGGACAAAGAAGTTCGTATTGAAATTTATAAATTGGAAGATAGAAAATTTATAGATAAAAGTATTGAACACTCAAATCGGCATTATTACAAACTTAATAAACTTGGTTTGGAATTTATTAATAGAAAAACAGGGGGCAGATAATGAATAAACCTTTAATCGGACGACCTTTTAAAAAGATTCAAAAAATTACTTTAATTGAAAAAAAGAAATTTAGAGATTTTTTTAAAGTCACTTTTTTAGATGATTCTACTGCTACCTATAATTCAGATAATATTGTTGTTTTAAAAAGCAAAATTATCAAAATGAAATAAGGAACAGTATGAAAAAAAATATTCATATAGAATTTACTGTAATACCAACTCCAGGAATTAATTGGGGTTCCTGTAATAAAGTCAATATTTCAATACCTAAAAAAAAATTTAAAAATATTGAACAAGTAAAATCATTATGGTTTGAAAAAACTAATAATGTTGCTCGTAAAATAATTAAAGGTAAAGAAAAAATTATATCATAAAATATAGGGGGGTTAATCCCCCCTCTGTCGCAAGTTAATTACTTGCCTGATGAGTTCAAATAAGAACGAAACAGAAATAATAATAAAGGAGGAGTTATGTTAATACATACTCAAGAAAATAATCTAGAAATACCTGATAAGTTAAAATTCAAAGCAGAATTAAGACCTATGTCTTTTCTAGATACTAAGAAAAAGAACAAAGATATTTCGCAAGAAATGGCTAGTGTTCTTGTTCGTACTGATACCGAAGAGCCACTTTCTATTGTAGGTAGTCGTTATGAGCCTACTCAATATTATGATCTAGCACAAAAGCAAGCAGATGGTTTAGAAAAATCTGGTTTGTTAAATAAACATAATTTTATTTGCACAGATCATTTATTTGAAAATGGTCGTAAGTGGAAAAGAAGTGTGCTGATTAAAGATTTAACTATTGAGCCACAAGTTGGCGATATTGTTAATTATCAAAATATAGCAAAATCTTCTCATGATTTATCATTACCTAATATTACAGATTCTACACCTAATCGTTTGAATTGTTCAAATGGTATGGTGACTGCAATATGGGATATGGTATTTGCTTTTCGTCATACTATTGGTTTTAATGTTGATGTTCTTTCAAATATATTTGAAGAATCAGCAAAGAAATTTATCGAAATGGAACCATATTTTAAATCTATGGGGCAGAAAAAAGTTTCTGTTTCAGATGTTGAACTTTCTTTAAAGCAAACTATTTGCAAAAAAAGAAAATCAAAGAAACAAAATATACAACATAAAGAAAAATTACTTGGCTGGTTATTAGAACAATATCACAAAGAAACTAATATGTTGGGTAATACGATGTGGGCATTTTACAATGCTTTGACTAATTGGGCTACACACCCTGAATTGTATCCTTATAAAGAAGATTCTAAATTTCATAATCTTCAAGAAAAAAATACAAATAAAGTTTTAGTATTTTTACAAAGTCCACAATTTCTTAAATTAATGGATAGATAATTATGTCTAAGAAAAAACATAAATACTTTCCCTATGGAATTATAAAGCAACCACCCATTAGTGGGTGGTCGCCAACAAATAGAAAAGAGCCTATGAGATTTAACACTTATGAAAAAAAACAAAAAAGTTGGCCATATATTTTAGGTATAATATTTTTGTTAATTTTAATGCATTTTATAGGTGGCTGTTCTTCCTATGTGCCTGTTTATGACCCAACAGGAAGCACATCTAAAGAATTTTATGATGATTTGGCAGAGTGTAGATTTACAGCACAAAGCCAATTAGGAAGTGGTTTTAAATATGGCTATTATGAAAAGAAAGTCGTATCAAAGTGTATGGAAAATAGGGGTTATTCTATTATTTTAAATACACAATAAATAATATATTATGATTTTAGGTATTCGACCTAAATAATAATAATAATAAATCTTAAAGGAGGATTTATGGAAAACGGAAAGATTGATAAAATCTGGGATAATTCAGAAAATGGAAATCCCAATTTCTCAATAGATCTAGCAGATGGTAAAAGACTGTATGCTAGAGAGCATGTAAATGCAAATGCTGGCGATATGATTTCTTATACTGCTATTAATACGAAAACTAGCAAAAATGGAAATCATTATACTAATGTTTCTGGTGTTCAAGTTGTTAATGGTCAACAGCCACAACCAGCACCACAGCAAACATATACACCAGAGCCTGTAAGAACAGCAATTCCAAATGATGCAAATAGAAATATTTTTGTCACTGGTGTTGTTGGTCGTGCAATGGGTAGTGGCAATTTTCAAATACAAGATATTGATGCCCTTACTTCTATGGCTATGGCTACTTATAATAAATATTTTATATAAGATATTAAGGGGGGATATTCCCCCCTTTATTTCATTTTCTATGAGGAGTAAGTTTTCGGATTGTTTAAAATCCTTTATTTATCATTTTGTCGTGGTGCACTTTAGCGACTGTTCTTTAGATAGCAAAAAACTATCGCCTTACTCCTCATAAAAGATGAAAAGACATACAAGAATATTTTTTAAATATTGGGGGTATGGTGATCAACACCTACCAAATTGTTGGGTTTGTTATAAACCAGCAGTAGATATTCATCACATAATAGGTCGTGGTCAAGGTGGCGACCCTAAAAAAATCAGAGATTCAATAAATAATTTAATCCCTTTATGTAGGGATTGTCATACAAAAACAGATACAGATAGAGAGTTTAACGAACAATTAAAATTAATTGTAGAAAGGAGGATTAATGGTTGAATATGCAGAATTACAATTTGACCCTATTAAATTATCTTACGAGCAAGAAAAACTTGGTTTAGAATTTGCTGATAGCGATACTGCTTTAGAAATTCTAAAAAGAACTGAAAAAAGTTTAATCAGTGAACTAACTCGTAAATATATGGGTGTTGAATATAAAAATATTTCTGAATTAAATTCTTATATTCACACTGATGACAGGTTTAAGGAATTTGAGAAAGAATATTCAAATATCCTTAAAACAAGGAATCGTGCTAAAGTGCGGTACGAAACCTTTAAAGCATTCAGAGACGACTTACGAACTAAAGCCGTCAATGAACGAGAACTAGCAAAGCACATATAAGGAGGATTTATGTTAAAAATCCAAATTAAAAAACTTTGGCAAGGGCATTTAATTTCTATTAGAGATTATGTCGTTGAAAAAGGCATAAAGTCAGGTGGGATAGAAGTATCTCACAATGGCGATACGATGTTACTTTCGGCTGATGCATTAAGCAGAGGTCGTAAATTAACAAAAAATATTAATAGTCAATTTAGCAAAAAAAGTTATAGTTTGATTGACTATGAGTGGAAACCTAATGACAAAAGGCAACCATTATTAAATATCTTAAAGGAGGTATAATGAGCAAAATGTCACAAGCCCATTATGAAGAAAGTTTGCGATTACAAGAACTTCAAGATGAGCAAAAAAAGAAAGATAAATTAAAAAATTTATCTGAACGACTAGAAAATGCTTTTAACAAAATAGTGAAAAAGGCTCTCAATGAATCTTGAAGCCATGGAAACTCATCATTTTGATAAGTTTGATTTACTGCCACTATCTTTTTCGCACATTAACGAGTTCGCTTTTTATCGTTCTCGTTGGGCATTGCGTAGAATATTCGGTTATGAATTTCCTACAAGTGCTGCTGCTGAAAGAGGTAGTGCAGTTGAATCAGGTTTAAATATGCTTTTTAATGGCAAAGATATGAAATTTGCTAGTGAAAAAATGCATTATCAATTTGATGAAAATGTTAAAAATATTTTCGATGATAAAGTTGAAAGTGAAAAAAATTCTCTTGATACTTTATTAGAACATTCTTGGGATTATTTTACTAAACAAAATTGGAATCTCATAGATTATCAGAAAAAAGTTCATACAACTATTAATGATATTCCTGTGATTGGTTATACTGATTTTCATTTTGAAGATAAGGAAACTAAAGAAGATTTTTATGTAGATTTAAAAACTACAAAAAGATTGCCCAATAAAATTAGTTTATCTCATGCAATGCAACAATCCATTTATGCAAAGGCAACAAATGCAAAACAGAATTTAGTTTATAGTGTTTATCGCAAAACTAAACCTGTTGAAGTCTTGCCTTTCGCATTAGAAAACACCCAGCAACCTTTAAAGATTGCTACTCATATTGTTCGAGTAATGGAAAATTATTTAGCAACAATAGAAAGTAAAGATGATGTTAAGTTATCTATTATTCCAAATCCAGATGATTGGTTATGGAATAGTGAAGACTATATATCTGCAAGAAAGGAAGTATGGGGTTATTGATCGCCATTTATCAATGTTCAACCTTGTGGGTAATAGCATAAGGGATTAATTAAAGTCTTAATGCTCGTGTTTTGATAAAATGGCTATACAATCATATAGGACACTAATTAAGACATCTATTACAAAAGGGGGGTAGCAACCTAGCACCCCCCCTCTTAAAACCGACTGTGTGGCTAAATATGAGCCTTTTTTTCAATACTTTTTATGCAACCAAGTGGTATTATGTTCCTATCACCGAAAAAACCATCATCTGAGTAAGAGGCGAAAGTCCATAAATATTTATCGTTTTTTTTGTATATGTAAGCGAAAGTTGTAATAATTGAAGTTTCCATTTTTTCAAAATCATTAGAACTTACAATCGTTGAATCGCCTGTAATATCTTCCCAAATTATTTTATAAAAATTGTAGGACTTGTCGCCTATTACGAGATTATTTTTTCTTTTTCTTTTTCTTTTTGATTTTAGGGGGTCTGCCTTTTTTAGAGCCATAAGTCCCTTTGCCTTTAGGCATTAATGTAAAATCCAGTTATGAATAGCAATAGTTATTACTACAATAATAATTGCTTGAACCCACCACTTTAAAGAAATAAATGAATCCCACCATTTTTCAATTCTCTCTCTCATTTCGTGACTCCTTTTGTTTTTTCAAAAGTTCTCAATGCTCCCATACCAAGAAGCGACATGACAAGAGGCATTAAAGTCCCCATATCAAGTTGAGGAATGTTTAACACTTCATATTGAAATATACCACAAATAAATAAAATAAATTTTGATAAAACAAACTCCCAAAATATTGCTAATGCACAAGACATTCCTATTAATGGGCGCCATGCTCTTTGCATAAATCCACTTAATCCACCAGCAGTTGATTGAGCATCTGCTAAATTAATATCCATTTGTTTAGATTTTAACTTTGCTTGTATTTCTTCAAATCTTAATTTTAATTGTTGTTTTTCTTCCTCACTTGTATGTAAGTCATCTATTACTCCAGCAACTGCTTTAACTGTATCACCACCAAATAATTTTCCTAATACCATTTTACCTCCAAGATTTAATCGCCCAATATGCAGGACTTAAATTTTTTTGACCTTTTACTTTTTTTAATACTCCACCCATTCTAGCCATAAAACTTCTTTTTCTTGCTGGAATATTTTTTTTAATTCGCATAGTTTTATCACCAAAATTTACTTTTTTAATATTGCCTGTTGATTTATCTTTTACAAATACTTTAAATTTTTTTACATCACCTCGCATTATTTTATTTAATTTTACAGTTCTGCCTTGATATTTAGCCATTATTTTTTTCCACCAAATGCTTTATGAAAAGCAGCAAACAAACCATAAGGATCATCAACAGGATAACCTAATTCGTTTAATTTTTTCTTTTTAATTTCTTTTTTCTTTTTTTTAACTATTTTTTTCTTTTTCATAGTCTTCCTTCTTCTTTTAATTGATCAGATATTCTTTGCATTTTTGCTCGTAAATCTTCTTCTCTATATTTTTTTCTATTATCATGTATTTCTTTTATCTCTTCTGGTGTCGTTATTCTTTTTCTATGTTTTCTTAAGTCAACTTTTTCATCTGTTCGCTCAGTCTGTGTGCTCTCGCTGGTGTGTGTTTTTTCGCCCATAACGAATCTTCCATTTCAAATCCAGCAGTAGTATAATCCTTATTTCGTAATGCTTCAAACATCTTCTTAAATTTGGCTGTTTTTGGCTTTCCTAATTGGTAGCACATATGAATTACGATTTCTTTTGCTTCATCAACAATATCTAAATCTTTACATAAATCCATTGCGTCTTGATATGCAATTTGAAAGTCATAATCAAAAACTTTTTCTAGTTCTTTTTGATCATATTTTACTCCCTCTTTAAAATTATCACTTGGCTTAACTAAATGCCCATACCCTATAGTTTTGAATCCAAGATGGTCTTTGTAGACAGTATTACGATACCCTTCTTCTTTTTGTATTTCTGCTTTCATTTTTTCTATATTCATATCGTTCCTCCATAACTTTCATTAATTATAACATCTTCGCCCTCCCAAGAAACAGTTGATTCATCTTCAATACACTTTTCTAAATAAACTGCCATGTCTAAACATTCTTGTTGTGCTTCAATTAACCATTCTTTTTTTGTTTTTTTAGCATCTTCCATAGTATTGCCAAACTTAATCATTCCTTGATTTGCTCGTAAAGCCATTTTGTTCATTACTTTTTTAACAAGTTTATCTGGTGTTTTCATATTTCTCCTTTAGTTCTATCATACTTATAAAATTATGTCCTTGTATATGTCCATCTGCCAACAGCAACTGACTAACACCATAACTCCATCCATTAGCATTATTTATAGCATAGTTTTCGATATGACCAAAGTTCATTGCTGTTCCAACATTCACAATTTTAACATAATTACCCCTACCTAATTTACTTGCTCGCCAAGATCTCTCTCTATGACTATGACCAAATACTATGTCATGTGTAGCAGAATTAGATATTTGACTTGCCTCTGCCATTTTGCCACCAATTTCTTTACCCATTTCATTAAGAGGAACATGAACAAAAGCAACACCTTTAATAAAATAAAAATCGCCATATTCAGAAATACCCCAACCTCTTATTCGCCATAAGTTTTCATATTGCTGGGAAAAAGCACCAACTACTTCTTTGTGTTCGTTTTCATATTTATATAATCGTAATTCGTGATTGCCTAAACAGTAATGTTTATAACATTCATGGTTGCCTATTCCTTTATGTAATAATTCTAATGCTTCTTTCGTGACATTTATATCGGCTAATATATTTGGTTTCTTTTGTCCTTTAACAGTATGATTTTTATCAAAAGTAGAACAAGAATCAAAAGAACAAAAGTCGCCTATACAAACAACATAATCTGGTTTGTATTCATTAATTTGTTTTCCTATCCAATAAAATCTATCTAAATTTTCATCTGGTGAAACATGAGCATCTGGAATTACAAATACTTTAGTTGGATTTGAAAAAGTTGTTGATTGAGCAGCAATTCTGACAACTGGTTTTTTATATTCTTTTATTATGACTTGAGGTTTAGTGTCTTTGTATCTGTGCCACTCAATAGTCCAATGTGAACTACCTAATGCTAATTTTTCTATTTGATCTATTTTTCTTTGAAGTGTTGTTCGTGGAATATCTAAAATATCAGCAACTAATTTTTTAGCACCTGTTGGATTATTTAAACCCCCTTTGCCAATCGGTGGATACCCTTTATCCAATGCCTCATGAAGTTTTTCTTGGATAAGTTTTAACTCGTCCCATTCCTTATCTTCCATAGAGGATTATTATACTAATTTTTAAAATTATGCAAAACTAGGCATTTTCCATCATAGGTATTTGAAATATATCTGGGTATTCTCTTAATAAATATTTTACTGTTTTTTTAATTTTTTTTGTATAATTTTTATCTATTGCAAAAGTATGCAAACTATCAATTAACTCATCTAAATCTAATTCTTGTAATGTTGTTTGTTTATTTCTTAATTCTCTATATTCTTTAAAATCAGTTCCTATATTTAATAAAGTAATATAATCAGCAACACTTTCACATTTTCTATTATAAGTTTTTAACAATACATTACTGCCTAATGCTTTCATGTGTTTTTTAGATTTATCAGTTTCTATCATTCCATAAAAATTATTACCTAATCTAGCAAATCGTGATTCACCCCAATTTGATTCTAGTATAGCCTGTGCAACAGAAACAATTACTATTGCTCTATGACCTGGTGGTATTTTAGAATTAAACTCAATAGTGCATTCAGTTATTCCTAAAACAAATTCATCTTTATTTTTATATTTAAAATCCCATTGATAATTAAAAGGACTACATAATAAAACTAATGTCGCACAAATTGTTTTAATCATGGTTTGCCTTGCCTGTTATATTTTTTCCAAGATTTTCTTTTATGTTTATTTTTAGGTTTGCTTCTTGTTGAACCTCCTATTGAAGTTCTTTTACGAACAGGTGTAAAATATTCTGTTCTAGTTTTAATTATTCCCATTTTTTTTATTTACATCTTTGCATTTTTTACGAACAGTTTTAAAACTTTCGCCTAAATCTAATTCTTTATATCTTGCACATAACTTTAATAATTCTAATTCTTGTTTTAATTCCATATTTTCAATCATCATTTTTTTATATGGGTCTGTGCAAGTTGATCCAAACTCTTTTCTAAAACGAATACCTATTTTTCCACTATCTCCAAAATAATCGGAATCACTATCCATTCGTCTATCATAATCATATCTATCTAATTCGGTATATAATTCCCAACTACCTTTTGAACAATGAGTAGTATAATCATTTAAGTATTCATTAACTGCTAATGCTTTTTGAGATAATCCCCAGCACATTATCAAAGTTATAGTAAGAAGAAAAAATAAAGTTTTCATTAATAGCCACCAGATAATTTCCTCTCTAATTCTTTTAAATCATATTTGAATTGGTTAATATCATCTCTTAATTTATAATAACCATCTTCCATTGCTCTTAATTCTGCTTCTGAAGCAAGTTTATATGAGCCTTGTTCTAATGAATTAACTCTTGCTTCAATTCTACCAACCCATGTCACTAATTCTGTTATTTCTTTTACTAATTCCTCTCTTGCTCTAGTATAGTTCTCTGCATTATGGCTAGTTTTTTCGGAATACAACTGATGGATATTTTCTATATCCTTGTGCAACATTATTATTTCGTCTGCACTATCGTCTATTTTAGTAGTAAGTTTATTGATATAATTGATTGACCCATAAGCACCAGCAAGAACAGATAATATAATTGGAACTGAAGCAAAATATTTTAACACTTTTAATCTCCATAAGTATTAATGTTAGTGTTATCTAATAATTGAAATATTTTATCATGTTGTTTCATTATTTTTTTATCTGTTTTGTTTGATTCTTTTAAATCTTTTTTAATCTTTTTTAATTCAGTCATTACATATTCTAAATCTAATTTCATTTTAACTTGATTTTCAATAACTGAAGTTTCATTTTCTTTTTCAAATTTATCATACAAAATATTTATTTTTGAATCCATTTTTGACACATACCAAATTAAACCTACTGCTTGGAGTAATACAGCAAATGCTAAAGCATAATTAAATTTCATATCTTTCATTGTTCTATCGCCATAATAATTAATCCACCAGCAATACTAATTGCATACATTGTAATAACAATTTCTATCATTTGTCTTGCCATATAAATTCTTGTTTAACAGTCAAACCTAATGATTGTTTTTCTTGGTCTTTATCACTATCCCCTTTATCAATATCTGTCATAGTTGTATTAGTAGATATAGTTGTTTTGTGTGGTTTCATTTTCATACCCTCATAAACTCCACAGCCATACATACTGCTAGCCAATAACATTGCATAACCAAACATAATTAATCTTTTTTCCATTTCTCTTTTGCTTTCAATGACCATCTTTCAAATGCTTCTTTGCTAATATCTTTTTTAACTAATTTAGCACCATCTGGTATGTTGTTATATAGTTTAATTACTTCGCCATTTTCTATTTCTACAATAGCAGGACCACAAAAAGCATCTTTAGTATAGTCTGTTGATTTCTTTTTTAATAACCTTACCTCTTTCATGCAAGAAGATAATGACTCCATAGGAATATATTGTGTCATTTGATGTTCTTGGTCATTCATATTACCAAACATAAACATTACGATTATACTAATGACTTCCATTTGCTCTTACCTTGTCCTCTAGTTTTTCTGTATTCAAAATTAATTTTTCTATATCTTGTTGAGCTCTTTTTATGTTTACGGTATTGCTCATCATACCCTCCATTTCTTCTTGTATTGCTTCAATTTGCGTAGAAATAAATTCAATTAACATGTCTTGTTGAGCATCTGCTGGTAATGAACCCATTTCGCCACGAGGCCACTTAATCCTAAATTCTGTGTTCTTTTCAACGTCAACAATCATTAACTTACCTTGTGTTTCAATATTGTTTAATCTTTCAATAATGCCAAAGTATGCCCAGACTGCAACAGCAGTTCCACCAATTAACCCAATTAGGTTTTTTATCGGTAAACCTATTTCTGTTTTATCGGATATAGAGGGCATTTATGCCCCACAAGAATCGCATTGATCATCACAAATACAATTATCACAGCCACATTCAGGGCATTTAGGATTTATCTTGCTGTACATGGCACCCCCTCACTAGATACAAAAGGATGTTCTGCGAAAGCCATGTAAATATATGTATCACTACTTCCATTATATCTAACATCATTACTTCTCCATTTAAAACCATTAGATAAAAAATCTGCACCCTCTCCTGTTGAATCTCCAAAATCATTATTACCCTCTAATCTTGTCAATCTTGGATTAGTAGTATCTCTTTTTATATCAAACTTATGCCAATGAGCATCAGTAGAATTATTTATTCTTTTTTGCATAACCCAAGCAGGTTTAAAGCCTGTGTAAACAAATGTCCCATCTGCATTACCATTACCTTTATACATGCCAAATTTACTAAATCCTTGTATGGGCGTAAATACATAAGCAATCATAGTATCACCATTATCATTTGTAGGTCCAGAATTCCCAACTGACCAAACTGTTGATGTTGGAGTTGTATCATTCCAGTATGCAGCATTATCTTGTTCAGCAGCATTTTCGTTTAAATGAAGATAATCATCATTACCAACATATCTATGATATACTCCCCATTCCTGTGTTGTATCTATACATTTAGATATAATCATTTCTGGAACTGCACCTAATCCATGACCAAGTGTTGCTGTAGAATTAGCACCCTCCCATTGAACTATTGAAATTCCCGCTGTCGTATTTGCTTGAACTGTTGTATCAATATTACCAGTATCATTAGTTGCAGTTGAGCCAGCATTAACTTTCCAATTATAACATACATAAGTTGTGCTTCCATCACCAACATTTGCTAAAGATGTTCCAGCAGTTCCATTTTTTGTAGTCCAGCCTGTGCTTGTCACAGTTCCTACATGACCACCTGTTGTTGATGCTTGAGCATTAGTTAAATTAGGTGAAATTTGTTTTCCTGTTGTAGATGTAGAAAAACCTCTAACACTATCAAATAAAACATGGTCATAAGTGTTATTACGAGCCTTAACCCAAATTATATCTGGTTGAAATCCAACAGTTATAGTTTGTCCTGTGCTACCTGATCCACTATAAGTCACAACCTTAAAATAATCTTCTGATTTATCAATAGTTGTATAAGCCATTATCCAAACTCCGCTAAATTTTTAGTACATAAAGCATAATATCCTGTTGGTACATCATACTCAAAGTTTCCATACCCATTATCATCTGCATTGCCTGAAGAAATTGAAAAAGGGGGATTGCCAAAATTTACTTCAAATACAGAACCACCTGCGTTATCCCAATCGGCTATTGCTGGAAAATAAAATCCTAAATCTGTATTAGCAACAGCAGTTAGTGCAAGAGCACCTGTACCTGTTGAACCAGATGTTGGAACTCCTGAGTTTTGCCAAGTACCATTTTTAGAAAAATAAAGTTTTAAATTATCTAAATCCATTGCTATTCCAACAATATCTCCCGAAGTATAAGTTGAACCATAAGAAACACCAGAACCAGAATTATATTTATTTCCATCTTCTGTGTAAGCCCAATCATTTGCAGACGCTCCTAACTCATAAGAACTTGATGTAGATTCAGTAGAAGTGACTCCAATTTGAAAAGGGTCTGATCCTCCAGCAAAAGATACTGCTTTAACTTCCCAATACCATTTTCCTCTGGTTGCTCCCATTGTAGCAAGTCTGTAAGAATAACCAGTTGCTTGAGATGAAAATTTTAAATTTGCTTCTGAAATAGTGCCTGGAGCAAAAGTAGGATTACTTAAAGGATTAATAGTAGCAAAATTATTTGTCGGTGTGTCTGTTGTTTGGTGATCTGATGTTAAACCTGTACAAGCCAAGTGATTATTATTTCCACTTGTATCAGCACCCATACCACTTGAGTTTGTACCTGTTCCACTTTGTTTGAACTCAAGAAAAAATCCATTATTTCCATAAGTCACATCTGCTTCTTTAGGCACCCAAACTCCATTATCATTTGTTTCGCCAAATTCAGTTGGGGCATGTATTTGACCATCGCAAAAATGAAGTTCTGCTATATAACCATCCATAAAATGCGCACTTGCTCGTGTATCTGCTCCAACAGTAATTGATTGACCACTTGCTAAAGTAGGAATATCATAATCTTGATCAGGTTGTTGTTCGTGACTTGCAGTAGTATTAGATAATTGCTCACCATTAACATACCATTTTAATCTGTTTGTTGCCGATGATTGAGTTGTGTCTATTTGTACGACAAAATGATACCAAGCACTTGGGTCTCTATAATAAGTGTTATTAAAGTTTAAATATTTTCCAGCAGTATCACTTATATAAATTTGCGGTGTTCCATTTGTTCTAACTAAAACCATTATATTTGTATAATGACTATCACCACTTGCACCAGCAGACATAATTTTATTATCATGACTTCCACTTCTTACATTATAACCTTTAACCCAAGCAGATAAGGTAAGTTTTTTTTGGCTTGTTGGTGTTCCTAAAGTATCTCTTAAAAAAGATGAAGTACCATCAAATCTAAGTGAATTGCTTATTGAATAAGAATCATCTGATAAAGTGTTTGCTGGAAGAATTAAAGGCATTGATTATTCCTTCTCAGGAAATTCGCCTAGTGGTCTTGAAGTGACTCCATCTGTAGTTGTATAAGTAAATAAAGTAGCCAAATCATCAACATCACTCGCATTATCTATTTGTGTTTGCATAGAATTACATTTGGCTCTTACGCTTGCTCTCCATGTTTTCCATCCACTATCCATTTCTGTTTCTGTTTCTTTTGCTTTTACTACTCGCCAATCACTAGGTGCTAATAATTCAGCACATTGATTGTTTATCATTTCTTTTTTAATTGTTTTAAGACCTTTTATAACTTGAACAGGATCTAACTCAATTCCATTTTCATCTATTGCATTTCTATCATTTATTGCTTTTGCTGTTGCATTACCATAACTTGCAACAACTTTATCGCCTGTCGTTTTATAAGCAATAGTTTGATTAGTATTTATATACCATTCTTCATCTTTCTTTTTTGTATCATCATATTCAACTTCATATAATCCAATGGCTTTTTTTTCATCAACAGACCACAAAGAATAAATTTTTGTTGAATAACGAACATCATTTCTAATTAATTTTCTAGGATTATTAAAAGTTTCAATAATTTTTTTATTTTCTACTATTGCATACATATTTTAACTCTCACTTAAATTCATTGTTCTACCTACTTCTTGCCATATTGCACCATTGTATCTAAAGACATGAATATCGGTTTTGCCATCTGTTGCAGTTTCTGTTGGTTCGGTTGAAGCAGCAAATTCAAAAACTGTATTCCAGCCAATAGTATGTGAGCCATTAAAATTTATTTCTAAACAAATAAAAGCACCCTCAACACCATTTGTCGGCGCAGAGAAAGTTGTATTTTCTGAAGTTTGATGATAAGCATTTGGTTTTGCTTGAACATCCCAAGCAACAGCATTTGAAGATGATGTTAATGCTTGTTGAGGAATATAAGCCAAGTCATTAAATTTTATTGTTCCATTTCCTTTTGTAGAAACAGATAATCCAACATTTGTATCACTACCTGTGACAGCAAGACCAACATCATTACCTGTTGCTGCATTAGTTAGTTCTGCATAATTAACGGCAGAGCCTGTTGTTTGAAATATTAATTGTTCGTTATTATTTTCATCAAATAATCCATGAGCATCATCAATTTTAATATTGGCTGAATTAGTATCTAAATCTCCGCCAAGTTGAGGAGTAGTATCATTAACAATATCAAAAGTGACCGAACTATCAGTCCAATCTACAGTATTTGCTGTTGAGTTAATTGTGCCTAAAGCAATATGATCTGAGCCATCATATAATTTTAAAATCCAACCTGTCGCACCAGCAGAAGTGTCAATCCACAAACTACCTTGTGCAATACTGCCTGGAGCAGAAGTCCCAATATGAGTTGAGTTTATTGCTCCTAAAATATTGTTTAATTCTGTACGAAAAGCACTAAAACCTTGATTTGCTATACTTACATCTGAAACTTGACTCATAATACCTCTATATCATTATTTGTTCTATGATTTCAACCCATAACCTTGAGCAACATAATCAAATGTTCTGTTGATACCACTTCCACTTGAATTTGTAAATGCAATAGAAAAGCCTGTCGCACTTTTTGATGAAATTGTGTAAGTATCACCTGTTGCCATATTTTGAGCAGATATACCAACTGCTGGACTTGCATAAAAACTATTAGTGTAAGTTATTGCTTTCGTTCCTGTTGTACTTGCAATATCTTCGCCAGATTCAATTCTTTTTTCCATATCAACACTAATTGTTATTCCACTTACAAATCCTCTAACTTTATTATTTTTGTTTGCCATTCGCAATCTAAATTTAAAATATCTACCTTTGTAAGTTGTTGAAGCATTTAAAGCATAAAAAGTTGTAGCATCTCCTAAACTAGAAGTAGAACTAGCCACTTGTAAACTTTGAATAGCATTAGTTGGGTCATTACCATCAAAAGGTGCTGGTGCATCATCAAAATTTGTAAACCCTCGTCCTGAATCAAATAAATCGTATGGGTCTTCAATTTGGTCAATAGTTAAATTTTTTGTAAATGATACATCATAAGTTCCACTTAATGATAAAGAGGAGTTTAAAGTATAAAAACCCTCATTGTCAATATTGGCTGTATAATAATTAGGATTAGATGTCACATCAGTTCCACCTAAATCAAAATCACCACTAGGACTATCAAAGTTTCCAACTGTGTCGTCAAAGTCTGTTATCGTATCAAGAACAATAGAATTAGTTCCAGAGGAATCGGTTAAAGCAACATCACCATCATAAGTTCCAGCAGTTAAATCTTCTGTTAATGTAGAAACATTTTTATATGCTTGTAGTGATGATATATTAGAATAAATTATTGTTTCATTATTTGATTCGTTTCCTAATTTATCAACTGCTTTAATTAAAAAAGCACCTGTTTTAGCATTAGTAGTTTTTGTTGTTCCACTTGTTCTAGGAACTTGAAGCCAATTATTAGATTTATTCCATTGTGCTGAACTTGTCACATTTTGATATCGTATTTCATAATATGATACATCTAAATCACTTACTGCGTCCCAATTTAATTGCATTTGATTTGAACCTTGCATATTAACTGAAAAATTTTCTACATCATTTGGTGGTTCAGTTGCACCAACTATTAATCTATTAGCAGAGGTGTAAGAAGAACTAACACCTAAAGAATTAATGGCTTTAACTCTTACATTATAGGTTTTATCATCTATAACATTAAGCATTTCATAATTTAACTGTGTGCCTTTTCCTATAATTTTATAATCTGTTTCTGTGCTTAATTTTGCTTCTACTTGATAATATTGAACAAACTTATCTGTTGAAGCACCAACAACTATATTTAATCTAGTTATTGCAGTTCCCTCATTGTATAAAATTAATTCATCAGTTAATGTCAAACTTGCTGGTGCAACAACACTAAAAGGATTAGGTAAAGTTGTGTCTGGTATTGTTGCTACTGCTGTTTGTGTTCCAAAAGTATAATATGAATCTTGATGTTCTGTTAATTGTAAAGAAACTGAACTATCAGGATTTAAAGTGACTGATAAAACACGAAATGCTTTTGCACTAAAACTTGGTGTTGCATGAGTAATATTAACTATATCCCCAACTGCCAATTCCATAGCATTTGCGTCTGCTGTTAAACTAACATCTAAACTAGACCTTGATCTTCTTAAAATAATTTCAGCCATTTCTTGTGCTTGATATGGACTTGTTATACTTGGAAAATCAAATCTACCCTCTAACAAAATACCATTATCAGCAGTTTTCATTGTTGAATGTTGGTCAGCACTTGTTAAGGCAGAATCATCAACAGGTGGAAATTGTGCTTCATCTACTTGATAATTTTTATTAGGATTAATAAAAGTGACAATTACTCTATTATATCGTTCATTTTTATTTTTAGAAGATACACCTATTCCACCAATAATATTATCTTCTGTTAAAGTTATAGAAGCACTACCAGATGTTTCTACTAAAACTTTATATTCCCCAGCAGTATAATTAAGATAACCTCTACATCCTGTTAAAAAATCTTTTACATTTTCAATACATTTTTTAGATGTATCAACAACAGCATGACTATCTATTAAATCAATTTGATCAGCACCAGAATAAGGAGTTATATTTGCATCACAAACATCACCAGCAGTTTGCCAATCTGCAAAATTAGAATCAAAATAACCATTAGCAATACCCATACCATAACGAGTATTTCGTAAATAATCTAATAATTGATAAACAGGATTATCAGAATATTCCCATGTTGAACTTGTATCTGCTCTATGAG
>VTLG01003410.1_pt1 | contig 18194 bp, 26 predicted proteins | sample 4694571 | NCBI WGS metagenome assembly VTLG01 (sample SAMN12604809, study PRJNA352737) | marine metagenome | biome: ENVO:00000447; feature: ENVO:00000209|ENVO:00000569|ENVO:01000036; material: ENVO:00002151; isolation source: viral sequences binned using virsorter ... | reverse complement strand
CTTTTTGGTTGGGTCAATGTGTTCCGCAACCTCGCTGCTTTTCTGAACGTGTGGTTTGATGTTTAGCATAATTTTCCTTTCGTGTTATACTCCCATTCTACAGTATATATCGTCAATTGCAAGGGGGTATCTTCAGTTTTATTTGCCGAATTTATCCGATTTGTTTGAGAAAGACATAAGTTGTTTGGTGGTAAGGACTTACGACGAGCGAGGCCCGCCCCGCCGCACCTAAACCCTTACAGCGTAAGGACTTAGGGCGAAAGGAGAAAACTTTAGTTATTTTGCCAAAAAAGGCTTGACAATAGAACCAAGCAGGGGAATTTTGATACCCCAATTTTGACGTTCACGGTAGAACGCCCGCACACCGTCGCGGGTTGTAACCGTATCAAGGTCACGCGACCGCTCAAACGCTGGATCAAACCTGCGGTATGCTCCGCAAATAGTATGCCACGTAAGCGGCTGCTTGTCCGTGTTACGCCGGGATTCCAACACACCCCAACGGAACTTAGAACCTTCGACGGGTTGACGATAAGAAAACAAAACCAAACTTTTCATACTAATAACCTTTCGTATATTTATCTGAAACTGCGTGTACTACAACAAAAATTATTGACAGAATTATAAACTGCGTCATTCAACCTTCTTTCTAGCTATAGGAAAACTTCACCTTCTCTTTCTTTAGTTGTTTGATTGCTTCCGATGCCTTTGAGCCTTTAGGCTGGACACCGTGAATTAATAGTGCGAACGACTCATTGCGAATCTCTGGAATCGCTGCGTGTTCGTCAGTATGGTCAATCTCATAACCTAGTGCTTCGGCTTCGGCTTCCGAGAAAACAACTTTTGATTCTCTCATTTTGAACTGATCAATCAGTTCGTCTTGACGACCACCACGGGAAGCAGTCAGTACAAAATTCTCTGGGATGCACTGGGAATCGTCCAACCACCAACCAAGGGATTTGGTATAGGCGTAGAATAGGCGGTCGGGATGCCATTCGGCAACCAGTCGCCAAGCCCGGAAGTATTTTTGGTTGAAGAAATCCCCGGCAACGTGAATCCGGCAGATACCCAGATTTTTGGGCATAGCTTCAGATATTATCTTTGCCATACCATATATGGTCTTGAGGGATTTTAGAGCGTCAAAATTCGCCTTGCGTTTATTGTACGCACTAGGGAACGTCGCTTCCTGAGATGCTGAGAAGCAGCGGAATTGAGTGTGTGAACCGTCTTTGATCTTGCGGCCAACGTCCAGTTGAACAACTTTTGATAGGCAATCTTTAGCATATGGACACGACCAACCAGACAGTAGATCGAAACTGTAAACCTTGCGACGATTTTCTAACCATCGCTGCAATTCTGGAACGTCGTAAAGAGCTTTGAGCTTTGCATTTGCTGTGCTGAATTTGACCATGATTTTCCTCTCGTGTGTGATACCCCTTTATTATACTTTATATATCGTCAAAGTCAAGGGGTAAACTTTAACTTTTTTGTAGGCAAGAGGCTTGCGGGGGTCGAACCCGCCTTTTACCGGCAACGTCTCACGCCTAAAGGTCATCCCCCGCTAAAGGGATAGCGTTTAAACACTGTGTGACGCAGTAGCGTCCGGTCTTCTCCTTCGAAAAGCCCCATATTGTTTGCTGTTGTTTACTCTCTTATTATACTTTATTATCGTCATTTGTCAAGGGGTCTCACCACAAAAAACAAGAAAGTTTTAGAAGTTTTTCTTAATTGCTGTAAGTCGTTGTGGCATAAGGACTTACGACGAGCGGGGCGGCCCCCGCCGCCCCTAAGTTGTTTGGTAGCAAGGGTTTACGTCGATTAGTCTATTGCCGGAACTACGGTGCTGTGAGGCCAAAGGTCAACCATTTCAATCCACCAATCCGTTTCTTCGTCTTCGTTGCCGATATGGTTAAATTCAACAACGTGACCGTCTCCGTCCATCGCTTCCGTAACATTCATCCAAACGTTATGTTTTTCCATCAGTGATTGAAGATCGCAAATGAACTCGTTAACGTTTTCGAAATCTTTTGTTTCAGCGAAAATTGAAGCCCAGCTACTCATTTTTATATTCCTTGATTTTAAAAAAAAGAGAAGCCGCCCGAAGGCGGCGTTCTCCCCACAACACGAAAGGTTAGCGAAGTTTTACAAGCTCGCTACACACTTGCTCACGGAGAATGACTTGTGCAAGCCGTTGTCCTCGCGAACCGTGATACCGCGACCGTTAGGGCCGGTGAAGGACTTGACCTTGACACCGTTGACGGTGCGAAGGACGTTCTTGTTTCCTCCAACTGGATACAGGAAGGAAACTTTGCGTTCGTTACGCTTGAGATAGAGATCTGAGATCATAGCAAAACCTTTCAACTTGTGAAAAAGAAAACAGTTTGACACCTTCCGCAGTGTCAATCAAAACTCCGTTGTTCTTGATGGCGACAACAGTACCAGCAGGAAATTCAGTGCCGACCCTGCAAATCGGCGTTTGGGTGTTACTCAACTTCGTTCTCCCCTGCGAGTTTGGCAGCTTCTTCTGCCCGTTCTTTCATAATACGATTCGCTTTCTGACTGATCGTTTTGGCAAGACTCAGATAATTGTCATCGGTCATCTGAATCTCAATTTCGTCACCATTCTCATCGGTGAACTGCAACGAGTTCCAGCCGGTGTAAGCACTGTAAAAATTGGCGTTGACAGTCTGTTTGATCTTCATAGATCGTTCTCCTAAAAGTGTTGTGAAGTTTACTCTTCTATTATACTATATTTATCGGCAATGTCAAGGGGGAACTTTAATTTTTTTAAGATTTTCGCTGACTCGCTGACTCGCTGGCTGTACCATGTCAACCTTATCCTTTAGGATAAGATAAGACAAGAGTGCCCTTGAGTGATTGCGACAGAGGGGGCATCCTCCACACCGGCTAGGCCGGGACGGTGCGATCAACTATTCCCCGTCTTCAGGGAACATAGCGTCGAAGCAAGTCTCGCAGATTTGAGAGATCATCATCTCTCGCTCTGCGGCACTCAGGTAAGGCATAGCCTCCTGAATGAACTCGCCCTCTTGCCAGCGTTGCCAATCGTTAGCATTGAAGCTAATTTTTTGGCACTCACCGCAAGAGCGACACTGAGCGTTGACCGACACGTTCAATCGTGTTGCGATCATACCTTAATTATACTATATATCGGCCATATGTCAAGGGGTTCTTCAACTTTTTGGGGTGTTTTTCAAAAGTTTTTGCGAATTGTCCTAAGTCTTTATATAGCAAGGACTTACGTCGAGCGGGGCCGCCCCCGCAAGCCCTAACCCCTTACGGGGAAAGGACTTACGTCGATTTCAGTAGGGAAGAGATCCTTCCACTATTCCACCATGAGCCTCAAACTCTCGCTCGAATACTTCGCGAGGAACGTAAGGGTACACGGTGTCGCATGGGTCTTTGAACTCCCCACCTTCCATGTATTCCAACAATTCCTTGCCGGGGATCATAGTAGGGAATCCACCCTCCATGTGGCTATGCGGTCCCGCATCTGTTCGCGGTGTGCAATAACTTCCCCAATCTCCAGCAGCCTGAACAGACATTGAGAAGCCATCGGCACAAACAATTCTTGGATTGTGAACTCTTTCACGCATAATAAAAACCCTAAAAAGGAAACTCTAAATCATCAAGCAAATCATCGTAATCGCCATCATCCTCACTTGGAATGTGGTGATCGTTATCTTCGCCGTAGAAGTCATTGTAGAACTCTTCGGCTTCCTGCATCAACATATCTTCATGATAGTTTTCTTCGGCAGGATAAAAGCAATCGTCAAAAGAATCGTACATCAAAAATCTCCTACCAAGGGGTGTTAGTGTCAATTTCTTCAAAACCACGGTCGGAATCGGGATCTTCGTCCCAATCATCATCGCCGTGATCGTACCCGATGGAATCGAGGTAATCGGCGTACTCGGCCAAATCCTCTGCGGTCGGGCGATAGTCAACGGATTCGTCGGACTGGATTTGAGAGAGAAAATCGTTCATGTTTGAAACTCCAAAAAAAGAAACGTGTTGTATGCCTTGATTATACATTATATCGACCATATGTCAACGGGTTCTTCATAAAAAAGGGGCAGATTTAAGAAAGTTTTCCAGAATCGTCGTAAGTTGTTACCACCAAAGGACTTACGTCGAGCGGGGGCCGCCCCGCCGACCCTAAGTCGTTACGGGGCAAGGACTTACGTCAATTTAGGTGAAATCAAATTATCAGGAAAAAATCCTGCGTTTCCAAACTCTTTTACACAGTGTTGATGAACACCCATAAAAACGGAATCCCGATACGCTTCATCGACCATTTCAATATTGTCTAGCATATCAGACCAGTCTCGCGGCAACGCATACTCAAAAGCACTCTCCACGATTACATCGGGTGAGACTTTATCAGTAAGTTTGCGAACCATTCTAACCTTCCACAGATCCATATTCATTTTAATCCTCCAAAAGATCGTCAGCTTCGATCACTCCACCGTTTACCATACCGCTAACCAGAGCAATCTGATTTTTGTGCAACTGCAATTCGTCGCACTCGTTGTCACTGTAGTCAAACTCTGAATCGAGATCGACAAAATCCGTTCCACCCTTGTGGGTATGGTATTGGGCTTTCGCCTCAAACTGCTTTCGCAGCTTCTCAATGTTGCGGGCTTTGGCATCCTGCTTTTTGGTATGCTCAGTGATACCGTCACGCTTGTCGCACAGTTCTTCCAAACGTTTAAGAGTACGACCACCGCGAACCTCATCGTGAAATTCTTCCGGCAAGAGGTGATTCGGAACGGTGATGCACTCAAGGATAGCGGTGCGGAACTCAGCGAGAAGTTTGCCGGATGGGGTGTTTTCAAATTTCATAATTAAACCTTTCGTTGTTATGTGTTGTATGCCCTTATTATACATAATATCGGCTATTTGTCAAGGGGGTTAAATCCTAAAATCCACATTATGAGCAAAATAATTCCAAGAAATGCCGGAACCATAACAAAGCTCATGAATTCCTGATTATCCAATAAATCCATATTTATACTCCTGCAACAATGCAACCAAGGACCAAGGCAATCACACAGAGGATGGCCGCTTTTGTTTGTTCTTTCTTGTTCATATCTTTTCTCCTTTGTTACTTATATTATCGCCCATACCCGTGACACGTTAGGTCACAACCACACAATAAAATAAAAGTTTTTCCAAATCGTTGTAAGTCGTTTGCTGGTAAGGGTTTACGTCGAGCGAGGCCCGCCCCACGGCACCTAAGTCCTTACACACCAAGGGTTTACGGCGATCCCTAGAAGTATTTTTTGATATTACGCAAAGCCATTACAGCGGATCGCACATCGTTACGAAATTCTACACTGTGCTTATCGTCACCACACATAAAGCTCAATTCCGCAATCACAATTTCAATCAGTTTATAAATCATTTTTAAATCCTTATTCCTTATTCGCAAGCAGTACCGAAACGGTCAAAATATGCTTTCATTGCGTCTAGTTCGCTTTGTGGTACTTCGACAACGCTGATAACTTCGCAGCTATCGTGATGGTCATTGTATCGAAACACTGTCTCGCCGTGTTCGTTCTGGCGTAAACGGTCACCGAATACGTACTTGTGCGTAACTTCATCCCCACTGATTGGGCAAACGATTTTGACATCAAATTGTTTCATAACATTTCCTTTTGTGTTGTTGTTGTTGTTTGTCATACTATTATTATCGTACATGGTCGTGACACGTCTGGTCACTCTATCGGATAATTCCCTGAATTTTGTCCAATTCTTTTCGCTTCTCCTGTTCGGAGATTGTCAAGTCAGCGACCAACTCAATCAACTGCTCTTTGGTGTAGTGGGCGACTGCTTGCTTGATTTCTTCTTTGGTCATCATGATTTTACCTTTCGTTGTTGTTAACTTGTTATGTCTCTATTATACATTATCGGCAAACATTGTCAATAGAGTTTAGACATTTTCTCAAAAATACTTGGAAATAATTTTTTATCTTTTTTTTGGGATTTGCTATTGACGGGGGTTTTATCTTCTGGTACAATGTGCCGTGGCACCCAAAAATAACGTCTGGTGGTTCAGATGCAATACGGCGATGCCGAAGGTGTGTCTTACCCAAAGTATGTAAATCGGCCCTCAGTATAAAAATAATTATATGTAGCTTCTAGTTGCCTCTATAGGTGCGTAACAAGACCATTTATACCTGTAAAGAGACAGGTAGTCGGGTTGTGATAGAAAGCAGCAGGGTCTTTAATGCAACTGTTTTTACTTTTGCTTATTCAATACTTATGGCAAAGCCACCTTTACAGGTCTAGGTTGGTTGGTCACACAGAGCCTAGATTAATTTTTTTGCCCTACCTCGGAGTGCTTGTTCACTCGCCAGTAACTTTCTTTCCACTGATTGGTTAGAACGCGAAACTACACCAGTAACGTTTTTTTACAAATTTTCAATGAATTGTGACGCTTTACAACCATCGCCACACCTAATTATAGTCTGATTTGACGAATTCTGCAAAAACCTTTTTGGAAAAAGTCTCGTTTCTGTGTATAATAGAATGTAGGAACAAGTTCCTCATTCATAGAACTGGAGACAAAAGATGACGAATAAAGATAATCCGCAACAGTGTGAAGCAAAAATGTGCTGCAAAGCTACCGCTCAACTGCAAGCAGAAGTAGTGGACGAGATTATGAAGGAAGACAAGAGCCTAAGTGAGCTTCTTGACAACAAGGAAAAAGATGAGAATAAGAATACTGAAGAATGATGCCTTTTGTTTGGCACAATTTAAAAATGATAGATACGAAATAGGGCACTGCTCTCTAGACGATTGTTGCTTTGACCGAGAAGTAACCGAATTTTTGCGTCAGAACATGAATTCAGAGCGGTGTATAACCAAAACCGTCCCTATCAACGAACAGTTTTTCTTCTCAATTTCGCTCTATCACAATAAAGTAGAGCAAGAAAAGTGCGACTGCATTGGCACTTTAGACAAAGATGGCGATAAATACGTCCTAAATATCAAAAAAATCGTCGGTGGAGACAAAATCTACCCAGAATCTCATCATAGATTTCTCATCACCTCTTATTTTCCATCTAAAAATTTCTTTAGTGGTGAGTTTTACCGGTCTGTTCTCACATCAGATGGTGTTATCACACTAGAAGATAACCAAATGATTGGTGTTAAAGATGGTTTGATAGAAGAATTGGACGTTAATGAGATTTTAGACATGCTCTCTAAGGCTAAAACCGAAAAGTCGCCCTTTTACAAGCAGGTAAAGCTGCAATCTTCAAGGAAAAGACCCCCTAGACCCACCAAAGGTACTATTATTTACAACGAAGTCGCAGACGAGTTCGAGGTTTATGGTAAAAATGGCTGGAGAAAGCTAAGGACGGAGGAAATTTAATGAAAATTCCATCAGGAATGACCGAACAACAGGTTATAGATCAAATTACCGTAGTATGCAATAGAATATCACCCAGATATACATTTTACGGATATACAAATGAAGACATTTGGCAAGAGGCATTTATTATTTGCATAGAAGCCCTTAACAGATATGATGAAGCTCGCCCTTTGGAAAACTTTCTGAGTGTAAATCTATCAAACAGACTAAAGACTTTCATGCGTGACAACTACTTTATCGGGAACTCGAACGAGGCCCGTAAGAAGTTGGCTCAACCGTCACAGTTAGATTACGAAGATAAAATCATTGATTCTGACACAGAAGAAGAAGGATACGAAGAGTTAGACTTTAAAAACATGGTTGAAGCGATTGACAAGTACATTCCGGCAAGTATCAGAATGGATTATCTTAAAATCATCAATGATATTTACATTACAAAACAAAGAAAAGAAGAAGTTATTGGAATCATAAAGGGCATCCTAGAGGAACAAGGGTTCAATGAAGACCGGCAGAATCAGTAAGGTCGAAGAACAGTACATTGCAGAAAATATTCATGTGCCTTACGCCAAAGTCGCATCAGAACTGGATAGAAATCCAGATAGTATTCTAGATTTTATCAAACGTAAGGTTGCAGAGAGCAAACTTGAGAAGCCTAAGTGGTTAGAAGGTCAAGATGAAGAGCAAGCTAAATACGATTTATCATTTAGACCATATTGGAAGGAGCTAGAACAGCAGTTTACCAACGAAGAGCTTGAACTTTTTAAGTACCACTGGTCAAGAATTATATCACAGTTTCAAGATGACGTTATACCAACTGAAGAACTACAAGTTGTTGACCTCATCAAGCTAGATATATTAATGAACAGGGCACTCAAGGGCAACAAAGATAACTTGGAGCAGATTACCGCTTTAGAGGCTCTCATTACCCTTGAGAGGCATCGTGACCCTGATCAGATAGATACAGACATGCTTTTTAATATGGAGCGTCAGGTGGCGTCTCTGAAAGCCTCACAGGAGTCTCTGAACAAAGACTACCGCGAACTACAAACTAAAAAGAATACAATGCTCAAAGACATGAAAGCTACTCGTGAGCAGCGTGTCAAAAGATTTGAAGATAGCAAGTCTAGTTTTGCTGGATGGATGGCATATCTTGTATCCAACCCAGAAGTTGCACAGGGCTATGGTCTTGAAATGGAAAAAATGAGATTAGCCATGCAAAAAGAATCAGACAGATTATCTCAGTTTCACAAATACACAGATGACACGGTAGATCAACCATTTTTAACACCAGATACAGTTAAGGACTAGGAAAGGACATATGAAGGCAATCATTTTTGGAATCACCGGTCAAGATGGGAGTCATCTGGCCGACCTACTACTCTCAAAGGACTACCACGTAGTGGGAGTCTCCCGTCGAGCCAGCACAGACAACACACAAAGAATCAAAAACATCCTTGGTGACAAAAGGTTCGAGTTGGTTCAAGGCGACATTACTGATGCTCATTCTGTTATAAATATACTTAAAAAACATGAAGATGTAGATGAAATCTATAATTTAGCCGCACAGTCACATGTAGCAGTGTCGTTCAAGCAACCAGCACTCACATGGGATATAACAGGCAAGGGCTGTTTAAATATCTTACAGTCTATTGTGGATCTTGATATTAATACTAGGTTTTATCAGGCTAGTTCTAGCGAAATGTACGGTAAAAACTTCGACAGTGAAGTTGATATGGACAAAACGTCTTCTACTTATAAAAGAATTTCTAAGTTTCAGAACGAAGACACTAAATTTATGCCGCAGAGTCCATATGCAATTGCTAAGTGTGCCGCACACCATATGACTAGACTATTCCGTGAGGCTTACGGTCTACATGCTAGTGCTGGCATTCTATTTAATCATGAAGGTGAACGACGAGGTGAAACCTTTGTTACTAGAAAAATCACAAAGTGGATTGGGGACTGGATTAAAAGTGGTCGCGATCCTAACTTTCCTAAACTACGTCTAGGTAACTTGGAAGCATTTAGAGACTGGGGGTATGCTGGAGATTACGTGGAAGCGATGTGGATGATGCTTCAACAGGAAAGTCCACAGGACTATGTTATCTGCACCGGCGAAACTCATACTATTCGTGAGTTCCTAGACGTAGCCTTTTTACATATTGGGGTTGACGATTGGTCCGATTTAGTGGTTCAAGACCCTGAATTTTATAGACCAGCAGAGGTTGATTACTTAAGGGGCGATTGCAGCAAGGCAAATAATGTATTGGGATGGACTCCTAAGCACAGCTTTGAGGATTTGGTGAAGAAAATGGTAGAACATGATGTATCATGAAGATCTATGTTTTGAAGTTCGATCTAACTTTAGTCCATGCTAGACTTAAAAAGTTTAGACTAAGAGAATTTAATAGTGAGACCCCTGTATTATTCATAGAAGCAAAAGATCCAGACGAGGCTTGCTACTTAGGTTATTGTAAGTTCGCAGACATTATACTCAGCCAAGACTCTTCCCCAGAGACAGTGAAATTGATGAAGGAAATAGAATATGACATAAGAGTAACGAAAGTGTACTGTAAAGATGAAACGAAATTATGACGATCCTCAATACAAGGCTTGGCGTCAAGCTGTAAGGAAGAGAGATAAAAACACTTGTCAGATGCCTAAGTGCAAATGCAAGAAAAGATTGCAAGCTCACCATATTAAAAAATGGTCGAGTGCATCCATGTTGAGATACGATGTAAATAACGGTATTACGTTATGCCGCACTTGTCACGATTCAATCAACGGCAAGGAACACTTATACGAATCTTTATTCATGGAGATAGTACGGAAAAATGGTAGATAAAGCACCAGCGTACAAAGTAATCAAAGATACACGAGAGCAAGACGGGTACACTTTTGAGAGTTTCACCGGAAGGTACACATCTTGCACAGGTATGGTTGTAAAAAAGCTAGACACTGGTGATTACTCTTTAGAAGGTCTAGAAGATAGACTTTGCATAGAGAGAAAAGGAAGAGTCTCTGAACTTGCAATTAATCTTGGAAAAGATAAAGCAAGATTCATGAGAGAAATTGAAAGGATGCAGGAGTTTGAGTTTCCCTTTTTAATTTTAGAATTTTCCTTGGACGACCTTATCAAATTTCCAGAAGGAGCAGACATACCAGAAGGTAATATGTCCAAAGTAAAGATTACCGGAAAATATTTATTAAAGATGCTTGTTGAAATACAGATGAACTATAATATCCCTGTTTATTTTTGTGACAACAAGAGAAACGCTAAATTCCTAATTAATAGTATATTTAAGAGAGTCAATGAACGCTGCTCAATCGGAGAATAATAAAATGACGTTAAGTGTTGATACCATTTCTGACGTACAAGCCTATGGGCTAGACGTTAAGAATAGAGAGCTATACTTACACGGATATATTGGTAACACCGACGAAGATCCCGGTGTTGAATACAGAATGGCTGCACAGTTCTACAAAAACATAAGAATACTAGATTCTATTAACAACCAACCTATTATTGTTCACATGTTTAGCGAGGGTGGAGAATGGGATGCTGGTATGGCAATTTATGATGCAATATCTTTATCTAAATCCTATGTTACGATTATTGCTTACGGTCAAGCCTCATCTATGAGTAGTATCATACTTCAAGCTGCCGACAAGAGAATCATGACACCAAACGCTCACTTTATGCTTCACTATGGAAGCACAGATTGTGGTGGAGATCATCTTAGTGCCCAGAACTACGCAAAAGTAGATAAAAAGAACACAGAAACAATGCTTGACATTTATACTGAGGGATGCTTCAAAGGAAAATACTTCAAAGAACACTATAACGACGTTACAGAAGAAAAAATCAAAAATTACCTAAAGAGAAAGCTGAAAGACGGTGACTGGTACTTAGATGCTAACGAAGCAGTTTACTATGGACTGTCAGACGCAGTTCTAGAGACTAGAAAGTACCCTCACATAGATAGTTTAAAATGAAACTAAAAAAGATAAATGAGGCTTGGTTAAATCTAGATCAGGTAGATGAGAAAGATTTATTTAACCCTATGTCACTAGTTAAAATGAGTGAGGACGATTTTCATTATCGCCTTCTTTGGCTAATGACTAGACCGGAGTATTTCTCATTTCTATGCAAGCAAATACTAAACATAAATATCTTACCCTCACAGGCTTTGTTTCTTTGCGAGATGTGGAACCGAAAATTCCCAATGCTCATCGCTAGTCGTGGTTTTGGTAAGTCTTTTATGCTCTCACTCTATTCTATTTTGAGAGCGTTAATTTTACCAGAAAGAAAAGTTGTAGTTGTTGGTGCTGCTTTCCGACAATCTAAGGTTCTTTTTGAGTACATGGAAACAATTTGGAACAATGCACCAATCTTGAGGAGTATGTGCGATGCGAGTAGTGGACCACGTAGGGATGTGGACCGTTGTGTTATGCGGATTAATAAATCTCGTGTTACTTGCTTACCTCTGGGTGACGGGCAAAAGATTAGAGGTCAGCGTGCTAATGATATTATATCTGATGAGTTTGCATCTATCCCGCGAGATATTTTCGAGACTGTGGTTGCAGGTTTCGCAGCAGTTAGTTCCGACCCCATTGAAAACGTCAAAAAGATCGCAGCAAAGAAAAAGGCTGAAGAGTTAGGTCTAGATCTATTCAAAGAAGATGAGAACATCATTAAGAAAAATGACAACCAGATTATCCTTTCTGGTACGGCGTATTATGATTTCAATCATTTTGCTGAATACTGGAAAAAATGGAAGTCCATTATTCAAAGTCGAGGTAAAAAAAGTAGATTAAGAGATATCTTCGGAGAAGACCCACCGAAAGATTTTAACTGGAAAGACTACTCTATTATTCGTATTCCTTATGAGCTTCTACCAGAAGGCTTTATGGACGCCTCACAGGTCGCCAGATCGAAGGCAACGGTTCACGCTGGTATTTATCAGATGGAGTTCGGAGCGTGCTTTACACGCGATTCTCAAGGCTTTTTCAAGCGTACCCTGATTGAGTCGTGTGTTACTGACGACAAATATAACGAAAAGCCAGCAATAAAAGATTCACAAGATAACCCTATCTGCTTTCAAGCACAATTACGTGGTGATCTTAACAAGAAGTACGTATTTGGTGTTGACCCTGCATCTGAGGTGGATAATTTTAGTATTGTAGTTATAGAATTAAACGGCGACCACAGACGAATTGTTCATGTATGGACAACAAACAGAGAGCAGCATAAGGAAAAGGTCAAGAGCGGATACTCTACTGAGTCAGACTTTTACGCCTACTGTGCTAGAAAAATTAGAGATCTCATGAAAATCTTCCCATGTGTTCATATTGCTATGGACGCTGGCGGTGGTGGTATTGCCGTTATGGAAAGTTTACATGATAATGATAAGATACAAGAGGGCGAACATCCAATCTGGGAAATAATCGACGAGAACAACGAGAAGGACACAGATTATAACAGAGGGTTACATATCTTAGAAATGTGCCAATTTTCAAGGTATGACTGGCTAGCAGAAGCTAATCATGGAATGAGAAAAGACTTTGAAGACAGAATTTTATTATTTCCAATGTTTGACACCCTTAGTCTTGATATTTCATCAATTGAGGATGATATGAAAGGTAGATCATATGATACCCTTGAACAATGTGTGATGGAAATTGAGGATCTCAAGGATGAGTTGGCAATGATTCAGATTACTCAAACAGCAACGGGTCGAGATAAGTGGGATACTCCAGAGACAGTAGTTGGAACAGGAAAAAAGGGTAAACTAAGAAAAGACCGTTACTCTTCTTTACTTATGGCTAATATGGCAGCAAGAACAATAGACAGAACTCCAGATGCTGAGACTTACAATTTTTATGGAGGATTTGCAACTGTAGAGAAGTCAAAAGATTCTACAGGCAAGCTATATCAAGGTCCACAGTGGTTTACAGATGGTATGAACGGTATTTACTAGATTTATGTGTATAATCATTCGCAATACATTCTGAATCATTTGTAATCAAAGGGAACAACTCAATGTCCGAACATACCAACGGATCTCTTACCACTTGGAACAGCGACGATAGAAACGGTAGAGAAGAAGCGTTTAGAGAGTACGCCCAAGCCTCAGAATCTTATGAAGGTGTCTCTAGGGCGTATCACAGAGATTTTCTAGACATAGAACCAAACCGTTCTGTAAAGCCTCATTTTGGTTCGAACGATTATTACGCCTTCAGACCTGAAGAGCAAGTTCCTCGTAAATCCAAGCGTATCATCAAGATGTGCATGGATGCATACGATAAGGTTGGAATCGTAAGAAATGTTATTGACCTCATGGGTGACTTTGGTTGCCAAGGTATTAACATTGTTCATGAGAACAAAAGTGTGGAGAAGTTTTTTCAGCAATGGTTTAAGAAGATTGACGGAAAAGAGAGATCAGAACGATTTCTCAACAATTTATACAGAACTGGAAATGTATTTGTCTACAAGAGTTATGCCAATATTACGCCCGAAATAAACAAGTATATCAAGTCTTTGGCAGAAGACATCACTCTTGGGGTTCCAGATATCAAAGAGTCCGTTGTTCCTTGGAGATACAACTTCTTTAACCCTCTAACTATTGACATGAAAGACGGTCAGGTTAGTTTATTTATTGGAAGGAAAAATTACGCTCTTACAGCTAATACGTTTTTTGATAATTTTAAGGATGGCACGATCCCAATCAAAGTCTTGGAGACATTACCATCCAATGTCAAAAATGCAATCAAACGACAAGACAGAAAAATAGACCTTGAAGCAGATCGTCTTTGTGTTCATTATTACAAGAAGGATGACTGGCAGCAGTGGGCACACCCCCTTGTGTACGCAATCCTCGACGATATCATTATGCTTGAGAAAATGAAGCTCGCTGACCTTGCTGCCTTGGATGGTGCAATTTCTAATATCCGTCTATGGACACTTGGTAACTTCGATCATAAAGTTCTACCAACAAAAGAAGGTATCAATAAACTCCGTAATATTTTGGCTAGTAATACTGGCGGTGGAACTATGGAGCTTGTTTACGGTCCAGAACTCAAGTTTACAGAAAGTAACTCTCAAGTATACAAATTTTTAGGTTCAGAAAAATACCAATCCGTACTTAACAGTATCTATGCTGGTCTTGGTGTACCCCCAACCCTGACTGGTATGGCAAATAATGGAGGTGGGTTCACTAATAACTTTATCTCATTAAAAACTCTCGTTGAGAGATTGCAATACGGTAGAGACCAACTTACAAAATTCTGGGAAAAAGAACTGGAATTCGTAAGAAAGGCTATGGGCTTTAGAAAGCCAGCACATGTGGTTTATGACCAAATGAGTCTATCTGACGAGGCTTCTGAGAAAAATCTACTTATCCAACTTGCTGATCGTGATATTATCTCTCACGAGACTGTACTTGAAAGATTCAAGGAAGTTCCAGCAGTTGAGAAGGTTAGGCTTCAAAGAGAAGATAAGGCTAGAGATGGCGAGAAGTTGCCACCTAAAGCTAGTCCGTTCCATAATGCAAACCAGAAGTTTGAGATGGAAAAAATGGATAAACAGAGTGAGCAGCAAGAAAAACTCGCAGAAAAGAAGGAAGCTCAAAAACCAAAGAATGATAATGGAAGACCACCTCAAAAGCAAGATGAGGGGCCAAGAAAGAGGCGGGTAGATACACCAAGAACCAGTCCGGGAGTTGCAGAATTATTCTTATGGGCCACAAAAGCGTTTGATGCAACTTCCTTGATACGAGATGGTTATATTGCTCAAAAAGGTAGAGCAAACGTTCGCCAATTAACAAAATTAGAAGTGGATGAACTTGAAAACCTGAGACTTGGTACTCTCCTCAATCTAGAGCCCTTTTGCGAGATAAACGATGAGATTATCTGTGCAGCAATATCCAAACAGTTTAAGAAAATACCAAAAGAACTCAAGGATGCTAGGGCAAACTCAAAAGGTATAGATGACTATAGAAAGCTAGTCGTAGCAAACTACGTTGAATTGCTTCTAATGAAAATTTGACGTTTTTGTGAAAATTTATTTTTTTTGTGTATAATGCTTTGAGGTAATTAATATGACAATAAAAATATTCCAAAAAGAGATAGATGATGGCATTGGCGAGCTTGTAAAAAGCACTGCCAGTGTTGCGTATTGTTCTACTGCAACTATTCAGGAAGATATTCCAGAAGAAGTAGTTGCAAAAGCAGTTGCAGAGAATAAAGACCAGATTGACCTTTATTACCTAGAGTCAGTCTTGGTATCAACTGGATGGAATAAGAACGACGACGTGTTTACATCGGATGCTACTTGGGCTGCTAGAAGTACCCCCGAAGATAAGCAGTTCAATTTTATGCACGATGAGAATGATATTATTGGTCATATCACTGGAAGCTATGTTTTAACCAAAGATGGTAAAGCTCTAGCTGATGACGCAGAAGCCCCGGAGGAGTTTGATATTATCTCTCAGGCGGTTCTCTACAACAGTTGGACCGGTGAGGAAAACAGAGATAGGATGGGCAAAATTATTGCTGAAATCCAAGAAGGAAAATGGTATGTTTCTATGGAATGTCTATTTTCTGGCTTTGATTACGCATTAATTGATGAAAAAGGCGTTGCCAAGGTTCTCGCTAGAGACGAAGGTTCCTCTTTTTTAACCAAACATCTCAGAGCTTATGGTGGATCGGGTGAATATGAGGGATATAAGCTGGGGCGTGCTCTTTCTAATATTTCATTTTCTGGGAAAGGCTTGGTTTCTAAACCAGCTAATCCAAGAAGTGTAATTTTACGTGATAGCAGTACCGCCAATATTAACGTAGATCATAATTCTAAACTTTCAATAGGAGAATTACAAATGTCAGATGTTTTGACAGACCAGTTGGCCGAAGTTAAAGCACAGCTTGAAGCAGCTAAGGCCGAAAACGAAGCTATCAAAGCTAAAATTGAAGAAGCAAAAGATAAAGAATTTGCTTCCAAGGTAGAGGCTTTTGAAGCTGCTGCTGATGAAAGCAAAGCTACAATTGATGAGCTTAATGAAACGATTAAGTCAACTCAGGCTCGTGTTGCTGAGTTGGAAGATTCTCTTCAGTCATCTCAGACCGAATTGGCAGAAGCCATGAAGGAAATGGATGAAATGAAGAAGAAAGCAAAGATGGAGAAGCGTAAAGCAAGTCTTGCTGAAGCTGGCTTGGAAGAAGAAGAAGTTGATGAAACTCTTGCTTCCTTCGATGCTCTTGACGACAGTGCTTTCGAAGCTATTGTTGCTATGATGAAGAAGAAGGGCATGAAGAAGTACGCTGACAAGCATGATAAAAAAGAAGAAAAGCCTGAAGCTATGGATCATGGCGATAAGGAAGAAGAGAAAAAGAAGAAGGAAAAAGAAGCTAAAGCTGAAGAAGAAGCTGAAGCAGAACTTTCTGAAGATGCATTTGATAATGTAGAAACCAGCGAAGCCACTCTCGTAGAGGCAGAGCAAACTGACGAACTTGAAACAGCGAGAGCTTCTGTCTCAGACTGGTTCACAAATCACGTACTTAACAAGTAATTTATAGGAGATTATAACTATGGCTCTTAAAGCAGATAGATATGAAGAATCAACTGATATCAGTTTTTTCATGACTGCCGCTACTGGTGATCGTGGAGGAGTTGTTTGTCTCGACCTGTTGAGTGCCTCTGGTGCTGCAATGGATCAGGGTGACAATACGGTTTCTTACCAAGCTGCTGCTACATCTGATGTACCAGTTGGTATTCTTTTGAACGATGTTGTTAACAAAGACCTTACCAGAACCCATCTTAATCAGTATAAAGATGAAGTTCAGTTGGGTGGTAAAGTCACCGTTCTGACTCGTGGCTGGGTTGTTACCAACAAGGTAACTGGAACCCCTGCCGCTGGCGATTTGGCTTATGCTTCTGAAACCATTGGTGAAATTTCAACGGTGGCAGCAGACGCAACAGCTTCTGGAAACTTGGCTATTGGTCGATTTATGTCCGCTAAGGACGCAGATGGATATGCTAAAGTTTATGTCAACCTTCCTAATCACGGTGCGTAAGCCATAATCTAAAGGAGATATTAAACATGTCATATACTGAAAGACCTAGCGATGAATTCATCAGTCTTTATCAGAAGACTGGTGATAATGACCAGAATGTAGCTTACGCTGCACAGCGTGAGTTTGCTAAAGCATTGGAACTTCCTTTGCGAAAAGGCGTTCTAGTTGGTAATATTCTCGGAAATATTTTCGAGACTATCAATGTCGAGCCCGGAGCTACTACTGAGTATCCTCTCGACCTCATTTCACCGGGACTCGAAGGTGAGCACGTTGCTTACACCAATCCCGGTCATGGCCGTATTCCTGAGCGTGCGGTTGAAAGCGATTACGTCATGATTCCAACCTACAGCATTACTTCGAGCATTGATTACTTGCTCCGTTATGCTCGTGAGGCCCGTTGGGATGTGGCTGGTCGTGCTGCACAGGTCATGGAAGCTGGCTTTGTCAAGAAGATGAACGATGACGGGTGGCACACTTTGTTGGCCGCTGGTGTTGATCGTAACATCTTGGTTTACGACGGTGACGCTACCGCAGGCTTGTTCTCCAAGCGTCTGGTTTCTCTGATGCAGACCGTTATGCGTCGTAATGCTGGTGGAAACACTGGCTCTGCTAATCGTGGTCGCCTGACCGACCTGTATGTTTCTCCAGAGGCACTGGAAGATGTGCGAAACTGGGGATTGGATCAGGTTGACGAAGTAACTCGTCGCGAGATCTACACTGCTACTGAAG
>VTLG01009824.1_pt1 | contig 18198 bp, 23 predicted proteins | sample 4694571 | NCBI WGS metagenome assembly VTLG01 (sample SAMN12604809, study PRJNA352737) | marine metagenome | biome: ENVO:00000447; feature: ENVO:00000209|ENVO:00000569|ENVO:01000036; material: ENVO:00002151; isolation source: viral sequences binned using virsorter ... | reverse complement strand
CAGTTCCTGCGCCATCGTTATGCGCTGAGACTGGCTGAATATATTCGGGTCACTAACCGGAATAATATCTACGCGACCGTCAAAGTCTTGACCTTTTACCTCTTGCGGACCCGTTCCGGTCTGATAAGGATAGACCGGAGGCAGATACTCGCTAAAAACGGTCGCCAGTAGCTGAAACTCAATTCTCTGCCCGTAGTGAAGTCGTTTGTGGATAGCAGACATGACTTTGGTGCCGCGCTCCAGAAGAGCAACCGTGGTCCCAACAGGCATCGCCTGATTCATGTCTCCCACATTCATGTCTGCAATGCTTGCAAAGCGTTTGCCAGATTCGACTAAAAGCCCCAGCAACGACATCAAGACATTGCTCGGCTCTTTAATCGGGAGCGGGATCAGGTTTTCTCTAAGCGAGGCTCCGGTCGTATCGATGTCTCGAAATTCGCCGGGCTGAAGCGGATCGTCCTCGTCTCTAATTCGCATGCCGCGAGCTTTGAATCCGGCAGGCAGGTTCGCCAGCGTTCCTGCATCAATTAACTGGCGAAGAATGCTGGTGCTAGCTTTGGCCAAGCCACCAATCATGTGGCTTAGCCCCAGTCCATAAAACCCCAGCCCCGGCAAGAACTTATACTGAACAAAGTAATTTACTTTTTGCCGTAAGGGGTCTTGTTCCTTGTAATTGCGCCTGATGGCAAGCACGCGCTGCGTAGGCTCATCAATCGTGACAATATAAGGAAGCTTGAGACCGGTCGGCTCTCCGTCTTGGCCAATATCCTCAAACCCCGGAAGATCAAGAATAGTGTGAACCTCGTACACCGTGTGGTCTCGGTCTTCCGAGTAACCGGGCGCCGTGCCTTCAATCTTGTCTATTTCTTCGTCAATTTCGTCTCTAGTGAAATTAACGCCGCCACCAGTAAGCTCAATGTCGGCATAGAACCCTGCTAGCTGTTGCTTGCGAATTTCATTCTTTGACATGCGCAAAACGTGAGTGACGCGCTCTGCCGAGAATATATCGGTGGCCTCGTAAGGGACCACAAGGTCTTGCGGCTCGATAAACTTGCTCATCGCGCGGCCAATAGCCGTGTCGAAATAAACTTTCTTGAACGCCGATCCGGCAAGCGGCAAGTAAAACAACATCATGTCCAGCTCAGGATCGTATTCGGACATCACGTTCATGATGTAGAAGTTCATGAACTCCTGCACCCTATCTGCCTGAGCCTCCACTTCCGGGCTTCTGGCACCCACAATTTCAGTCTTGACCGGCCCTTTTGCCGGGAGCATTTCTTTATAAGCCTGCGCCTGAAATTGAGTCACCGCCTCTGCAAGAATCGGGTGAATGACGCCAGAGGAACCTTGAAACGGATTGCTTCGCGTCTCGTCAAAATGCATGCCGAGATATTTCAGGCCGTCGACGTAAGTCTCTTCCCATTCAGAACGGGACTCTTTGTCGGCCTTAATTGAAGACAAAACGTCATTTGCCAATCGAGACAGCTCAGTCGCGTCAATTTCGTCAACAAGGTTGGCGTCAAAGCTAACCTGAATTTGCTCCGCCGGAGCGTCAATTTCTTCATCAATAAGAATCTGATCATCAGCAACCAGAATTTCCGCCGCTTCCCGAATCTGGTCTTGCCGGGAAGGCTCTGGAAAAACTTCAAGCTCCCGACCCATAGAAAAAACGTCGGGATCGTTTTCAGTTCCTAAGTTTTCAACAGCCATCAGTAGTAAACCGTCCTGTTTTTCCTGAGCGGCCGAATCTCTTCGGCGTAGTCATTTTCCAACGACAGAAAGCCGCCCTGCCGAAATCTCATTAGCGCCATCGTGGCCGAGTCACAGTAGTCATCATGATCCCCGTAAGGAAAAGATGCCATCTCCTCGACCACCTCTTCGGCAAATGTTTTTTCTGGCGCCCAAACCATTCCGGCTTCAAATATAGGGGCCACACTGTTCATTCTTGCAATCTTATCCTGACCGCGCGACGGGGTGTAAGACGTAACGGGAATGCCCATTCTGCGCAGTTCCTGAGTTAAAGGTGTTCCAGACGCCTTCGCCTCAACCAATATGCAATCCGGCTCCCAATACCGGTACTCCTCCAGTGCAAGCTTTTTCAGCTCTGGAAAGTCCAGCCGCACACGCTTTGCGTCCAGCAGAATAATTTGCTCCGAGCCCTCTTGCTCTGGCTCAAAAACCGCCCACGTCGTTATCGCACTGTAGTCTGCGGTTTCTTTTTTAGAAAAAGCCGTGTCCAGACTTTGGATGACGTAAGAAAATGCAGGAACGTCTTCTTTTTCCCAAACTTTCCACCATTCCCGCTTAACAATGGAGCCCTCTTCTGCGGTCGGGTCTTGCATCCACTGGCTGTTCCATTTGGAAACAGGCAAAGAGGCCTTCACGCTCAGCAGTTCGTCTTTCTTCCAAAACTCAGGCCACAGAGGGTCTTCAGACTCCGGCATAATTGCAGGAAACTCGACAACCTCCCATTGATCAGAAAATTCATCTTCCTGCCGCTTTAAAACCTGACCCACAAGGTCTTTGGTAGACCACCGCGTCATAACGATAACGATGATTCCGCCGGGCTGAAGACGTTGACGTGGTCCAGATGTATACCAGTCGTAGATTGAGTCCATCGCGGTGGCGCTGAGCGCATCCTGCTCGCTGACCGGATCGTCAATAATCAGAAGATCAGCACCCCGGCCGGTGATGGCGCCCCCAACGCCCGCGTAAAATGATTCGCCACCTTGATTTGTTGTCCAGCGACCAGCCGATTTATTGTCCGCCTCAAGAGTCAAATCTGGAAAAACAGTCTTGTACTCTTCGCTGTCGATAATATTTCTGACCTTACGGCCAAACCTGACAGCAAGCTCTGCGGTGTGCGTCGTCTGGATAATTTTTAGATTGCCCCGCAAGCCCATCATCCATGCAGGGAAAAACGTCGAAGCAAACTCAGATTTGGTGTGACGGGGCGGCAGGCAAACAATAAGCCGTTTGAGCTTGCCCTCGGCAATCCGATTGAATTTTTCCCCGATAATTCTGTGATGCCGGCCTTCTACAAAATCCGGCCACTGGGACTTAACAAAACGAATAAAATCGCCCTGACAGTCTTCTTGTTTCTCAAGTTGCTTGTACCGATTAAGAAGAGCAACTGCTTCCTGCTGGTCTTGCAGGCTAAGAATGTCAAAGTCTTTGTACGATAGCTCAGACATTCTCCCACTGCTCTCCAGCAAACAACAACGCCTCTGCTTCCCGGCGCCTAATTAGACCGTCCAATACTTGACCCCCGGCGCGATTCCATCGTTTTATTTCCGATGGAACGTCGTTGTACTCTCCGGCATTAAGCTTCTTCAGTAGCGTGCTTGTTCGCAAATTAGTGGGGCCAAGATTGAATGTCCACGCGACAAGCGCGTCAAACTGATTCTGATCAAGCTCGACATCAACTAACGCATTAACGTATGTCTCAAACTCTTTGAGATCATTGACCAAGATGATCTCTGCCTCTTCCTCGGAGCAGCTATCGCCTTCCGCAACGCCTTGGGTGTGGCCGTACCCCAGCGTCCAGACATTGGCTGAGCATTGATACGAGTCTAATTCCAGCCCCTCAAATTTTTTGATCAGGGCAATGCCTTCTGCGCTAGTCTTCATCCTGCTCCTCCAAATGCAGATTTTTGTAATAGTCTACAATCGAAAGGATTTGCCGCAAATATCTTTTTGTGTCCGCGATGTTGGATGACAAATTTTCGTAGCCCTTGGTTGGAAGCCCGTACCACACATTTACCGGCGCCTCGCCGGCCTTGAGGTCGGCAATGTATTGCTCCATCAGCGCCGGCGTAAGGATTTTCCATTCGACCGGAAGAAACGTAATCTGCTCTGGCAATGGCGGATGATAAACGGGTGCAGGCTTCTCGACAGTAATTACCTCGACCGGCTTAACCTGCGGGATGGGGTCAGGTCTATCGAGGATGGAGCAAGCCGGCAGCGTCAGGCTAACGATTAGGATCAGTGATTTGGGCAAGCTCATCGCCAACCTCTTTGGTCGCTTTGTTGACAATCTTTTCAATCAGGCCCGGCTTTCTGAGCGAAAGGTGGTTGAGGTCGTGTCGAGCAAACTTCTGGCGCAACGACGACACTTCTGCGGTAGCCTCCCGATTTTTCTGTTCCAGCCCTTGAATCTGCTCTTGCTGCTGCTTTTGAAATTCTATTGCTTGAGCAATCCGATTGTTTTGATCCTGAATCGTGTTTTCCAGAACCTGTTGGTTGTTGATGGAAGTCTGAAGCTCTGTTCTCAAAGCATCTTTCTCGGTCTCCGTGCGGTCGTAGTACACCTTGAAAGACACCCCACACATGACCAGTGCGGCTCCTAAGACTCCCGCAACCTGCCACATTATTTTCTAGCCATATACGCCGTTGCGCCAAAGTAAAGCCCGACTACCGATGCTTGAGAAAGAAACAGCATATCGCTAAGACTTGCGAGCGTAGCTAACCGCGCTTCAGGCACAAAAGGCATCAGGGGCAGGATTGCAAATCCGCACATGGAGCACATCGCTACCCACGCCATGCGGCGCTGGGTGTCGGCCTTCTCTTCCCGCATCTCCAACTCAAGCATATCTTGCGAGCGGCGAATCTCGTCATCTGTGACCGTGCCGTCACCATCTAAGTCAAACTCAGCGTACTGAGATTTAGGTTCCAGTTTTTTAGACACCTAGTCAGCTCCATAATAGAAAAGAAAAAACAGCCAAAGAGCGACCATCGACATTAAAAAAACGCCGACCATGATACTTAGCACCTGCCCAACATCCTTCCAGAATGCAATCCGCTTTTTTCGTTGAGCTTTAATTCTAGCGACTTCTTTCGCCGCATTTGCCTCAGCCTCAGCCATTCGCGCCTTGATACTTTTGTACAAGTCGCCTTGACCTTGCAGCAGACAAACGTCGTGCAGCATCCGGTCGTAGTTCGCAACCTGCCTAGATACACTCTCAAGCCGCAAAGCCTCGGAATAGCTCATTTTCCCAGCGGCTTGAATTTTCTCGCACTCTTTAGCCGCCATAGCGGCTTCGCTCCAAGAGCCAAGGATGCTTCCAAGATCACGACTATGACCGTGAGCATCACGAAGACTTTGAATACCTTCGTTTACGGCCTTGAGCGCGGCGAACGCGGCTGAAAGCTCGGCAATCATACTTTTATATCGACGGTGGACATCGACCGGCTAATGTCGGTAACAAGCATTTTGTTCCCGCGTAGCTGGTAAAGCTGAGTCTCAGAAATTTCTGTGACTTTTTTGACAGGAGCGCCGTCAGACGCCATGACCAACTCCTGCATCTGACGATTGGCAACCCGCCTCCACGCAATTGCTGGTGGATTCCCGGTCGTTTGGTCGATGCTGTTGATAGCCATATTAAGTCACAAGTTTTAGAACCTGCGGGAAAATCACTGCCGCGATCAAGGCTCCGTAGATGCCCCAGATCATATTTTCGAGCTTGTCGAACCGTTTCGAGCCACGCTCAAGACTCTCCTCAATCGCTTCGTATCTAAGCCGACACTCTCGTTCGTGGGCCTCGATTTCAGCAAGAGCTTTATGGGCGGGGTCTAGCTCGTTCATCTCTTAATTCGCTTCGGCCTGCGCCTGAATCAACAAAGAGCACTGGGCAAACGCCATCTGTGCCGTTTCATGCCGCTCAACAAGCTCATTGATCTGAGCCTGATACTTCGCGATTTCCTGCTGAAGCCGGGCCTGCTTTGCCTGCAACTTTTCAATCGCAGGCGGAAGCTCCACAACCTCTGCCGTCTCTTCTTCTACCTCAAAATCCAGTGCTTCGTCGCTCATGATGCTACATACGCCTTGCCGTTGGTGATCGCTGCCTTTGAAGCCGTCATGTCCTCAGAACCCCAGTCTTCAAGAGCAACCATGATTTCAAGGTGTTCTACGTTTCTTGACACGGTCTCTTTCCGTTCTTCGACTGACATATTCTCTTTGTAAGCCGGGTCTGAATCAGTCCTAATGATGTCAATCAGGGAAACGGAGTGCCCCATTGCTTTGTAGTCTTGAGCTTTCTGCTCGGTGGTGCGTGGTTCTGCTGCCATTATATTTTCTCCTTGATCTCTTTGAGTTCTGCCGAAAGTTCCTGAATCGCTGTAACCAGTATTGGGATGATGGCCCCCGGAGCGACCCTCTGCCTACCATCAGCCTCGTCTTCTGACCACATGTCAAACCCGTCAGCTATTTCTGGATGCGCGTCGATAACGGCCTTGACCTCTTGGGCTATGAAACCGTGATTAGTTTTGTCGTTCATTTCGCGTTCTTCAGAATCTTCATAGGCAAAATGATCTTTCGGCAAATCTTTCTTCTTCTTCCAATTGAAAGTTACAGGTCGCAGGTCATTGATGAAACTTAGCCCTGCCTGCTGATCTTCAATGTTTTCTTTGTAGCGAACATCTGATGGGGCGGTTATTGAAGTTGCACCAAAAGCAATTGCAGAGTCTGTTGATCCGTTTCCAAAGCACAAAGAGTCATCTGCGTTGCCCGTAACATCTCGCCCTAAAACGATTTGATTATTACTGTCGCCTGCACTGGTTCTAGCACTTCTACCAATGATTACGTTGCTGTCTCCAGTCGTCAGAGGCACAGTGTCTTGGCCTGCGTTACCTCCGATAATTACATTTGATGTTCCCAGAGAGACGCTATATCCCGCCTGATAGCCAAGAGCCACGTTATAAATATAAGTTGCAGAAGTCGTGTAATCGGAGGAGTACAAGGCTCTGTAGCCGACAGCGGTACTGCCGTGGTCATCTTGATTGGACCTTAACGCGTTGTCGCCCACTGCTACGTTGTAAATACCTGTGGTATTGCTGGTCATGGCTCGATAGCCAACGGCCGTGTTGTCTGCCGCAGTGGAAAGTTGCAGCGCAGCACCACCAACTGCCGTACTGTTAGAAACTGTGGTCGAACTTTCAAGCGCCCCGAAGCCCAGCGCGGTATTACCCGCAGCGGCTCCTTTAATTTTTGAAAGAGCGTTTCTGCCTACAGCAGTGTTGTAATCACCTGTCCCGGCTGCGTCAGCAGCCCCTCCACCAGCTTGGTGGCCGACGTAGGTGTTGTAATCTCCGGTCGTTAATTCTTTTCCTGCTCTGCCCCCGAGCATCACATTTTGAGTACCAGAGGTCAGCTTCTCCCCTGCAAAAGTTCCTAACGCATTGTTGTAGTCTCCAGTAAGATTGCCGTCCTCCATTGAATAAGTACCAATAGAGACATTCTGCGTTCCTGTAGTAATGCCACGACCTGCATGCATCCCTACGGCTACATTGTCCGTGTCCTCATTTGAAGCCTGATCTACTTGAAATAAAGCCTGATAGCCTATGGCAGTATTTCTGTCGCCTACAGTATTTTCTTTAAGTGCTTGGGTGCCTACGGCTGTGTTTAGATTTCCCGTAGTTGTGCTTTCCGCCGCGCCATATCCCACCGCTACGTTACTATTAGCAGTTGTCACCGCAGCAAGAGCGTGTCTTCCTACGGCTGTCGTATTGGTTCCTTCTGTCAGAGCAGTAGCTGCACCTCTACCCACGGCGACGTTATCCGACCCAGTGGTAATTGCATCCAGCGCCGTATACCCGACAGCCGTATTGTTGGCTCCCGTGGTGACCTGTTGCATTGCAAAACCACCAATGGCGGTATTAGACCCTGCGGTAGTAGCATTCTGAAGCGCCGTATACCCGACAGCCGTATTGTAATTTCCAGTAGCCTCCGTATTGCTACCACCAGCTTTGTATCCAACCGCTACGCCGTATTCTGCAGTAGTCGTTTTCTCACCAGCTAAAGACCCAACAAAGGTATTGTGCTTGCCGGTGGTTAAGTCGGTACCAGCCTCATACCCAACTGCGACGTTGTACATGTCCACGTTGCCGCTAGGATTCTGAGCAAGAAGCGCCTGAAAACCTATGGCAGTTGACGAATCTCCCGCTACGTTTGCGGCTAATGCGCTATGCCCTAGCACCGTATTTCTTTCGCCGGTAGTATTTGTGTCGAGGGCATAAGACCCCACGGCCACGTTCATCTGCGCTGTCGTAAGAGCCTCTAAAGCGCGGTAGCCAATGCCAATATTTTTTTCGGCTGTAGTAGAAGCTTCTCCGGCTTCTATGCCTAAAAATACATTTTTAGAGCCAGTGGTGTGCTGTGTTCCAGCGGCGTAGCCCATGAAGATGTTGTCCTCACCGCTAGTAAGACGGCCCCCCGCATCATTTCCTATAGAAATGTTATGGGTTCCTGTCATATCTGCCGCCGAAAGTCCCCCGCCAGCACGGTAACCTAACGCCACATTGTTGTTGCCTGTAGTAATTTCAAACCCAGTAAGGCCACCTATAAGAACATTATGCACCCCAACAGTCAGATCGTAGCCAGCGCGATAGCCGACCGCCACGTTGTACATATCTGCATTGCCAGCAGGGTTTAGATTATAAAGAGCGTCAAAGCCAACCGCCGTATTTCTGTCCCCGACCGTGTTGGTTCTAAGGGCTCTGCCACCTAAAGCTATATTGGTATTTCCCGTGGTATTAGAAAGCGCAGCTTCAAAACCCAAGGCAGTGTTAGAATCTCCCTCGGTATTTGCGTACAGGGCACTATAGCCAATAGCCGTTAAACTTGTGCCTGTGGTATTAGCAGTTAAAGCCTCCCTCCCTATAGCTACGTTATTGGCTGCGGAGGTATTTGCGTCCAGTGCCAAATAGCCGATTGCTACATTTGAGTGGCCCGAAGTCATTGCCCCTCCAGCCTCCGCGCCAATAGCTACGTTGTTATCACCCGTCGTGATTGCATCAAGTGCATTCACGCCTAAAGCCACGTTGTTAGAAGCAGTGTCGGTGGTTCCAGAAGGATCAGAGCCAATATAGATTGAGTTGTTTTCTTTGAGGGCTACGCTGATAGCGGACAAGTCGGCCACGGTCGTAACCGCAGCTCCCGAACCCGCACCGTCCATATACAAAATCGCCACCTGAGCATTGGGCACATCAACCGTCGCACCGCTGCCCTGCTTGATAGTAATCGTCCTGCCGCCCGTGGTGGCGTTCTCAACGATCATCACGCGGTTGACAGTGTTTGGCGCAATGGTCAGCTCGCGAGTGGCGCTCAGCGTCGCAGAAGAAGTGACTTTGAAATACATGGCGCGTGCCGGGTCGGTAGCCCCATCGGCTACCGTCGTAGTCGCGTTCGCGTCACTCGTGAAGCAGTTCTGGGTTCCGTAACCCAACGCCTCACCAATCAGCTCAAGATTGGTGTTGGTCGTTGTCCCCCATGTGCCAGAACCTTCGCCGGTGGCGAGTTCAGACAAACGAAGATCATTAACATAAGTGACCATTTATATATTCCTTTAGGCGGCGTCGACGTCCTCGTAGGACGGAGTTTGCGACGTGCTTATAGTTGAAAAACTCGGAGTCTGCGACGTACTGACCGCAGCAAAACTTGGGGTCTGAGACGTGCTGACGGCCGAGTAACTCGGAGTTTGGCTGTCGTCAATCACACTATAATCAGGCGTCATGTCTGGATCAACGATCCCCCAGACGAACACGGCGCCAACTTCAGACGTGATGGATTGCCCGGTCAGGCTGACAATCGAAGGCCCAATCGGGGTGACTTCGCCAACTGCTGACGTAACAGCCTGACCCGTGACCGTGACGTTGTTTTTGCCCGTAACGGTAAGGGCGCCCACCGCGCTGGTGATCGCTTGGCTGGCCGGCGTGACACTGGCTCCGGCATCAGTGGTAACCGAGCCGACCGCTGACGTTGCGCCCACACCCGTAATCTGGGTAATCGCGCGCGCAACAATCTGGATCGAGCCGACCCCAGACGTGATCGCTTGGCCGGTCGGGGTGACGTTCGCTTCAGCGTCAATGCTGAGCGAGCCTACGGCGCTGGTTGCGCCTACGCCGGCAACGGAGACATTGGCCTCGGCGTCGGTGCTGGGCGCGCCAAGTCCGGCAGTTGCCGCCACCCCCGTAGGCGAGACATTGGCCTCGGCGTCAGTGGTGACCGAGCCAAGGGCGCTGGTAATTGCTAGGCCGGTGACCGAGACAGAAGTGCTGAGCGGGGTTCCCCACGCGCCCAACCCCCATGTGCCTCGACCCCAGCCTTCCTGAGCCATTTTTTAGGCTCCGAGCTGCTTTTCGGCTTCTTTCAGATCGGCGACAGACCGGGTCATGATGTCCCTGACAGAATCAGTCAAAAAGTCTGTCGCCAAGCTAGCTTCCAGCAGCGCGATGGCGTTTTTAACGTACTGTATTGGCGTCATGCGCCAATCATAGCCTATGACGCCTCTGAAAGACCTTGAAATTTGCGCTTGAGAATCTTCTCAACCTTGTTGTACGTGATGTTTGTGTCGGGAAACATGCTGTTGATCTGCGCGGCAACCCTGCGATAGCCCAAACCGCGCCCACTAAGCGCCTTAATGGCCTTAATCACTTCCTGTTCTTCAGGAATTGGCTCCAGCCGCTTTCTGGTCTTGTTTCCTATCTTTACAGGCACGCATTTATAGCCGTATGGCGGGGAACCGCCAATAAAATAGCCCCTGCTAGCCCAATCGACCTTTCCATCCCCAAAACGGTCGCGAATATTGGCGTGCTCAATCTCAGAAACGGCCGACAGCACCATCAGCATGATCTTGTTAGCCATCTCGTTCATGTCAAAGCGAGAATTAAGGCCTTTCGAGCCCTCATGCTTGGGGTAACACACCGGAACGTCGCCAAATTGCTCGCAAAAATACAAAGTGACGCCAGAATCCTCCAAATCCGGCAGCAAACTAAGCAAATCGCCGGCATTTCGAGACAACCGGTCAAGACGCGTACACACAATCACGTCAAACTCGTCCATAGAGTCGGTCAATTCTCGCGATCCGGGGCGATCTAGTATGGGGCGGGTGCCAGAGACGCCGTCATCAACAAAAATCTCATCGACTTCGCGCCCATATTTGTCCGAAACGAACTGACGAATAGCCTGCTCTTGTGTCTCCAAAGAGATTCCGGACCGAACCTGCTCCCTTGTCGATACGCGAACGTAACCAAAGATGCGGTTAATCTGCTTTATTGCTCTAACCGCGCTCATTCCGGCCTCCCCACAACGCAATAACCAGCGTCCGAGCGTGAAATGCTCAGACTGTTGCGACCATCCTTTGATCCCAGCAGCTTGCGCTGCTCTCGAAAAAACTCCAAAGCGTCCTCAATGCACGAAAACTTCACAGAGTCACCAATCTGTAACGGCTCCACCGGCGCGTTCATTTAACGCCGCCCTTGTAACCGTACTCCGTAAGTTGTTCGTGCAGCCTCTTCCAGTCAATATTGAGCGGCAGACGCTCGCACGCGCGGTCGGCAAACATAACCTTGCCGTCCTTAACCAGCTCAACGGCGCGGTACATCTTAGGCATGCCTTGGTAGCGAATCTCAATGTCGTGAAGCAAGCAGGTGCGGCGCACCCGATTGTAGAAACGCTTCTTGTCTTGTGCTGTCATGCAATTCCCTCCAAAAAGAGGCAAGATTATGCACAATAGCGTGTCGATATGCAAGAGGTTTTAGGGGATCATGTCCAGCAGGGACGTAATGGCAAGCCTTTCTCGCTCTGGGCGGCTTTTCCATAAAAGATTTAATGCCGGGAGCATTCCGTAGCGCATATCTCCCAAATTTTTAGGATCAGTCGCGCTTTCTGCGACATCAAGGGCCGGCCCCAAGAAAGCCCCTATGCCGCGAAGAGCTGAGTCGCTCATCTCCTGCCCCAAGGCAGTGCGCGGCTCGTAGTTCATGTCCTCAAGGCGCCGTTCTGACGCTTTTTTGATGCGCTCCGTATTGCGCATCTCTTCCCTTGAGAGAGGACGGCCAAGGGACTCTTTTAGAAACGCAGGGTCCGCAGTTAGAGACTGAATCAGTGTATGAGGCGCATTTGCGACCGGAGAAATTAACGCCGAAGCAACATCGGCCGCAACATCTGCGGCCCCCAACGCATAGTCTTTTGCGGAGTAATCGGGATCGGCGCCAAAATCGTCCGGTATCTCTTTTAAGAACCGCAGAATCGTGGCTTTCGCGTCTTCATCTGTGAACTCAGGTTCAGATTCATATAGATTGCTAAGGCCAATTTCAGAGGGAATCTCAAGATCAGAACTGTCTAGCGCAGCTATTCCGCTAAGACCACTGCGCGCAGGGGTTTCCATCATCATGATTCGTTTTCCGCGCGGCCCAGTTGGTCCCCAATAACTTTTTCGGCAGTAATGCCAACTGCTAACGGGATGCCAAACTTATCGATAATTTTAATTTCGTCATCATCGAACACAACGTAATTTCGATCACCCGTATTTTTATCAATATACGTGATGCCTTTAATCCCGGCATTCTTTAATCGCTCGGTTGCAGCCTCATACGAACTAGAAAGCGGGCTGGCGTCCATGTACATAAAGCGCCCGCCTTTTTCATCGCTATAAAGGCCAGCGTCCCGCAAAATTTGCTTAACAAAATTTGTTTGATCCTTCCCTCTTTTATCCCAGTCAAGCATTTCATCGGGGTTTGGAACCGTCACCTTGTACATGTGGCCAATATTTGGATTTCGCCTTTCAATCCAGTCAGCCATATCCGACGCGCTTTTTCGCACTTCGACATCGTACTCAGGATCATCAGCTATTTTTCTAAAATCGGAAGGCCGATAGTGAAGCATTGCCAGCTCGACTAGAGAAGCGCCAACTTCATCGCCCCCTTTCTCAAGGCGGTTATACAAAGACAGCAGTTCCTCCTCGTAAGCCTCGTCTCTGGGCGTAAAATCGCGAGCGGTCAAATCGCCTGAGCTGGCGTAATGCCCGGCACCATACTGCTGGGCGCCTTCACCGGTGCCCCTAAAGTCAGAAGAAAATCTGTCAAAAAGTTTGTCAGAGCCGTGGTATGCATCTACCCGGTTAGGGTCAAGAGCTGCAATGCCTGCATTCTCGTCCGCAGCCTTAGCTGCCTTATACGCCGCCTCTAAGATTTTTTTCGCCATTACTGGGACTCCGGTGAATCTTTAGACATCATATAGGCTTGAGCGCCCACCATTGGGATAAACGCAGCCAACGCAAGCTTGTCGCCTTCAAGGGCTCTGGTAATTTTATGAAGCCGGCCGGCCGCGCGCTGAAGATCACGGCGCGGCGCATCGCCGGAGCCCATGATCTCCTCAGTTACATTTGTTGTAATCGGCGGCGCAGGAGTAAATTCTCCGGGGCTATAGCCTGCACTTTCAATTATTTCGCGGTATGGACCCTCTGGGTCGCGCAATAAATTCCCAAAATCCGGGGTCTCCTGAATCATTGCGTCTGGCAGGCCGTTTCGGCGAATTAACTCAACCGGGGTTACGCCTTGATTTCTGGCAACCTCAACAACCCGCTTGGCCCAAGTCCAAACCATCTCTTGAATCTCAGGCCCAGATACTGGCTCGCCTATACGGCGACTTAAAATCTCAGCAGCGTTTCGGGTTAGCGCGTTGGCAGCCAAGTAACCCGGACCTTTGCCGGGGTCCATTCTTGCCCGGTTAAATCCGGTGCCAGCAAAAATGTCTTGAGGCACGCCCATGTAGCGCGCCATCCATGTGTCATTTGTGACCTCAATCGTGTTCCCCAGCAGGTTTCGATAAAACGAATCCACTTTCGGGCCACTAATGACCATCTTGTCAAACTGATCTTCCGGCTGATTAAGCGCACGTATGCTGTTGCCGACCCATGCCCCCAGCACACTGTCTTCGCCTTTTTCTCCTTCGACCGAGTCGCCCATGATCCTTATTTGCTCGCGACCAATGTCGTAGGATTCTTTTGTCCCGCCCAAATCTTCCCAACGTTTTAAAGCTTCTTCTGGCGAAATTCTGACCGCCCTGTTGTTTTGCGTTTTGCGGTTCGTCAACAACAAAGATGCGCCCGGCTTATCCATCATTCCAACCAGCGATGGATCAGCTAATCGTTGACCCAAAGACCAGTTTTTAAACACGTTCATTGTGTTCAGAAGATTAGACTCGACCGATGTTTGTGGGCTCAGGGCCGCCAACAACGCAGCAAAACGGGGCGAATCATCTTCAAAAATACCTACAATTGCCTCGGCACTGGTGCGATACCAGCCCCGCTTAACATTACCCGCCTGAGCCACTGTCGCCATTTCTTTGGCGGTAGGCATCATTTCCAGAAGGTTGTCGATCTTTTCGGCGCTAGGCATGCGCCCTGTTTTTAAAATTTCTGGCTTAGTAAGGAACCGGCTTTTCCCGGCCCGACCAACCTCTTTCAACGCCGGCGGCGCATCAGCTATTGTGGCCAGCTCAGCTTGTTCAAAAGGGTAGATGGAACCAACGCCTTTATCCTCGGGAAGCCTGTTCAAAGCCTTGTTTAAGGAAGAAATTCCTCCCGTAATTATCTTGCTGGACATCTAAGCCGCCTCGCTTATGCTGGCCGAAAGCGTAGCCAGCCACTGATCAAATTCCAGAACCGCCGTTTGACTAACATCTTTGGGCAGAGCCGGATTCAGAGCGTAAAGAGGAACCGTGACCCGAATCCCCTTGTTGTTGAATTTCCACACCAAGACTGGTGTGCGGCCGTTAGCCGAGCGACAAACCTGATCCCACCAAGCGGGTGCAAACCACCATCCTGACTTGTAGGCCTTGCACTCAATGGCGTAGCCGGGGATTTCTATATCGCACAGGTTGTTAGCCTGATACTGATCGAGATTGCGCTTGCACTCGATAGCGTCACCGCGCTCTTCAAAGAAAGCGTTCAGGCGCTTTACAATGGCGCGCTCAAATGCCGCGCCCTTGTTTCTGGAGTCAGCCATATGACTGATTCTACGACAATGCCGCAGTCCTGCAACGGGCAGGGTCGCTGGTTCTGCCTAGCCGGCGGCGAGCGGGGTTCAACTCCCCGCCTGCGGCACCAAAAAAACGCTTAATACTTCTGGGTGTCTGACAACTTATGGCGCGCTACCACGGTCTCGAAAGCCACGGCTGAACCAAAGATGCGCGGTGCATCTCCATATCGCCTCCCCGTGGCTTCGATTTTTTGTGGCAATCTCGGCAAGCCCTGCTTTGGAGCTTGATTAATTTTCCGCACGAGCATTTTTTCTTTGTTCGCACGGTTGTGTGGCTTGTTTGGTTTCTACGGGTAGTTTGCTTCATATGACTCGCTTACAGAGGTTGTGTGACTTGCTGCTAGTGACTCGTTCGCCGATTCTGGGTGACTCCGGCTCCCATGACTCGCTTTTATGGTTTGGGTGATTTACGTCGGTCTGACTCGTTTCAACACTTTGGGTGACTCTATATCCTGTGACTCGCTGCATAGCGGTGGGTGACTAAACTCCCATGACGCATTCTCCTCCTTTGGGTGACTTGTCCTAAATGATTCGCTCCATAGGTGTGAGTGATTTTGTCTCTGAATGGCTCGTTTCTGTATCTTGGGTAACTAACTTTGAATGACTCGTTCGGTCATACTGGGTGACTCAACTCCGTGGACTCGTTTCCTGCATATGGGTGGATCGCTCTGTGTGACTCGCTTGTGTGCGTTGGGTGACTTGCCGGTAATGGCTCGTTCTGTGAGGCTGGGTGACTAGGTGACCCTGACTCGTTTTCTGTGAATGGGTGACTTAATGACTCTGACTCGTTCGTTGTCGATGAGTGACTTAATTACTGTGACTCGTTTTGTAATCTTGGGTGACTCCGCTCGGATGACTCGCTTCTCTGGATTGGGTGTCTACGCTAAATTGGCGTAATCCATCACGCTACCTTGTGCACAATGCCGAGCTTAGCCTCAGAATACTCCGGGGCCACCGAGAGCCCCTCAAGCTCGCGCCACACCCTATACAGGTCAGTCAGAAACCGCTTGATCATGTATCGAACCGCCATGTTGTGGATGTGGCCTTTGCTTTTCTCCGCGTGAGCCGGCATGTGCTGCAAGCGATGCTTGTAGTTGTCGTACACCTCGCGATAGGGGCCGCCGGCCTTAACAAACGATGAACCCAAGACCCCAATCAACTTCGTCTTCACAAACGGGTTGAAGGAAATCCCCTTCTTGGTCTGCTCGTTGCCCTCGGCATCGACGTAGGTTTGGTCAACAAGGTGTTCTTTCTGACGTGAACGACCCTTACCGTTGACAACATCGAGACCGGCGTAAGCGTGAAGTGAAGACGGGTACTGAGCCTTGTGGATGTCGAACTGGCTGATGATCACGGCTGACATCATGGGGCCGCAACCCCTCACGTCCTCCAAAAACTCGGTGTAAATCGCAAACTCCTTGACCGCTTGCTGGATGCGTTTCTCCGCATCGTCCTCGCTCTCAACCAGCGCGTTGTACATCTCAATCAGCGCCAGCTCACTGAACGTAGAGATATGACCGTCCTGCTTAAAGTTACGAGAAGTCAGCCGCGTCACTCCATCGGTGATCCGCTTGTACGACGTTCTCAGGCCAGACAACAGCAGCTTCGCATCTACCTCTAATACCTCCTCGGGCTCACCGGGGTTTTGGCCGATTTTTTCCTTAAAATTCGCCACCACCGCGTTGCCAATCTGAATCCGGTTCCGCTGAATCGTATAGAAACCGTTGACGGCGCTCTTCAGCGCCAGATGGTCAATGTTCACCATTACTTAAGCCTCCAAGCGCGCACGCCTTCAACTCCACCTTCCGTCACGGTGCGAATCGTCGCGCGATACTCGACACCGTGTCGCTTAACCATTCTTTTGGCATACGCATACCTAGAACCGTTGATTGAAATCCTCAACTTATGGATGTCTTCGCCCTCAGAAACCGGAACAAAAAACGAGTCGCCTACCCCCATTTCAGACCAAGGGTAGCGAGAAGGTCGACCAGCGCCGGTATGAGCCGGGACCGGAACATCTTTGTCTACTTTAATTGTCATTAAAAAAGCCTTTATCGGTGTGGGTGTCAGTACATTATACTTGCCCCGTGTCGTAAAGCAAGTACTTGTACAAAATTATTTATCAGGCCAAACGTAAGGCTCGATAATTTTTTCCAGCGCATCCGATGCCTTATCTACCAGCACCTCGACTGCCGGCGGCATGTCGTTGTGACGCGCCACGCTAAGGATTTCCAGCGGAAGCTTAAACTCAAAGTAACCGCGCTCACCGCTCGACATCAGCCGGCTGATCTCGCGCTTGGCGTGCTGAAGCTCCTCCGCCAGATCGCGCGGGCTCAACTCGATGGCCTGCGTAAGGGCGTCCCTGCTCAGACTCAATTCATTCATTGTCTGTTCCACGTGAAACAATTTGGTTGGTGGTGCCCCCGACCCGAAAGCCGGGGGCGGTGGGGTTAGCTGGCCTTGAGCAGCCGTTCATACTCAGCCAGACGCTTTCGCGCCTCACGCCGTCCGTATGCGACGTTGTCCGCGAACGGGTCTCGATCCCCAGCAATGCAGTCCGGCGGGTAGACGTAGATTTCGCCGTACTTCCGGTAGTCGTCGTCGTACAGGTCGCAGCCGATACGAGCGGCCCAGTCCTCAATAGACTCTTGTCGGCGGCGAGGCGTCTTTGGCGTCGGCGTTGGCGCAGGTAGCGCCACGGTGATCGGCAGATACTTCTCGCGGATCAACAGGGCACCGTCCCGCTCCAGCTCTAAATGGCGGGCACTATGAGGCTTGTAACCGAGACGGTGACCCACATAGTGGCTGAACAGGTGGTTCAGGTCTTCCCAGCCCTTCTCGGGATTGATTATCAGCTCACCGCGCCGAACCCAAGAATAGCGATTGCCGCTGGTCTTCTTGACCGAATTCCACGGCACCCTCTTAGTGCTGACATGGCGGCGCCAGTACGCGACGGCGTACTGCTCCCCGTGCTTCACAGTCAGCGTTCGATCCTCGGCGGGGGACACACCGTCCCACGCCTTTCCCATGATCCGGTTATAGTCATCAGCTAGACTCACATCTCTCTCCATTTGGTTGGTGAGTCCTATTATACGGATGCCGTGTCGTATTGCAACACTTTATGCAAAAATATTTTTGCAACTTGATGTAGAATGAGGGGTAGCTGGCGTCATCCCTAATGCGAAAACCCATTTCGCGCACTCCAACGCCAGTTAGGGGAGGTCGGACACCCCCAACGCATCCGACCTCCCCGACCCCCCAAAAAGGCGCTTGAGATTTCGATAGAAATGAATGCGCCGAACTCAGCTAAAGCGATACGGCCCGCGCCCGATCCGCTCAAGGGGGTGCCCGGTCCTCGATGTTAGTAAGTGCTCACCAACC
>VTLG01008064.1_pt1 | contig 18199 bp, 23 predicted proteins | sample 4694571 | NCBI WGS metagenome assembly VTLG01 (sample SAMN12604809, study PRJNA352737) | marine metagenome | biome: ENVO:00000447; feature: ENVO:00000209|ENVO:00000569|ENVO:01000036; material: ENVO:00002151; isolation source: viral sequences binned using virsorter ... | reverse complement strand
GCCCCCTGTGCGCGCTCACGAGTTTTCGGCATGGGGGGGCTAATGCCGGGCAAGCGACTGAGTGACTGTACTGCTGTCATGCGTGGCAAGCGTTGGGCTATTCGGTTCTTGCCGCGTCTGCCTGAAGGTGCGCATGGCGAGATCGATCCGAATGACAATCCATGCAAGCAGATACGTATTGCACTGGATCAATCGCCGGAAGCTATGCTCGACACGTTGCTACACGAATGCCTGCACGCCTGCGTGCCTGATCTGTCAGAGGAAGCGGTCGATGAGACGGCAACCGACATTGCTCATCTGCTGTACAGGATGGGCCTGACCATTGACACGGTTGCTATGAGGCGTGCCGCTGGCGAAACGAACTGAGACGTGATAGCCTGAACGCACCCAGAAGGAGGCGAAATGAAAACGCAGAAGATGAGTCTGGACAGCGTACGTCTTGATGATCGCAACGCTCGAACTCACGACGACAAAAACCTCGAGACGATTGCGAACAGCCTTGACCGATTTGGTCAGCAGAAGCCAATCGTGGTCGACGGCGACGGCGTTGTCATTGCGGGCAACGGCACAGTTGAGGCGGCGCGTTCGCTTGGCTGGAACAGCATCGAAGTCGTGAAGACAAAACTGACCGGCGACGATGCAAGGGCATTCGCCATTGCTGACAACCGAACAAGCGATCTCTCAGACTGGCACTACAACACGCTCATTGATGAACTGGGCAACCTTGAGGCCGACATGCAAGAAGCAATCGGGTTCAGCGAGGAGGACATTGCTGAACTGATCAGGTCGCCGTTGTTTGAAAGTGCAGACCTGCTAGAGGATGAAGCCCCAGAGCCTCCAGTTGACCCAGTCACTGAGACGGGCGATCTCATTGTTATGGGTGAGCACAGGCTCTTGTGTGGTGACTCAACTAGCCCTGAAGACGTTGAACGTCTGCTTGATGGCGGTAGGCCGGGAATCATGGTGACAGATCCGCCGTATGGCGTTGAGTATGACCCGGCATGGAGAGCGGAAGTCAACCAAGACGGTCCCAACTCGAACCGTGCTGTTGGAAAGGTGCAGAACGATGACCGTGCAGACTGGTCGGAGGCATGGCAACTGTTTGATGGAGATGTCGCTTACGTCTGGCACGCTGGCGCGTTCTCACCAGTTGTTGCCGACAGCCTTACGAGCACTGGCTTTGAGATTAGGTATCTGATCGTGTGGGCAAAGCAAAGACATACGTTTGGACGAGGACACTATCACCATCAGCATGAGCCATGTTGGTGCATGGTAAGGAAGGGCAAATCAGCCTCATGGGCCGGTGATAGGAAGCAAACAACTCTTTGGGCAATCGACAACAACAGGTCGAATGACACTGGTCATGGCACACAAAAGCCAGTTGAGTGTATGGCAAGACCTATGTCTAACCATGACTTCGACTCTGTATATGACCCGTTTCTAGGTTCAGGAACAACACTTATTGCAGCAGAGCAGTTGGGCAAAGCGTGCTTTGGTATGGAGATTGACCCTGCATACTGCGATGTGATTGTGCAGCGGTGGGAGAAGTTGACAGGTGAGACTGCCGAGCGAATCAGGGGGGGAGACTGATATGGGTAGACGTGGACCGGCGCCAACGCCGACCGCAGTTTTGAAGTTACGGGGATCATGGCGAGGTGACGCCAACCCGGAAGAACCGCAGCCAGAACGCGGCGTGCCTGATATGCCCGAGTTCCTCGAAGGAATGTCTGAGCAGTGCTGGAATGAGCTTGTGCCGCTGCTTGATGGTATGAACGTCCTGACTCTTGCGGATCAGGTCGCTTTGTCGTTGCTGTGCAAGACGTATGCAAACTGGCGAAGGGCTGAAGAGTTGTTGCAAAGACACGGCGACGTGTACCCAATCCGTGACGATGAAGGCAAGGTGAAATACTTGCAGCAGTCGCCATACGTTTCGATTGCACGCAACAACGCCCAGTCTTTGAAAGGCATGCTTGAGCAGTTTGGGCTGACGCCTTCTGCGAGGTCGAGGCTGAGGGTGGAACCAGATTCGACTGTCGCGAAGGCCGACGCCCGCATGTCATACATAACTGGTGGCGCTTGATGCGCCCGATGTACGAATCAGACAGGGATCGTATAAACGAAGACCGCATTGCTCGGCGCATCGAGAAGGCTTGGCGGCTGGAACTGAAGAAGATGCCTGTGTCGTACAAGCTCGATTTTGCAGCTGTGCGTGACAACGTAATCGTCGGATGGATTGAAGTGAAGCGCAGACGTATATTGCCCAAGTGGCGCACTGTCATGCTTTCAATCAGCAAATGGCGAGAAGGTTGCATCTTGTCATCAAGCACCGGCATCGGCTGGGCGTTTGTTGTTGAGAACTCTGTCGATGGCAAACTGTGGTGGTGCGATTGCTCCGACATGATGGAAGATGAAGACTCGTTTCAAATCGAATGGGGCGGACGTACAAAGTCAACAAGAGACAGGGCAGACGTTGAGCCAGTGATTCACATACCGACAAAGTTGTTCAAGCAGGTGGACAACTTCACAGACGATGACCTTTTGTCTGCTGGGTTTGTAGTCTGATGGCGAATGAAGAAAGCAAAGAAGTCAGCCTGCTGTTGCCCGGCTACGATCCGACTACATCAAGCGGCGGCTGCACACTCGACGTGGACAAGGCTCAGCGGGCGATTGAGTTTTTCCCATTGTTCTTGAAGCACAACAAGGGCAAGTGGGCGAATGATTCATTTCAACTTGCTGACTGGCAGACATCGGTGATTGCGAACATATTTGGCTGGGTTCGTCCAAACGGCACGCGTCGCTATCGAACGTCTTTGATTGAAGTGCCTCGCAAAGCAGGCAAGTCGCATCTGTGTGCTGGCCTTGCCTTGTACTGCTTGCTCTTTGACTCAGAGCCGGGCGCTGAGGTGTACTGCGCTGCGGCAGACCGTGATCAAGCTTCGATTGTTTTTGCTATTGCTCGCAAGTTCATCGAGGCTGACGAGTATTTGTCTGAGCGGTGCAAGATATACAGAAACGCCATTGTTGTGCCAGAAACATCTAGCACAATGAAACCGCTATCGTCAGACAGCAGAAGTGCGCATGGCTTGAACGCCAGCACTGTAGTCGCTGACGAGTTGCATGTGTGGACAAAGCCAGACGCTCGTGATCTTTGGGAAGCATTGGTTACATCGCAGGGTGCAAGGTCGCAGCCGCTGACTATTGCAATCACGACAGCCGGAACATCAGAGCCGTCTATCTGGCTGGACGTTCACACGTATGCGGAGAAGGTGAGAGATTCGGAAGTCGACGACATTACATTCTTGCCCGCGATATGGGCCGCTGAGAAAGATGAAGCATGGGATGACCCTGATGTGTGGCACAAGGCCAACCCCGGCCTTGGCGTGACGATTGATGTTGGCTTCTACGAGCGAGAGTGTGCGCGTGCAAAGGCATTGCCGTCATATGCCAATGCCTTCAGGCGTTTGTACCTGAACCAACAAACCGTCAGCATGGATCGTTGGCTGAACATGGTCAACTGGCAAGAGTGCGAAGGCCGGATGCCTGACGATCAGTTGGAGGGCCGTGCTTGCTACGCAGGTCTTGACTTGAGCAGTACGCTCGACTTGACCGCTCTTGTGCTTGTGTTTCCAAGGACAGAAGACGAAGGAAAAGGGTACGACATCCTGCCGTATTTCTTCGTGCCTGAAGCGAACATGATTGCCCGCCAGCGAGACGACGGCGTGCCATACACGGCATGGGCTGAGAGCGGCGACTTGATCGCAACGCCCGGCGATGTGGTTGACTACTCGTATGTGCGGCAAACAATCAATGATCTGGGGGACCGCTACGATATAAGGGAGATCGCTTTGGACAGATGGAACGCAACGCAGGTTGCAGTTTGGCTGGAGCAAGATGGTTTCGATGTTGCATTCTTTGGGCAAGGCTACAGGTCAATGTCTGCACCGTCGAAAGAGTTGGAAGCGTCGGTCATGGGCAGAAGGCTCAGGCACGGCGATCATCCCGTGTTGAGATGGAACGCCTCAGTGTGTTCACATGAGAGTGATGCCGCAGGAAACGTCAAGCCATCCAAGAAGAAGAGCGGCGAGCGCATCGACGGCATCGTTGCAACAGTTATGGGTATTGGCCGGGCAACTTCAGCAAACGAAGGCGGTAGCACGTCTGTATACGAAGGCCGTGGATTGGAGACTTTGTAGTGGGATGGTTTGACTGGGCAAGGCGTGGCAGGAACAGAGGCGAGGAGCGTTCGACGCTTCGTAGGCCGACTGATTGGATGACTACTGCATTGAGCGGAGGGGTAACATCAAGCGGTGAAGCGGTCACGACCGACATTGCTATGAGGCAGCCCGCTGTCTGGGCTTGCGTTCGTGTAATAGCAGAAGACGTTGCATCGCTTCCTGTAAAGCTGTACGAATCAAAGGGTGACGATGAGCGCGTCGAGGTTCGCGATCATCCGGTATCAAACTTGCTTCGCATGCAACCGAATGCAGAGATGACGCCTTTTACGTTCATCGAGACTATGACATCGCATGTGCTTCTGTACGGCAACGCATACGCCGAGATTGAGAGAAACGGCGCCGGCGTGCCTGTGGCGCTGTGGCCTTTGCTCCCTGAGCGCGTCGCTGTTCGAGTTATCAATGGCGAAGTGGTCTATGAATACAATCCCGGCGGCAACCCGACAATGTTGTCAAGCGACAAGGTGATTCACTTGCGCGGGCTTGGATCGGATGGGGTAGTGGGGTACAGCCCGATTGCATACGCAAGAGAAACGGTGGGCATGTCGCGTGCGCTTGAGAAATCAGGCGGCGCGTTCTTTGCGAATAGCAGCAGGCCGAGCGGCGTTCTATCCCATCCGGGCAGGCTGACAGAGGACGCCATGCGTCGGCTTCGTCAAAGTTGGGAGTCGCTGCACAGTGGAACATCCAACGCAGGGCGCGCCGCTATCCTTGAGGAAGGCATGGAATGGAAGGCTACAAGCGTGCCGCATGACGATGCACAATGGCTTGAGGCCCGGCAGTTCGCCTTGCAAGATATTGCACGAATCTACAGAGTGCCGCCGCACATGATTGGTGACCTGTCGCATGCGACGTTCAGCAACATTGAGTCGCAGCAGATTGCATACTTGCAACATACGCTGATGCCGTGGCTTCGACGCTGGGAACAGGAACTGACCCGCAAGCTGATTTCATTCCCAAGGGAAGGCGGACTGTATCTTGAGTTCTTGGCCGACGGCGTATTGCGTGGCAACACGTCAGAGCGGTACGGCGCCTACAGGGTTGCACGCGAAACTGGTTGGCTGTCAGTCAACGAGATACGCAAGCGTGAAAATATGAACCCAATCGAGGGCGGCGACGCGTACATTCAGCCGTTGAACTTTATGCAGGTTGGCGACGAGCCCGAGCCCAACGCGGAAGAAGACCGTGGCGTGTCGAACGCATGGCTTGCAGACAGCATGAGTCGTGCTGCTGGAATGCTTACAAACGCAGCCCGGCGAAAGTACACAGGGAACAATGAAGATGATGTGTCCGAGTGGATACAGAGCCAGAACGGAAAACTGACCTCGAAGGTCGTTGACATTGTAGAACCTGCCTCACGTATGGCGGGGCGATGTCCTGACGAACTGGCGACAAGCATTGTCAAGACGTGGCAAGATGCAATGTCCGCTGACGGTGCGGTGCAAGATATCGAAGGTGCAGGTCGGCGATGGGCCGAAAGCATCTGCACATTGATCGAAGAAAGGTCAACCGATGACACAGAACATTGAATACCGCGCACAGGCAGAGGTGCGTCTTGTTGAGCAAGAAGGGCATGGCACGGCAAAGATCGTTGGCTACGCCGCAGTGTTCAACGCTCTGTCGAAAGACCTTGGAGGTTTTCGCGAGCAGATTATGCCCGGCGCTTTCACGGCAACGCTTGAGCGACGCGATGATGTCGCCGCATTGTTCAGCCATTCATCAAGCCATGTGCTGGGCCGATTGTCAGCAGGCACGCTTCGCATGAAGGAAGACGAAGTGGGGCTGCTTGTTGAGATTGACCCACCAAACACGACTATCGGTCGGGATGTTGTCGAGTCAATCCGCAGGGGCGATTTGGATAGCATGTCATTCGGCTTTGTCGTAGACGAGGAAGAGTGGTCACGTGACGATGTTGGCGAAGTGCGAACGCTCAACAGTGTTTCGCTTTTCGATGTGTCCGTGGTTACGTGGCCTGCTTACCCAGACACAGAAGTTGCTGTTCGGTCGTTGGAACACTTCCGAAGCATCGAGAGTGAACGGGAGCAGGACAAGAGGCGTGCAGATGACGAACAGAAGGCTGAGAGGGATAACCACATGACCAAGCCCGACTCAGACTATGGGCGCCGTATGAGACTCCGTATTCAGGAGGCTGAATGATGAGCAGCGACACCAAGATCCGTGTGCTTGAGGCAGGCGCAATGATGACAATATGCGCTTTCACAATCTTTGTCGTGTTCATTGCATTCAGTGTGACTCAATGAACATTGCAAGAGCGTTGTATTGGAGTCGTATTTGGGTGCTGCTTGGGCCGGGTGGTACTGGAGCCATTGCATACATAGCGCTGGCGTAATGCGCTCTGCTACGATAATCTGCTGAGGGCCGATGCCTGACGTTCAGTGCCGATGCACATTTCACAATCACAACAAAGCCGTTTGAACAGGAATACATCCAATGGCTAACACACAAAACTGGCGTGAACAGCGGGCGGCGCTCGTTACTCGTTCTCGCGACATTATGGAAGCAGCAGAAGGCGAAGGCCGCGAACTGCTGGCAGAAGAGCGTGAGCAGATTGACACGATGATGAATCAGGTCGATGCGCTCAAGCAGGACATTGACCGCGCAGAGGCGGCTGAAGAAGAAGCTCGTGATATTCAGGCAGCGACCGATCGCAAGTCCGAAATCCGACTCGCTGAGCAGCCAGAACTTCGTGAAGCTCAGCCGACGACTTTGGCTTCTCCTGAGTACCGCAGTGCGTTCGATTCATACCTCCGCAACGGACGGGTTGGCATGACTGCCGACGAAGTTCGTGCGCTTCAGGTTGGAACCAACAGCGAAGGTGGCTACTTGTCTCCTGTCGTTGGTGCTGATCAAGCAAGCTTGCAGTCAATGATCATGGAAACGGTAGACGATGCTGTTTCAATGATGGATCTTGCAACGGTTGTCAATGTCAGTGGCGATATTACTATCCCAACTGAATCGACACTGGGCACTGCCGATTGGACTGCTGAAGAGGGTGCATATAACGACAGCGACGCCGCGTTCGGACAAGTTACATTGACGCCTCACAAGGCGACCACGATGCTGAAAGTTTCCGAAGAGCTGCTTGCAGATTCTGCGGTTGACCTCGAAGCTTACCTTGCTCGCAACTTTGGTCGGCGGTTCTCAAACCTGCTTGAAGATGCGTTTATCGTTGGCAACGGAAGTGCAAAGCCTACGGGTATCACGTCTGGTGCAACTTCTGGCGGTACTTCGGCAGCAGCCGCCGCAGTCTCGTTCGCTGATCTCATGGAGATTTTCTACACGACCAAGGAAGCGTACCGGAAGAACGGTACGTGGCTGATGAACAGTGCAACTGCAAAGTTGATCCACGCTGTTACAGACGACAATGGCCAGTTTATCTGGCAGCCAGCGGTACAGGCTGGAACGCCTGACTTCTTGCTTGGTCGGCCTGTTCGCATCAGTGACAGCCTGCCCAACGTGGCAGCGTCATCGAAGTCTGTATTCTTCGGCGATATGTCCTACTACTGGATCGCAATGCGGCAGGGCGTCACGCTCCGACGCCTTGACGAACTCTATGCAGGAAATGGCCAAGTTGGTCTGTTGGCCAGCATCCGTGTTGATGGCGAACTGACTCTTTCCGAGTCGGTCCACTACCTCACGCAGAAGGCTTCCTGATAGGTAGTCTGTGAATGAAAGGCGGGGCGGGCCTGTGGAAGAGCAGGCCCGTCCCGACCCTCACAATGAATGAAATGCAATACACGTTCGTTCGTTCAACTGGCGGGTACGAGGCTGGCAAGACGTACACGCTCCCACGGAAAATCGGACGATGGCAAGTGAGATACGGCAACGCTGTGGTAGCAACGTCTGCCGACGTGGCAAAGAGCGATGACAAGCCAACACCACGCAAGAAGAAGGTGTCAAAGAAGAAGACTGTGCGCAAGGAGCGTGCCAGTGCTGAACCAGAACGCGAACAGGCAATGGGTGATGAATGAGATTCTCTGTCACAACCGGGCCGTCGGCTGAACCGATTTCCACAGCGGAAGCAAAGACGCAGCTGCGTATTGACGGCAGCAGCGAAGACACGCTGATCGGCAACTACATAGCTGCAGCACGCGGCGTGCTTGAGAAGCAAATGCGCCGTGCGTTTATCACTCAGACAATCACGCTGAAGTTGGACGCGTTCCCAGTGGCCGACAACCTGAACAAGAGACGACGCAGCCTAGAGCAAGGCTTTGGTGGCAACGGAACTATCCTGCTGCCGCGTTCGCCTGCTATCGCCATCACGTCCGTCCAATACGTAGACACTGACGGGGCAACGCAGACGCTCTCAGGTAGCAAGTACGCGCTGGACAATACCAGCGAGCCTGCAAGGTTGTACCCGGCCTACGACGAGGATTGGCCTGATACAAGAGACATCAACAACGCTGTCACTGTGACATACACAGCAGGCTTTGGGGCCAGTGCAAGCGATGTGCCTGAAGAGGTGCGACTTGCTGTTCGACTCCTTGTTGGAGTGTACTACGAGCAACGCGAAGCCATATCGACTATGAACTGGGCTGAAGTTCCATTGGGATTGCAAGCGATTGTCGCTGCATACACTGTGCCGGAGATATACTGATGCCGGTGCGTGCAGGCAGGCTACGCCATCGCGTGACGATCCAGACACGCTCGCAGTCGGTCAACGAGTACGGCGAGCCGTCGAACTCATGGTCTGAACTCGATCAAGTTTGGGCTGCTATTGAACCAATCAGCGGCGATGAGCGTGTCGAGATGCAGTCTTCTGCAAGGCAGGGCCACACGTCGCACCGTGTCACTGTTCGATACCTTGCGAACGTGGACGTGACCGACCGCGTGCTGTTTGGCTCACGTGTGCTTGAGATTGTCAGCGTGACAAACTTCGATGAGAAAGACGAGTATCTGACGCTGCTTTGCCGGGAGAAGACGTGATGGCGTTTCGTGACGCAGAGTTCGTTGTTGCAAAAGGCAAGCCCGGATTTGAGGGTGTGCACCCTGAGATCACAGCGTCGCTCTCTGGGCTGGAGTCGCTTGACAAGGTGTTTCATGCGCTGGAGGTGGACATCAAGAGGAAGATGCTGACTGCCGCAATGCGTAAAGCGCAAAAGCCTTTCAAGAATGGGATCAAACGCAACACGGCCAAGGGGCCGACAGGAAAACTTCGCGATGCTGCAACGACAAGTGTGAAGGTCAACCGTGCCACTGGATTCATCCATTCATGGACTGGATACAGGCGGAGAGGCCGACGCGGAGCGCCGCACGCGCATCTGGTTGAATGGGGTACTGGACCGCGAACATGGAAAGGCTTTGCTGTTGGCGGAAGGCCAGTCAGAGCGGGCAGCAACATTCTCAGGGCAAGGCGTGCATCATGGAGCGTCGGCAGGATGCCAAAGGCTTTGGTGCAGACAAGGCTCTGGAAGAAGCATAAAGATGAGCCGCTGTCTGTGTTCAAGTCGTTCATGCGTGTCGCAATCATGCGAGCCGCGATGAAGCAGAAAGGGTTCACCTAATGCCTGATACGGTTGAAACTGCTGTACGTGCCGTGCTTGTTGCGGCGTCGGGCGTGACGGACTTGGTGTCAACCCGCGTGTATCCGACCGGCGCGCCGTCATCGGTCACGAAGCCGTTTGTCGTCTATGAGGTTGACAGCTTGGAGCCAGTCGATGCACTTGATGGTCACACAGGCATTACGTTCGCGACGTTCACAATCACGTCATGGGGCGCATCGTACAGCGACGCAAAAGCTGTTGCGACGGCCATTCGTGCTGCATTGAACGACTACAGCGGAACCAGCGACAGCGTGTCTATTCCCTTTGCAAGTCACGATAGTAGTAGAGACATCGTATATTGGCCCGAGGACGGCAGTGAGTTGCCGATTCACGGAGTCGAGCAAGACTGGCGTATCACATACAGGTCATCATAAGACCGGAGAAAAAACCAAATGGCAACAGCATCAGCAACAGCCTCATGCGAGCTGAAAATCGGCAGCAACACGGTCGGGCTTGTTCAGAATATGAGCATGAGCATGAGCCGGGCAACCATCGACGTGACTGCGGTAAGCGCAGCGAAAGACGAAGGCAAGGCGTACATTTCTGCGGGGCAGTACGATCCCGGAGAAATCTCGTTTGACCTTGTATATGACGCAAACGACGCGCAGCATAAACTGCTCCTCGACAACATGGAAGATGCGTCAACTGACGGAACCGGAAACACCTACTCGTTTGTATTTGCCCAGAATGGCAACGCATCATTTGCGACGTTCACGGCTGTCGGGTACATCACATCGCTTGAAATCACATCCGCCATTGACGATGTAGTCAAGGCGAGTTGCACGATCAAGTTGTCTGGTTCATGGACTGCTGACCCATCCGAGTAAGTAATCAATCTGTCTTGAATAGGAGACTTGCGGCATGACAGTACTGACACGAGACGCCATTCTTTCAGCGGATGATTTGCCGTCGGAGATTGTCAGCGTACCTGAGTGGGGCGGAGACGTTCGCATCAGGACAATGACAGGCAGTGAGCGAGATTCGTTTGAAGCATCGCTTATTGGCTCCGGCGGCAAGGACACGTCAAAGAATCTTCGTGACCTTCGCGCACGGTTCGCATCGCTAGTCATCATTGGAGATGACAGTGAGCGACTGTTCAGTGAGAAGGACATCAAGGCACTGGGCCGCAAGTCGGCCTCTGCCCTTGACCGTGTTCTATCGGCGGGGCAGAGGCTGAACGGCCTGAGCAATGATGATGTTGAGGAACTCGCGGGAAACTCAATGAGCGACCATTCAGACGATTCTGTTTCAGACTAGCGCTTGCGCTTGGCATGACGGTGCGTGAACTGCTCCAGCGCATCGACAGCAAGGAACTGAGTGAGTGGATCGCATACGACACGGTTGAACCTATTGGAGCAGTGAGAACAGACTTGGCTGCAGGCATCATTTCATCAACGATTGCAAACTGTCACAGAGGCAAGAACACGCAGGCGTTTACGCCGAAGGACTTTATGCCGTTGCAAAGTTCGCCCACTGATGGCGCTGATGATGTAATGAAAACCCACGCTCAGTTGTCTGCACTTACCGCTTCAGGTTTCGTGAAGGTGGAGGAGTCTGATGGCTAACGTCGGCACAGTTCTCATCAACATAAAAGCCCGCAGTGACCACATGGTCAAGGGGCTGCGCAAGGCTCGTGCGCGCATACGCCGGTTCAGGAAGTCGATGAACAAGACTTTCGGCGGCGTCGCAAAGATGGCGACCGTTGCAGGTGCTGCAATCATGGGCGGCATTGTCGTTGCTATGCGTGCAGCCACATCGGTCTTTGCAGAGTTTGAAGCGAAGATGGCAGAGACGAAGGCGGTACTGCTAGGCATATCAGACTCTGGCTTCAAGCCTTTGATTGGCCTTGCTCGCGAGTTGGGTGCAACGACATCGTTCACTGCAAGTGAGGCGGCTGAAGCGATGACCCTGCTGGCTCGCGCCGGGTTCAACGTGAACGAGATCATGACCGCAACTTCATCCGTGATGAACCTTGCAGCAGCATCAGGGCAGAGCCTTGCAGAGATGGCTGACACTGTTGCCGTCACTATTCGCAGCATGGGGCTGGAAGCCGATCAGGCTGCTCGTGTTGCTGACGTTCTGGCTCTAGCTTCGGCTCGTGCAAATACAGACGTGCTTGGTCTTGGCACCGCGTTCTCATACGTCGGGCCTATTGCGAAGGCTCTGGGTGTCAACCTTGAGAAAACTACGGCACTGCTTGGCACGCTCAGTGATGCTGGCATGCAAGCAGACAAAGCAGGCACGGGCTTACGGTCTGTCATGGCAACACTTGCCGACGAGATCGGACCCGGCGGCCTTGATCCCATCCTCGACAAGTTTGTCGAGCAAGGGCTTGGTGCTGCTGAAGCGTTCGCGCAGTTTGGCAAGAAGGGTGCTCCGGCCATCCTTGCGCTAGTCAGCATGAGAAAGCGAACCAAAGAACTCGAAACCGAGTTGGTGAACGCAAAGGGCGCAGCGGAAGACATGGCAGAAGTCCGACTCGACACCATTGCCGGGTCTTTCGCATTGGTGAAGTCGGCAGCGCAGGAAATGATGATTGTCATCGGTGAGGCTCTGGCTCCTGCTGTACGCGATCTTGCTGAGTCGCTGCGTATTGCGTTCACCGCTGCATCGGGTACTTTCACCGCAATGATGGGCGGCTCAGAACGAAGCACTGACCGCGTTCGTGTGTTCGCAGATGTTCTGATTTCAGTGGTCGATGCCTTCGGCCTTGTAGCCGACATCGCTTCCAAAGTCTTCAATGTCTTGCAGGTTGGCTTCTACGCAATCAAGACAGCAGTGCTAGCAGGGTTGACAACTCCGTTGCTGCTTGCCGTCACTGGTATTGAAACAACTGGCCGAGCATTGAATGCGCTGGGCATTGTCAGTGACGAGACGTTTGAAGGCATGCGTGCTGCTGTGCATGGCTTTGCTGAGTCGATTGCAGAGCAAGCAATGGAATCAGTCGCCAATGGTGCTGAAGCAGTGTCCAACCTGTTTGGCGACGGCAGTGAAATGGGAGACAAGGCAAGGGAGTTCTCTGCGTTGTTCCGCGCGAACTTGATGCGTGAGATGAACGACACTGGTGAGAGCGCAGGCGAGGAACTTGCTGCCGCTATCAAAGATGGCGTGTCAAGCATTGTCCAGAGCACTGAAGACTTCACCGGGCTTGCCGATGCTACAGAAAACGTGCGCGACCTAATCGATACACTTACCGAATCCAATGAGACATTCGGAAAGAGTGCGGACGAGATCACGCTTTGGCGTGCTGCACAGGAAGGTGTCAGCGAAGAGTTGATCAAGCAGGCAGAGGCGTTGATGAAACGTCGCGCAGAGTTGGAAAAGAACAATGAACTCATGGAAGAAGGCAAGCGTCTTGCCGAGCAAATGCGGACGCCACACGAAAAGTATGCCGACACGATCAAGCGGCTCAATGAGTTGCTGAATGCTGGCGCCATTACGCAAGAGACATTTGGCAGAGCGTTGGCCGATGCAGAAAGCAAGTTGGCAAGCGCGACAGATCAGGCAGAAGTAAGTGTCGCAGGGCCGACCATTGGAAGCATTGAAACTGCATTGGGCGATTTCAACTTCGGCATGACCGACAAGAACACGCGCATTGCACAGAAGTCATTGACAGCAGAAGAGAAGCAAGTGGCTTTGCTTGAAGACATCAAGCGCGACCTTGGACCGTCTTCGAACACAGGGGCGCTTACATAATGACATACACCATAGCGGAACTGCCAGAAGAGTCACGTGCAACGCAAGTGGATGCAAACGGCTTTGAACAAGAAGTGTGCAGCAGAACATTCATTGCATACCTGCCGGGCGAGTATGATGCTGATCTTCTTCTTGACATCAACATGATTGTGTTGGATGGCAACCTTCCGCAGATGAATGAAGAGCACCCAACGATGATTGACTTGAAAGTCAAGAAGCGTGACGTGCAACGTATGACTGATCGGAATGAAGGCTATCGGATTGCTTACACGTATGAATATGATCCGCTGCCGGACTTTGGCGAGGTCAATGTCGTATCAACGTCCAGTGAAGTCACAGGTGAGTTCGTTGATGTGTGGCGTGTCGGTGCATATTATCCATACAATGCTTCATATCCTACCGCAACCGATATTGGCGGAACAAAGATTGACTCTGCGGGAACGCCGACAAGCGCGTTCAGGCGGCAAGTAGAAATGGTGAAGACGTTTGACACGACGCCGCCGAGCCTGCCGAATCTGTACTCGTATGTCGGAACAAGGAACGCAGTGTGGTGGGACGGCTTTGGGCCGGGCACGTTGCTGTATCTGGGCGCTTCTGTAGTAAGCAAGACACAAACGCTTGTGTCAAGAACAGACCGCTTCTTGTATGACCCTGACTACCACATGCGGCAAGCTGTAATGGACTTCGATACAGACCTCAATCCAACGCTGGACGAAAATGGTCACGCGTCTGGTATTCGATGGGTGCAGCCGTTTCCAAACACTTCATATTTTGAAGGGCTCGATATCCCGTGATTCGTTTCAAACATCCGGGTTCGATTACAAAGGGCGTCGGCAAACTCACTCCTGATGTTTGGCGTGGCATTGTTGACGCTGCGTTCTGGGTGTCGAAGCATTCGACGCAGTTAGAAAGTGCGCTGCGTACAGTGAGGGCGATCAAGCAAGAGCGTGTACACCGGCCGTGGTTTCTTGCAAAGTTGACTCACGCCAAGCGTTTGACAGGTGAAAACAATAAGTACTTGTATGCGTGGCAGCGTGTGCAGTTGGGGGACGCTGTATCTTCTGCCTATGCTTTGTCAGACGTGAGCACGTTTGATTCAGGAGAATCCACGCACAATGACGCGTACAAGTTTGGCGCAATCAATCTGATGGAGGCGTCCAACACGTCGGCATACACCGCGCCCGGAACCGATGTTGAATCTTCTGTATATCCATCACTGAACTTTTTCATGAACCCAATAGGCGGGCACGCCACTGGCACAGGCGCCGCCGCGCCTAGACAAGAGGCAGATGTTTCAGTTGCATTGCAGGTCAACCCAGTTGTGCAAATGTGGGTGGTCAGAAATGTGACAAACGGCGGGGCGCGTTATTTCTTCTGTGCCTCCAATGCGCACGATGGAGATGAATGCTCTTGACATTCACATACCCTTATTGTTGTTGCCGCGGTTGTTCAGTTGCATTTTGCGTGTTTCTAGACGAGGCGAGTGATGAAACGTCTCACGCATATTACGACGCAATACGCTGCGCTCTCAATGAAGATGTTTTTCATTCAAAACAGCCGGTATCCGAAACAGGCCTTACTACACAGCAGTGTGGATTAGAGTTGTTTGTTGAACTGGACTGGAATGAGGCCGGTGACCCTCCAACTCTACCGGCAACTTGCAGTGGACATAACTTGCCGCCGATCAAAATAAGTGCCGCCGAAGACCAAGCCAATGTATCAAATCTTCTCTTGACGCAGATACATTCGAGATTTGGGCAAACGCAATGGACAAACTCTGATGGCAAAGTAATAAACAATCCGCACCCGCACAAAATCATTTTTATATGCGACGACAGCGGGTCAACTGAGCCAAGTATGCTCGACAGCACGTGGTCAAATATGCTCGACTATTACTATGACCGTGGGTATACAACGCAGGAGCTTTTGGATCAAAAGTTCAAATACGGACATCGAAGCGCGTGCGCAAACAGCCTTGATCAGAACGCCGAACGGACTACGCCATCCCGTGGTTTTCAAGATAGGACCGTAGGCCCAGTCGGTGGTACGACGTTCAATGTGCGCATTGAGCACATACCAGTTATCGAAACTTGGGCATCAATGAGTCTTTACATGCAACAGTGGGTATTGGCTTACTCATAAGAAAGAGGAATCACATGACGTGCAAGGGATGCGGCGAAAGTAGTAAAAACAAACGAACAGTTCTGTATGGCCTTGCTGCTGCAATGGGCAACATGGCTGCCGGCGGCATGAAGATGTTTGTGTCGCAGATTGGTGCATTGAAGGCAAGTGATGAACAGATCAATGACAGAAAGTCAAAGTGCATTGAGTGTGAAAGCTATGACTTTGGAGTGTGCAACGAGTGCGGCTGCTTTCTTGCAGCCAAGGTGTCGCTTGTTGGTGAGAAATGCCCGAAGGGGAAATGGTAATGGCGACTATCTATTGGGACGGTGGCGCGGGTGACAACGTATTCTCTACCGCTGCAAACTGGAGCGGGGATGCAAGCCCAACAGATGGTGACGTGTGCATTCTTGGGGAAGACCCGTCAAGCGGCGCTGACAACATTGCAGGCGGGGACATGACTGCTTTGGGAACACTGACGCTGATTGTCGGTTCAAAGTGGACTGGCAACATTGGCACAGCAAGCACTGCCTTGGATATGAAGCTGACCCGGATTGAATACAGCGGCGCCACATCAATATGTCACATCGAGGCCGATGCGTCAGTGACTGTTGCAGCGTGTCTTGTTTCTGATACAGGTGTCGGCAGTGTTCCATTCCGTTTGAGTGGAAGCGGAACTGTTACGTCTTTGCAGGTCACAGGCAACCGTGGCAAGGTTGAGATTTCAGGCACAAGAACGGTCACGTCGGTTGAGCTTGTTGGCGATGGCGTCAATGAAGTTGACATGACGTATTCAGGAACATGCTCAGGCACGAACGCAAAATGCAACGGCGGCACGTTGAAGTTGAGCGGAAACTATACAAACGTGGAAGTTTCAAACCGGGGCACAGTTGAAGTAAGTGGAACACCAACCGTGACGGCGTTGGATATCTACGGCGGATCGTGCAGATGGCTATGCACAGGAACAACATCGGCCATATCTGGGAGCCTCAATGTATACAATGGCCTATTTGACTTGTCTGCTTGCCCTGCTGCAACTGTCAACGTAACAGGTGCAGTTTTATACGAGCAGGGCACGATTGACGAGCGCAACGGTCTTGAGTCTGCAACGTGGAACAGCGGCATTGATTCACGCGGCGGCACGTTCTACCCAGACGCTGGGCGAACGCTTACCGTGGCATAGGAGCAAGGCATGGCACTCAAGTATTGGATTGGTGGAGCTGGCGAGAAGAGATACGACAGGGGGGAAAACTGGGACGGTGGAAGCCCGCCAAGCAGCGGTGATGTTGCTGTCCTTGGCGGTGATCACGCTGACGGGCCGTCGCACATCCTCGGCATCAACTACACAAGCTTGGGCGCCCATTCTATTATTGTTGGAAGCAAATGGTCTGGAGACTTTGGCAGCAACCTCAACGCGGCGGGCTTTGATTTGACTTCGCTGGATTATGCAGGCAGTGGTGTTGCAAAGATCCGTCGCTACACGTCTACGACTGCAAATGTAAACATCCGCATGACCGGCAAAGCTGATAGGTCTAATCACTTGGGCGAGTCTATGGACGCGCTGAGTGTGCACGGCGAAACGCCTATCACGAACGTCCGCATTCTTGGTGGTCATCAGGTTCGTTTTGGCAACCCGGAGTGTGTAATAACGACCGCAGAAGTGATTGGCGCAGGGCGTGTAGAGGTTGATTTTTTCAGGAGCTCGATAACAACGCTCAAGTGCAACAGCGGCGACATCGAGTTTGCTACCTGCGAAAACTTGGAAATGTCTGGCGAAGCGGCAGTGGCTGCTCGATGGGCTTCAGCGTCGGGAACCTATGCAGGGAGCGTCGATATGTACGGCGGTACATTGCGATGGGATACTCCGGGAGCTGTCGCGTCTATCAACAGTGGGCTGCGCGTGTTTTCTGGGTTGTTTGATGCTTCTGGTTGTAGTTCTGGAAGCGTCAACATCAACAACGCAGAAGTCTTTGCCAATGGAGTAATCGACGAACGAGGTGCGGCGGCAGATATTACATGGGCAAACGGCGTGCGGATTCACGGCGGCATATTCAAATGCGACGGCGGCAGAGTAGTCACTCCAACGTAGGATGCAAACCCATGTCTGAACGGCGCAAGGATGCGCGTGTTGCAGCGATCAGTTGCACTCATGTTCCATATGAATCATCGCCTGCTGTCGAGCGGCTGCTTGACGAGTTGACGCGTGCAAGCGAAGACAAGCCGCTGACGCACTTTGTTCATCTGGGCGACCTGATGGAAGCGAAGGCTGCAAGCGTTCACGCAGACGACCCGACTGAGCATTCGCTGCTTGACGAGTTCCACGCTGCGGCTGCGTTGCTGAAGAAGATCAGGGACGTGCTGCCGAAAGACTGCACGTTGATATGGAACCACGGCAACCACGACGACAACATCATCAAGCCCGGTGACTCGCGACGTATCCCTGCTGAGTTGCGAGCGCTTTGTGACTGGAACCGCGTGCCAGAAGTCGGTGAGGAGTTCCGGCGTTGGCGGCAGATCCCGTATCGACTTGGGAAGCGCGGCTGCTATCAGTTGGGGCCGATCATCTTTGCGCACGGCTGGCAGGCG
>VTLG01006272.1_pt1 | contig 18200 bp, 18 predicted proteins | sample 4694571 | NCBI WGS metagenome assembly VTLG01 (sample SAMN12604809, study PRJNA352737) | marine metagenome | biome: ENVO:00000447; feature: ENVO:00000209|ENVO:00000569|ENVO:01000036; material: ENVO:00002151; isolation source: viral sequences binned using virsorter ... | reverse complement strand
TGCAACAGGAACAGGAACACAGACAATTAATGTAAATCCTAACTTAGCCGCGGCAGTAAGTAGTAACCAAGCAATTACTTTTTTATCTACAAGTCGTGTATCAATGGGAAGACACAGATTTACTACCTTTAATTTTGCGGGAACAGAAACATTAATAGGTGTTGATGGTACAAATGCTCCTTTTAAATATAATGGTTCAGCACTTACAGTTTTTAATGATGCACCTAGTGATGTTGTGGGTAGTTCACATGTTGTGAACTTTAAAAATAGAATACTTTATGGTAAAGGTTCTACATTAACTTATACAACAGACTTTGATGAAACAGATTTTACGGCAGCCTCAGGTGCAGGTAACATTAATGTAGGAAGTGTTATTACAGGATTAATTGTTTTTCGTGAGCAGTTAATTATTTTTAGTGAAAGAAGTATTCATCGGTTAGTCGGTTCTTCAGAATCTGATTTTCAGCTACAGCCTATTACATTAGACATAGGTTGTGTACATGAAGATACCATTCAGGAAATTGGTGGTGACATATTATTTTTAGGACCTGATGGTATTCGTTCATTAAGTGGTACAGATAAAATTGGAGACTTTGGTCTAGCTGTAGTATCAAAAGAAATACAAGATGAAGTAACTAACTTTGTTAATAGAAATCAAACTTTTTCAAGTTTAGTTGTACGAGAAAAAAGTCAATACAGAATCTTCGGTTTTAATACAAGTATTACAGCATCCTCTGCTCAAGGTTTACTTGCTACACAGTTACAAGAAGGTTTAGCATGGGGAGAATTACGAGGAATAAGAGCAAAAGAAGCGTCTAGTAATTTAAATGGTGGTGCAGAACTTGCTATCTTTGGTAATACGGATGGCTACATCTATAAAATGGAAAGTGGTAATAGCTTTGATAATGGAAATATAATAGCAACTTTTGCTACTCCTTTTATTCCTATTACTGACCCTCGTGTAAGAAAGACATTATATAAAATGCATCTTTATACTGACCCACAAGGAAGTTTTAATTCTGACTTTCAATTGAAGTATGATTTTAATGACCCTGATGTAGTACAACCTCCTACAGTTACATTAAGTAATGAATCGGTTTCAAGTACACAGCCTATATTTGGTAATGTACAATTTTTACATGGTGGTTTAGTAAACAATGGAAGTAACTATGCAGCAAGTGGAAACATATCTAAAATTGCTGTAGATAATCTTTCAAGTATATCAGGATTAATAGCAGGTGATACATTTCAAATAAGCAGATATACATACGCTTCTGATGGTACAACAACTGCTGTAGATAATGCAGACTTACATGGAGCAGGTTCAGGTGTAAACTTTGTACCACAAACATATACATTAACAAGTTTTGGAACTGATGGAAATGGAACTAATGGTGAAATAACTAGTAACGCTACTAATCTTGTTTTTACACCAAACCTTGTGTCTGACTTAGATGATAACACACATTTCACATTTACTAAAGTTGGTGGGGTTAGTCAAATAACATATGGTGGAGAATCATTACAAAGTATATTTGAAGAACAAACTACAGGTTCAGGATTTACTGCATCTTTACAATTTGATTCAGCATCACAAGATGCACCTTATTCATTTGATGCTGTAACATTGGAGTTTACAGAACATTCACATTCATAAAGGAAGAAAACTATGGCAGGATACATAAGAAATGATACAACAAATAATATAGCCGATGGTAATATTATTAATGCAGCAGACTTAGATGGAGAGTTTGATGCCCTTGCATCAGCTTTTACAACAGGTGGGCATACACATGATGGTTCAGCACAAAATGGTGGACCAGTTTCTAAAATAGGACCAGCACAACAAATAGAAGTTACTGCAAACACAATGCAACCAAAGACTACTGATACTACATCATTAGGTACAGCTTCTCTTAGATATAATGATGTATATATTGCTGATGATAAATATATTCAGCTAGGAGATGGACAAGACATAAAAATTGGATATGATGAAGATGGAGATGATAGTTTAGAAATTGTAGCTAATGTTGAAGGAGCAGGTTTAGTATGGACATATAAAGCAGATGAAGGTGATGACAATGCAGATATATGGAGACAAACATTTGCTGATGGGGGAGTAATTACTTGGGATAGTAAAATATCAAATAGTTTTGTAACGCATTTAACCTTAACACCTCATGCAACAGTTGCTAGTTCTACATTAGCTGTAGCAGGTATTTTAGAATTATCTGATGGCACAGCCGCAGCTCCGTCATTAACAAATACAGGAGATACAAATGCTGGTCTATATTTTAGTGCGGCAGATACTCTAGCTTTTACAGCAGAGGGTACAGCACAGTTTACTATGGCAGATGGTGTTGTTGCTCCTGTAGCTGATAGCGACATAGATTTAGGTACTTCTTCTCTGTACTTTAAAGATGCTTTTATTGACAAGATTACAACAACAGGTGTTATTGAATTAGGACATGCTAGTGAGACTACATTATCAGGCAGTAGTGGTGTTCTTTCTGTACAAGGTACAGCCGTTCTTGTAGCAGGAGCACAGACAGGTATTACAACAGACTATAATGTTCTTAGAAAAATAGGTAGGGATGCAGATAATATAGTTGACTTTGCTACAACAGACGATGAAATACAGTTTGTTGCTGCAGGTACAAAAAGAGTAACCATAGATGCTACTGGTTTAACTGTTAATTCAGGAAGTATTGAAACAGCAACAATAGATTACATTGATGGTGACCCAGCTATGACTATAGCAGATGGTGGAGGAGTAACATTTGCTCAAGGGGTAGCAGTTACAGGTGACTTAACAGTTAATGGTACTACTACAACAGTAAACAGTACTGTTACTACAATCGTTGACCCTATAATTACTTTAGGTGCAAGTGCATCTGATGACAACAAAGACAGAGGTATAGAGTTTAAATATAATGATGGTTCTGCACGAGTAGGGTTTTTTGGGTATGATGATAGTGCCGCAAAATTTACTATGTTAACTGCAGCTACAAATAGCTCAGAAGTATTTAGTGGAACTACAGGCACACTTGTTGCAAATATTGAAGGCAATACAACAGGTACAAATATTGGTACACTAAAAAAGACTGCAAGTGATACTGAATTTACTTTACCTGCAAGTGATGGAAGTGCAAACCAATTTTTAAAGACAGATGGTAATGGTGCGTTAGCGTTTGCAACAGTATCAACAACAGTAGATAATGATGATTGGGATGGTTCAGGAACAGATTTAGCTGTAGCGAATGGTGGTACAGGAGCTTCTGATGCAGCAGGAGCTAGAGGTAATCTAGGAATTGATACAGATGATGATGTGCAGTTTGATTCATTTGGTGTGGGTACAGCTGCAAGTGGTACAACAGGAGAAATTAGAGCAACCAATAATATTACTGCTTACTATTCATCTGACCAGAGGTTAAAAGAAAATATTGTAAATATACCAAATGCACTTGATAAAGTAATGGATATAAATGGTGTAGAGTTTGATTGGTCATCTGAATATATGGAAGCTCATGGTGGTGAAGATGACTTATTTAATCGTAAACATCAAGTAGGTGTCATAGCTCAAGAGGTAGAAAAAGTATTACCTGAAGTTGTAGCTGATAGACCTGATGGATACAAAGCAGTTAGATATGAACAATTAACTGCCTTATTAATAGAAGCAATAAAAGATTTGAAAAAAGAATTAGATGAACACAAACAAGGGTGTAAGTGCCATGACTCTTCAAAGTAGTGGAGCAATAAGCCTAGACCAAATAAGAACTGAATATGGTATATCAGGTGCTGTGTCTATGAATCAGTTATATAGAGGTGGTAGTTATGTAGATAGTACAAAAGAAGTAACAGATGCTATTTCAAGTGTTACAGAAGGATATAGTGTTGTTAGTGGAACTGTTAGTTATGGTAGTTCATCTGCATGGGGTCAAGAAGGATATTCTCAACGATGGAATCATGGAAATTTAAATGCTTGGTCTTTTAGTAATACTACAAATCAAGGTTTTTATGGTGGCAGATATCCGGGACAGTATGGCTATTTGATAAATGGACAACAAACTAGTTCAGCCTTGCAAAGTTTAGATGCATCAAATGGTGGGGGTAGTAAAGCAGGACAGTATGGTTATTACGTTAATAACGGAGAATCTTTAGCTGCCCAGCCTGATACTATACTAGATATGAAATGTACTTGTGATAATGGGCTTAGTCAAGACCATAGTCTAGAGTGTACTATAGGAAGAGCAGGAGATTATTATGTATGGGATTATGCTAATGACTCAGGAGTCAATTCATTAAAAGTAGAAGTCGATACTGGTAGTGGATTTTCTACAGTTTATGACTTTGCTTATATTGGAAGCAGTTATACAAAGAGATATGATGCAACAGACCTGAGTGTAGGAGATAAAATAAAAATTACGTTAAGAGGAGTTGGTGAAAAAATGGTATATGCTGCTTTTCTTAGCACAAGCACTACAACACATGCAGACAAAACAATAAACGTAAGTACAACTGTTCCTGCTTCAGGAGCAATTACTTTTAGTAATTTTTATGGTGGAGAAAACGGATAGTGGAAATAAACCCTATACTATTTTGGAACGGAATATTAACAGTAGTCATAGCACCTGCAGTATGGGCATTTAGAAGTGTACTTCTAGAAATGAAAAGATTAGATATTCTTTTAAATAAAACAAGAGAAGAGTATGCTAAACGTGAAGATGTTAAAGAGGATATGCATAATGTCATTGAACATCTTCAAAGACTAGAAGACAAATTAGATAAGATTATAATGAGTAAATAGCATGGCAAACTTTAAAGCATTTAAACCTGAAGCAATGGAACGTATTGCACGTTCAATGGGTCATCAGGGAGATATGAATACCTTTCAACAATTTTTAACAAGTAATCCAGAAAAACAGAATCAGATGAATATGTATACGGCACAAGCAAGACAAATGGCTATTGGTGGATATGTTAGAAAGATGCAAGAAGGTGGTGATACAGGTGAAGATAATACTGGTGGAGGTACTACTGATGAAGGTAATACTGGTGGTGGTATTTTTGATGAAACAATTAGTAATATAGATAATCCTGAAGCACCTGAAGGTGGTACGATAGACCCTGTAAAAATTGAAGACTCAGAAGATTCTAGTCAAACAATTACTAAAGGAACAGGAGATATTGATAAAGATGTAGACATTAAAACACAGACAGGAGACACAGAAACTGCTGGTGATGCTCAAGATATGGATGCTGAAACATATGATGCTACTACAGTAAGTGATAAAACTCCGAAAGCAGAAACAAAAACAACAACTGTATCAGATGATATGCTTGTAAAAGCTGCTCAAGGAAAAATGACTGATGAAGAAAGAAAAACATATGATGCAGCATTAAAGGCGGGACAAGCAGAAGTAGAACGTAAGGCTACAGTTCAAGGTCAGCTTGAAGAAATGAATAAGAACATAGAAGATGGTTCAATACCTGCCTATGCTACTGCCGCTGTAAGGGCTGCAATGGGTGCTATGGCATCACGTGGTCTAGGTGCAAGTAGTATGGCTACTGGTGCTATGATAAATGCAATTATGGAATCCTCTATTCCTATTGCTAAAGCAGATGCTGATACATATAAAGAGTATGGTTTACAGAATGCTACAAATGCACAGATGGCTACCCTAGCTAAAGCCGCAGCTTTATCCTCACTTAATACTGCTAACTTAAATAATAGACAACAAGCTGTAGTGGAAAATGCAAGAGCTTATATCAAGATTGACCTTGCCAATTTAACTAACGCTCAACAGACAGAACTTTCTAATGTTCATAATATGGTACAAACACTTTTGTCTGACCAAGCCGCAGAGAATGCATCAAAACAATTTAATGCTACTTCAGAGAATCAAGTCAATCAATTTATGGCTACTCTTGTAAATAACATTGAACAGTTTAATGCGTCACAATTAAATGCAATGGAAACATTTAATATTGGTGAAGAAAATGCGATGGCAAAGTTCATAGAGGAACAAGAAAGTTTACGTGAACAGTTTGAAACAAAGAACCAATTACTGATTGAACAATTTAATGCTACATGGAAACAACAGATAGTTACTACAGATACAGCAGCTACAAATTATGCAAATGAATTTAATGCAAAAAATTTACTTGATATATCCAATACAGCTTACGCTAACATGTGGTCACATATGAGTGATATGATGGAGTGGGCATACACTTCAGGTGAAAGTGGAAAAGATAGAATGCACGAATTAACTTTGGCTCAAATAGATGCTAAACTAAGAACAGACTTAAAGCACCTTGACCTTGATGCAGGTGCATGGGGTGACATCGGAGAGTTTGTATCTAAGATGATGTTTAGTGATTCAAGTAATACATTGTTTAGTAAATTATTTAGCTTTTAATAAAATAGGAGAATATATGTTTGGAAAATCAAAAGCAGCTGAAATGGCTTATAAGAAATTAGTAGCAATAAAAGCAAAACATTATAGAGATTTTAATCCGTCTGATGATTTTGGAATTGAAGATATAAAAGGATTAGGAAGTAAAAGAATAACAACTCGTAATCAGAAACTAAAGCAAGACAGACAACAAGAAGAGTTATTACGTATGGCAAAGATGTCCCATAATATAGAACAAGGATTTAAAAATGGTAATGCAACAACAACAACTTAATCAATCTGAAGAAATAAAACCTAGAGGAGCAATTCCCGGACAAGGAATGACTGCCGAGAAAAACTCTAGACCTTGGCTAAACCCACCTCAATTAAATACTGTTGAAGAAACATTAGAATTTTATTTTGATAAGATACTGCAAGAAGAAGCAACAATGTCATTGTTATCTATCATTAAAAGAAAGATGCCAATATCTTTATTGGCAGAGTCAATGACTACTGGTGGTGTCATGCAAGGTGTACATACGATTGATGTAGCAATACTGGTTAATCCTATTCTAATGGAATTTATGAAAGGTATGGCAGAGAGAGCAAACATTGAATATGTTTTAGACTCAGAAATATCAAAGAAAGAACGTACTAATTTTACTGCTCTTAGAGAAGTTATGAATCAAAGGTTAGAAGCTAGTGAAGAAGAGATTGAAAATGTTGGAGAACAGGTACAAAGTCAAGGCTTAATGTCTAGACCAGAGGAGAATATGGAATGAGTTTTTTACAGTTTGCAGGTGGATTGGCTAGAGGTGCATCCAAAGAAATAGATGAACGTGACCAAAGGTCACAGTTAATTGCTGATAGAGCAGTACAACGTTACTTAAATAAATATGATGTATGGGAAGCAAATTATAACAAAGACATGCGAGCTTACAAAGAAGCCTATAACAAATTAGATAATGAAGCAGGTTTTCTAAATGAGCAGCAAATGGAAATGGTTCTTGCTAATGGACCAGATGGTGTTGAGAAATTTCTTAAAGCTATGAAAAGTGATTATGAAGAACAGTATATGAAGTACAAGGCAGCACCTGATGCTACTGGACATAAGGGAATGAAAGACGTTCCAAAACCTGAATTTGAATATACAGATGAGATGAAAAATTCATTTTTAGGTGCTACCTTTAAGCGTTCAGACGAATACTTGGATGCAAAATTGAAGGGTAATCTAGATGACCAAATGTTTCTAGCAAAAGACTTAGACACCCAAGCAAAACTATATGCTCAAGGTCTAAATCAATTGACACCTATTGATAGGTCTATTGATGTGATGACAAAAACAATGGAAGAACAAGCAGGTGGCATTGGAGTTCCAGTACAATATGTACAGTCTCAAATTAGAACACAACTTGCTAATCTTGGTGTAACAAATCCTGAAATTATAGAGGGAACACTAGGTGGTGGAACAGGTTATAATGCTCCGTTGTATGAGATTATGTCATCGGAAGAAACTAGAAAACTTGATAATGAGATTACTGATACAGCTCTTAAGGAATTAAATTTAGACATAGCCAAAGAAGAATTTTCACATATTAAACTTATGAATCCACGGCTACAAAAAGAGCTAAAGCTCAGAATAGAGAATGCTGAATCGGAAAAAGCTAGGTCTGACATCAGAGATGAGATGCTACAGATTGAATTAGAGTATAAAAGAATAACAATGGCTAAAAACCACGCAGAAGTAATACGAGACCTTGATGTAGATATTAAGCAAGCGAATTTAAATTATACAAACCAACAAATAACGCAGGGTCAAGCAGAGTTTGATGCTGATAGTGTAAATCGTATGTATACTACAGCAATGGGTGCTGTTACTTCTTTAACACAAGAGGTTACAAGACTAGCCACACAAGAACCAACGGAGAATAATAAAAAACTTCTAGCAGAAGCAAGAACCAAACTTTCTAATGCACATAATACACTTGAAAATATTACAATGACTAAAATGCATATGGAGAATATGACAAAGGGTGGTTTTGAGCAGGATAAAAAACTTAATGAATACATGGTTTATGGATTAGAGCAAAAGTTAATTGAAAATCATCACTATACAGGTTCTGAGACTACTACTGTGGGAGATAGTTTAGAACAAACTACAATTGAAAATCCTTACTTTGCTGTAAAAGATATTGATGGTACAATAAGAAACGTATATAAAGAAAATAAGGACACAAGCCAAGAATATTTTGAAATTTATGATAGGATAGAACAAGAAGTTAGCTATGATTTTATTCAGAAATGGGGAAATGTATCTGAAGATGGAAAGACAGTAACAATTAAAGAAGAGCATAAATTTAATAAAGCAATGGAAAGACGATTACAGACTAGTTTAAGTATTCTTGTTGGTGATGGAACAGATGTAAACCTAAATGAATGGCGAGATACATTTCTTGCAGATAAGATTGGTGACCTAGCTCCTATTGTTAGAGATATGATTTTTTATGGTGAACAAAAGTCTGAGATAGTTGAAGAGCTAAATGTGTATACTAAAAATCATAAAGATAGCAACATGGTCTATGATATTTTAAGTAGTCAGACTGAAAGAGAAAGAGAAAAAGGTCAGTTTGGACCTACAAAAATAGTAACAACAGAAGTAGACGAAGATACTGAAGCACCAATAGTAGGTTATGAAACTGCATCAGACAAAAAAAAGAGAGAGTGGTCAGAAGAAATTAAAAAAGACTTTGAAGCAAACAAAGAGAACGCAGAAACAGCATTACGAGAGAAGGGTGATATTAAAACATATTTAAATCATGTGCTTGAGGATATGCGAGTTAATAAAATTACTCAACTAAGTAAGAATGAACTATCAAAGAAAATACAAAGACTTTCCGACATGAAGCTTACTGCTAGTGAAGTTAATGCTGCTATGGACAGTTGGATGGAAGAAAATAAAGGTAAGCGTTTTGAATTTTTTGACCCCATAAGTGGTCATCTTACAAAATCTACCTTTTCATTTGGAACAGTTAGATGGAATAGAGATGAGATAAATCTGCGTCCTTATAGTGTTACGAGCCTTACGGATAATCAAAAACTTGAATTAAAGGCTAAATAATGGGAGCACTCCTAGATAAATACATAGGAAGAACTACTGAGTCTCAGACACCACTTATCAATTCATATAAGATGAAAAAGTCATCTTCTCTATACAGCAATAATCCCATATCAAGTATAGAAGAATGGGCAAATGATGATGAACGTATGGATAGGTTGTCTACCTACATGACATCTCGCTTTGGAGAGAATGGTGAGAAGCGAGAGAATGAATCAAACGAAGACTATGTTAAAAGATTTATGACACATATGCGTAAGATGGAGTTTAATAGTATAGGTATTATGGGTCAGATAGATTATCTACGTGGAGCAGACGAAGAAAAGCGTAGACGTTTTGGTTCTCTTATGGATGACTATAATAGTCTTCCCGGAATGGGGAAAAAAGGTGGCGATACTGTGGCTAGAACTACTTGGGATGTTACAAAAGCATTAGCACTTGACCCTATTAATCTTATAGGTTTTGGATTTGCAAAACTTGGAACTGCTTTAGTAGGAAGAGTTGCTGCCAAAGAAGGATTAAAAAGATTTATACCTAAGAATGCCATGAGTAAATCCATGTTTAAAAAACTTCCAGCCATTAAAGGTGCAACAGGTGGTGCAACTATTGGTGCTATTGATAGTGCCATGTATAATTTAGGCGAGCAAGAGATAACAAGAAAAGCCTATGCAACGGATGTCTATACAGGAGAAGAGAAAACACCTGAGTCTGAAATTGATTTAGCATCTGTGGCATTTGATGCTGTACTAGGTGCAGGTATAGGTGGTGCTATTGGTGCAGGAGTGGGTTCTTTAGTAGGAAAACAAGCTAGAAAAAGTAAGTACAAATCTATCTTACAGCAACGTGCTAACAGAGCAATGGATGATGCTGAAAATGCAGGTACTGATGCTATTAATGGTCCTATGACAGAAGCTGAAATAAAATGGTTAAATGGTTTAGAAAAATATGACCCTAAAAAAGGTAAGGATATACTGCAACAACAAATTAAAGTAGGTAAAAATTCTTATGTAGATGCTAAAGTATTATTAAATGTTAGTAGAAAAATGGTTAAGGTTGTTGAGAATATTACAAAGGAACAAGCTGCGATAGGTGCTCCTATTACTCTTACTACACGAACAGCTAACAATCAGAAGGTTAGTGATACAGTTTTTAATATTATTAATAATGTTGATACAATAGATAAAGATGTGTTACAACAAGCACTCCGTAAAAGTAAAGTAAAAGAAAAAGATTTCTTAGATTTCCTTGCGAGTAATGAAGACTTTGCTCATGCACAAAAGAAATCTCTTAGTGATGCAGCTAAAGAAATGGCTGGGTATAGTAACCTTGGTAAATTAAAAAAGCAATTGTTAGAGCTAGACCCTAGTCTTAAAAAACGAATGGAAGAATTGTTTGGTGAGACTGAAGATGTAACAAGTAACATTGGTTCATTCTATAAACTGTTTCAACGTCTAGATAGAGAACGTAGAGCATTGATGGTGACACAGGTAGCTACAACTGCACGTAACGTAGCCACAGGTTTAACAGTAATTACTTTTGAAACACTTGCCAATACATTAGAAGCTACTATAATGCATGGTGGTAAAGCATTTAAGTCTTTACTAACAGATGGTGGCTCAAGCAAAGGGTTTCAGAAGGGTTTAAAAGATTGGGCAAAGGATAGCTTTGGTCTTATAGAACTACTAGCGAGACAAGGTAAGTCTGATGAGATGTCTCAGCTAATGCTAAAAAATAATCCTCGTCTTAATAGTATACTGTTTCGTCAGCTTCAAGAGGTTGGAGCAGAAGAAGTTCAAACACTTTCTTCTTTCAGTAAGATGATGAACATCTTAAATATAACACAAGATGCTATCTTTAGGCGAGCTTTCTTTTCATATGATATGGATAAGAAACTACGTAGGGCAGGATATTCTTTTGAAGATATGGCTACTGCAGGTAAGAGTTTAACTGTAAAGGAAATGCGTGGCAGTATGGAGTATGCATTAAAAAATACTTTTGCAATGATGCCAAGAAGTGGACCTGCTCATCACTTTGTAAAGTTTGTTGAAGCATTTCCAATGGTCCCAGTTATTGGTACTGGTGAATTTCCTTTTGCTAGATTTATGGCAAACGCAATGGCATTCCAATTAAAATATAGTCCATTGAATGGTGCTTATGGATTGTATCAGGGTTCAGTTGCAACTGTAATGAAAGGACTAGGTAAAGAAGTTAAACCTGCACAATGGGGAGAAATTAGAGATAGGCTATCCAAAGGTATGGTAGGTACTGCCGCCCTTATGTCAGCTATTTATTATAGAGAAAAGAATCAAGATACTGAATGGTTCAATATAAAGGCATCAGATGGTAGGACAATTGACATGCGTCCATTCTTTCCTGCGGCACCATACTTTATTGTAGCCGATATGATTGTTAAACAAGGTAATGGTGAGCTTGATAAGCTATCAGGCAAAGATTTCATAGATGGATTTACAGGTGCTCAATTTAGGGCAGGTACTGCATCTTATACTGTAGATAAATTCTACGAGATAATGGGAGCAGAAGAAGGACTAGAAGGAGTAAGTGGTGAAAGACTAGGAGAGATTGTTGGGGGATATGTTGGTGAATTATCGGCAGGTTACTTAACTCCTCTTCGTGTTACTAAAGATATAGTTGCTGCATTTGATGAAGAGGAAGCAGTTGTTAGAGATTCATCTGCCATAGAAGGACAAGGGTGGAAAGAACGTGGTGTTCATGCATTCCTAAATAAGATACAGAAAGGTATTCCTATTTGGTCACAGGCTATGCCTGAGTTTGAATCGCCCACAAGAGAAGATAGGGTGATGACACAATCTCCTATTCTTGGACAAATGTTAGGCTTACGATTTAGAGAACGAGCTAATCCTGCTGAATCAGAATTAATAAGATTAGGATATAAAAGTTTTGAAGTGCAACCTTCTACAGGTGATAAAGCTGCCGATGCATATATTAAACGTGAGTTAGGTCCTCTTATAGATACATATATTGGAAATTTAATTGAGTCAAAACAATATGAAAATGCATCAGAGCCAAAGAAACTTGGATTAGTAAAACTATATTTAAAAGAACTTCGCTCTATTGCAAAAGAGTTTGGAGCATTCAATGCTAAACAAGATGCTCAAATAGAAGGGAAAGCCTTTACTCCATTTGATAGAACACAATGGTTAAGACTTCCCCGAAATTCACGTAAGCTAGCTAATCAATGGTTTATGAAAAAGAACAATGGTAAAACTGTAGAAGAGCTAGGTCAATATAGAAAGGGAGCTTTCATAGGAAGACTCCTTGCTAGGAAACCTGCACTATCAGAATAAGATAGTGTTATCTATTGTCTCCACTTCCACCTAGTACACCTCTTTCCTTTCTAGATTGTAACTTCTCTAAATTATTTTCCATTATTGTGCCTAAGTCAGCATCTAAATAATCAGCTAACATAGCACAGTACCATAACACATCACCTATTTCATCTGGTAAATGCGTATTCCAAACTTTAATATGTTGTAAGTCAGCTTTAGCAGATGGAATCTTATCCCTAATAATCTTCTTTATCTTATTGGCAAGTTCGCCAGACTCCCCTACCAAACCCAATGTTAAATATTCTAAGGCTTTGTCTTTTGGAAAGATAGCAGTTTCCTTTGCTCTTATTTGATATGCACTTGCTGTAATAGTACTTTTGTTTTTCTTTTCCATAAATTTAATTACCTCTTCTTCTAGTTTCATAATGTTTAACTTTCTTTAGTTGTGCAAAGAACGCACTATCGAATCCCCTTTGCCATTCTCTATGTTGCATAGTGTTAAAATGGTAAGGTGTCTTTAATATACCACGATAGAATGCACTCCTACCTTTATTATATTGTATAGGTAGAGGTGCATCATATTTAGATAGTCCATACTTACGTTTTGCCATCTTTTTTCTCCTCAACTTTAGGTTCAGCAGGTGGTTCAAAGTATCTCTTGATACATCCAACCTTATCATGGTAGTCAGCTATCTTACCTAGCTCAACTTCAATAGCTTGTTGAATGTCTTGGTGTTCCCCAATACCTGCAGGGTTTGTAAGTAACACTTCAACATTTGCTACATGTTTATTAAGCATACCTGTGTAGTATGCAAGTTGTGCATTAAGCAGTAATTTTCTCATTGGTTTCTCCTTTCTGTGAAAATGCTTTTATTACATCTGATGAAAACAATTGTTTTATATTTAATAAATACATCTTAGATGCCATATGGTCACCACCACAAACTGTTTTCTTATAATCTAAATTATTAATAATAGATTTTAAATTATCTGTTTTAAAGACAAGAGTTGCAAACGTATCTTCACCAATACAGAGATTATGAAACCAATAATCTGATTCCGTACTACTGATGCCACTTGGTTTTCCATAAGACTCATACTCAATTGCAATATTGCCAGTCTTTTGCCATATATCTCTTTCACTTTTCACCTCAATCTTTTTATCTTGTAACATATCTAATACTAATTTTTCTCGTACTTGTCCATACTGTAAATCAATATCAAACTTCTTTCTGTCTTCTGTTTTAGGTTGCGTTGTATTCATATTAACTCCTTTCTAAATCAACGACTTCACATACACCTGCAGTACAAGCTAACTCTTTATGCCCTGTAGTGTTATCGTCTTTTTCATATTCAGTTAGTTGTGTCCAATCAATATTCATTGGCATCTGTTTAAGAAATTTCTCATACTCTTCTTCTGAAATTTCTTGGTATGGTGCTTGTGCATATGTATGGTCACTATGTGGTAGGAAACTGATACCTGAAACATCATCAAAGTTTCTATGTACCCAAGCTCCTACATCCAACCACTCATCATCCTTTACAGTTATTGTAACTGATGGTTTATGTTCACACCAATGCTCTTGATATGCCTTCCATATCTCTAAATGGTCTATGGCTGACAGTTCATTACGTGTAATAGAACCTTCAGGTGCTTTCATTGGAAAGCTGAAGACAGTTGTGCTGTCTGGTTTTGTAATGTCAGGTTCGTTTGGAATCTTTTGGTCTTTCATTAATTGTGTTAGAGGGTCTTTGTTGTCAGCACGTACAGTACGAATATAATACCTGCTATGTCTAGGGTGAATACCACTCGCACTATCCACGAGTTGTGAAACTGTTCCACTAGGTTTAACACAAGTGATGGCAGTTGATTGGTTAATGCCCAACTTCTTTGACCATATTTTATTTGTTTCAATTGCAGTCTCCTTTAACTCCTTTAAAATACTTGGAAGTGTATCTAAATTATACATATCCTTATGGTCCATAATACCTGTAAGCGACACACCTAATAAGCATTCTTCTACTGTGTTATCTTTCCACATCTTACGTAGGTATTTGAAATCAGTTAGTGTTGCTTGGTATGTACCTAAGATAGTAGCTATTTCTACTTTCTCTTTTAGAGAGTGAAGTGTATCATCACTACGAACAATCACTTCTGTAAGATTACAAAATTGATTGGGACGTAGTATGATTTCAGAACAAGGGTTACAGCCAAATTCAAAGTTAGTATCTCTTCTACCCGAACGACCTGCTTGTTTTATTGCTGAGTACCTATTAAAGATACCTCGTTCCCCTGACTTACTTTCTACTAATGATAGCCATTCACGCATAAATGTTTCCATCTCAGGTTTGTTTTTGTAGGCTACACTATTATTAGATAATGCTCTATGCCCTTCTGTCTCCCACCAATTACCTGATTTAGCATGTCTCATTTGGTCATCATTTAAATTTGAAAGACTGATGAGGGCAGAACGTCTTACCCCACCAACGACTACTACCTCACCAATCTTACACATCATGTCATGGCATTCAATAGGATAAAGTCTTCGTCCTCGTGCATTCTTAAATACCCTAACACAAAACTTGTACAAATCTATTAATGGTGCAGGACCAGATGCCCTTCCACCAAATGTTTTTAGTCTAGCACCTGCAGGTCTGACTGCTTCAACATCTAATGTAGGTATCTGACCTACAGATAACATAGCAAGTAACTCTCGTAATGCTCTTGCCCAACCTGAACGTGAGTCTGCAACTTTAATTACTGTATTACTTTTTTCAAAGTGTTCATTGATTGGGGGTATGTTATCAACATAATCCCTCTCAACACTAAAGCCTACCCCTGTACCACACATAAGTATATACATTGCTTCATCGAAAGCACGTAAGTCATCTACAACTAGATAGGAACAGTTATAACCTGCAACATTGCACTTATCTAATGCTTTACCTGAAGTCATTAATGCTCTCATACTTGGCATGACTCTTAATCTTTTTATGGCATGAGATATTTTAGGTAAGGTAGAGTCAAGACTCTTTTTAGTTTTAAAAACTTTAGGGTGCTTTTCTATCATGCCGTCAATATATCTATGAACAGTTTCTTCCCAAGTCTCTCTTCTGTTAGCTGTTTCAATCCATCTAGTATAGCGTGATGTTGCTATAAAATTTTGATAATTATCCATTGTCAAACTCTCCTCTTTGTTGTGTAATTCTTAATGTTTTAATTTGCATTCCATTAATATCGTGAATATATTCTCGTAATGCATCTTCAATTTCTTCCCTAACATCTCCGTCTGATGGTACGGCATACTCATCAGAATCTATGGAGACATTCATCCATACTTTAACCTGTATTATCATCTGTAACTTCAATCAGTTTATTAAGATACCATTTAGCTTTCTTTAAATCTTCTGCTCCATTTTTGTATCTGTATCTACAAATGTACTTTATTATATTACCTTGTAAATAATAATCAAATCCTTTTCCTGTAATAGATTCAATTATGTCAATTGTTTCTATTCCTGTTTTATTATAATGAGGTGGGTGGTTAACCATATCACTAGTATTAGTGGCTTGATATAGTTTTTCTACTCCCTTAGTAGGCATAAATAATCCATCTACTTTAGTATTATAATCCATAGCATTCTTACTCCAATCTATATTATTTTTTTCTTTCTTAGTTTTCTCAATTGCTTTTTTATAACTCATACTACGCACTCCCTTTTGGTTTCATGTCAACTCTAATTACATTACCTTCTTTACTTGTAATTGTCAACTCTTTTTCTTTATTGCTATACTGATAATGTTTAGCCATTTCATTTAATTCTTCCATCAATTCTGGGTACACTTCCATGAAGGGGACCATACTTGCCATCATACAGCATAGATTAAACAATTGTTTATTATCCAAGTTAAGAAGGGGGTTCTTGTTAGAAGAAAGTATATGAACATCTATACCACCTGTCCAACGTTTTGATTTATTTATCTCAGGACGAACTTGTATTAAAAAGTCTTGAGGTTTAATGTGTTTTAAATATTCCATATCAACTCCTTTGTATTCGTTTACCTTTAAAGACAATAAAGGTATCAGTTATTGGTTTGCCATTTTTTCTAATCCATGACTGTGGTACAACCCTATCTGAATAAGGTATCTTATATTTATCACACCACTCACCATACGTAGACTTTGCATTTTTTCGTAGCAACCTGCTGCTATTTGTAAACACAAATCGTATGTCTAACTTAGGGTGTTGTTTCTTTATACACATATGCTTACGTCTATCCATAGCTGTAAACAAACCTTTGGTTTCAATAATAATTCCATTATGTAGTATAAAGTCTGGGGTATAGGTGCGATAAGCCAAGTCTTCCCACTCTATTTTAAGAGACTCATAGCCATATGGTATCTTTAATGCAGATAAATAAGATGCAACTTGGTCTTCTAAACCACTCCTATACCCATTTTTACGTGCTAAATATCTAGCACTATATCTAGACATTTAAAAATAAAATCGTCTTGAAAAGAAATCGTCACCAAAATTAAATCTTTCAGTAACTCCTAGATTCTTCATCTCTTCCCTTACCAATCTTTCAGCTTCTCGTTTCTGCTCCATAGCTTGACGTAAGCCTTCAGTTCTACGTTCTCGATAAGCCTTTTTAAGTTCAAAGAGTTCCTTTTCTTTTTCCTTAATCATGCTTTCCATATCACTTAACGATTCATCTTTCATTTTTATACTCCTCTTTTAAATACACATATGGCACAATCTTAGGTTCTCTAGCTTGTGACATTACAGAAGGTCTTTCTTCTATGCCTTCCCAACATGCAAAACGAAAGTCACAAAAGGTACAACTCTTACTTAATATTTTGTTACCTGTAAGTTTCCCTCTAAATGTTTCGTCTACAGCGTCAAAACATCTTTCAAATTTATTTTCTTCAAGACGTTCAAACTTCTCTTTTAATATAGTATATTCTTTTTTAATGTCAAGTCCTTTTGCAGAAACATATTTAAATTCTGCATTATTTTTATTGATGACCCACCAACCACCTACGTTTTTCTTGGATGCTTTAGCATATCCTGCCAACTGACCAACATAACCAAAGCTATCTCCATCCTTTACTGTTTCAAAGTCTTGAAATTTATTTGCGTAAGACCAAGTGGATGCAGATTTAATATCGTCTACATGGTCATCTATTACAAGGTCATACGTCCCTTTTATTTTGCTACCTTTAATATTAAGAGAGACTTCCTTACTGTCGGTGTATGATACACCAGCTTCAGATAGTACACCCTTAAAGACAGCTTCAACAATATCACCCATCATCATAAGCATTATACGATTAGCTGATGGGTGTATTGCAGTCTCAGGTTTATTCTTTT
>VTLG01003669.1_pt1 | contig 18201 bp, 6 predicted proteins | sample 4694571 | NCBI WGS metagenome assembly VTLG01 (sample SAMN12604809, study PRJNA352737) | marine metagenome | biome: ENVO:00000447; feature: ENVO:00000209|ENVO:00000569|ENVO:01000036; material: ENVO:00002151; isolation source: viral sequences binned using virsorter ... | reverse complement strand
TTGGGAATATTCTATTATGCATTAGATTATCAGGATCACTAGCATTATTCCAAAGTTGCCAATCTTCTACACGATTAGTTGCTTTCACTATTAGAACTGCTGGTTTAAATCCACAATTAATGAAAGGTCCATCACTGGAACCATTTCCTGTATACTTACCAATTTTGCTATATCCTACGACACTACTAAAACAGTAAGCCAGTAGATCATCATTTGCATTATTACCTGCATGGAATTTAAAGGTTGTAGAAGTAACATCATTTATATAATTTGAATATGTTGACTCGGAGGAATTATCATGCAACATTAAATTATTATTTGCAGTTAAGTCTTTATGAAAAACCTTCCAATTATCTACAACATCTATCCGACCTTTAGAAATAATCATGTCAGGAGCAACGCCTAGACCATGCCCAAAAGTGCTGTTACCATTTGTGACAGAAGAGTTCGTACTTTTTACTATAGAAAATCCTGCTGAAGTGTTAGCACTAACAGAAGATGCAACAGTACCATCAGTATTATTAGAGGCTGAACCACCTGCTTTCCAATGCAAAGAAAGCATATCTTCATTATTATCATTAACAATTCCCTGACTTCCAACTGTCACACCGTCACTATTAAATGCTGTGACACAATTGTTAGCAGTATTACTTGCAGAAGTACCATCACTCATCAGAAAAGAGTCTGCACCAACAACTTTATTAGCTAATACATGTGATTCAGTTCCAGATGTTCTCTTTATCCAAACGAAATCAGTAGCAAATCCAGATACAAGATTACGACTAGTAGCATTACCGGTATAGGTAAGTGCTTTGACATAACTTTCAGGTGTTGTTATTGTTGGATCAGGTATGTTTTCAGTATTAAGAGTTTTATATCCAGTTGGAATAGTATGTTTAAATGGCCATTGCCCACAATTCAGTATTGCATTTACTGCGTGAGAAGCAGAAGAATCTCCTATACTTAAACCGTATGGAGCTGTTCCTCCTATCGTTAAAGCTGCGTCATTGGTTAATCCAGATTCATCAGCATTACCATCTCCATCAGCCCATTGGCCATTCCTACCAAAGTATATCTTACCAGCATCACAATCTAAAGCAACCATTAAACGATCACCATTTGAGCTAGCTCCCATATAACTACCTTGGTTAGAACCAGCTACATAATGTTGATCATAACCAACTCCAACAGCTATACCAGATCCTGACTCATAGCCTGAACCCCAAGTTGCTCTATTCTGACAACGTTTACCGTTGTAATAATCGTCTGGACTAGCTCCAACTAACATAGCTAAAGGTGAACTGGTTATTCTAACTTCAAAGTACCATTTACCTGTCTTCATATAATGTGTTATATATGAAGCATAGTTATTATTACCAGCTGTAAAATCTATTGCTGTACCACATCTAGACACATAGTTAGATGCTCCTCTGGTCTGTGCAAATGAAATACAAGGATGTCTTAAGTTTGGAGTATCTCTTACAATATCTACGTTCTCAGGATTAGTGCTATCAACAGCAGTTAATCCATGAACTTCTGCATCATTAGAAGCAGGTGTAGTGAAATCACTTGTACCAGTATATTTAGCAGCTCCTTTATAGAATCTGAAGTCTTGTAATCCTCCACTCCAGGCTCTAGTAGCTCCATAATACCTACCAATAGTTATTTTCTCACTTGTAAGATCTCCTGTATTACTACCTCCAGTAATGTATTTACCATCTAAATAACAAGCTACAGTACCGCTAGATCTTGTAATTGCACCATGGTACCATTTACCTCTTTGAGCCCATTGTTTGATATTATACTGAGTACCAGCAACAAAGAATCTAATATAATCAGTTGCACTCTCCCACCAAGCTGCAGCACAGTTAGCAGCTGTACTCATACCAGTATGTCTAGTATCAAATACATTAAAGAAGTTACTCGAAGATGAGTACACATATTCAAATCTAAACCAGAATTCATAGCAGAAATCACCAGTACCTGCTGCTAGATCTGCTGTAGCAGTAGTAGTTTGCAGCATATTATCGCTGCTATCACTTAACATACTAGTACCGTAAAACTTACTAGAAGCAGTTCCTGCATTAAATCCGTTATTACTACCAGTACCTGCCATAGTTAAGTTATGACCATTACCACTTAAATCAGTAGTAAGGTTGGTAGTACTGTTCATTGCTAAAGCAAGTTTTAAATTGCTACTTAATGAATCTGTTCTATTACCAGCTGCGGCTGTTTCACCATAATCTCCAGTGGTATTTAATATAGGTAATGCATTGGTTCCTGCATCAGCAAGTTTACCACGAGAATAATCTTTACCTATATCATCAGGTCTTGTTACATCAGAAAACTTTAGAAAGAAACCATTAGTTCCATATGAACCATCTGCTGTATCATACTCTTTAGGAACCCAAGTACCATTACTATCTTCTTCTCCAAAAGAACTAGCAGTTAGTTGTACACCATCTAAGAAGTGTATATCTGCCATTTCTCCATCAAACATACGCCAATACTCATAGCCTTGTTCAGACTGAGCACCTAGTGTATGTTTCTTAGTAGACATTAACCATAGTTCATCATTCTGATCAAACTTAGTATTAGTAGAGAAATCTGTTTCCTGTACACCGTTAACATACAGTTTGAATCTATCAGTATTTGTTGCTTGTGTTGTGTCTACCGCAAATACAATATGATACCATGCAGCTTCATCTTGGAATTTTCGATTAGTTACATAGTTACAATCAGCATAACTATTACCAGCATGAAACTGTAACTTATTATCAGTTCTAAACCTTAAGCCATTAACATTAGGATAATCAGTATTTGCTGCTTGTATTACATACTGTTCTTTATCAATTTGACCTCTTCTGATCCAAGCAGAAAAGGTCATCTTTTTCTTATTACCATCGGTTGTGAACAACCATTCCATTGGTGCTGTTTGGTTAGCTCCAGTTGATCTGTCACCATCGAAGATTAAACTTCTTTCTATGGTATATGGATCTGCAGCAGCTGCACCACTAGCACCTACTCGTGTTAAAGTATCAAACATATCAATCTAAAGCAAGAGTGGCTACGCAATGGATTTTATCAGCTGCTACAACTACGTAGTCTATTCTATCTATAGCGTTAGCTGTAGTTGTGAGTGTCGGAGCAGTACCACCAGCCCATAGGAATTGAGTTCCCCAAGCTGCTGTACGGCTTCCTGTACCATCTTGTGTTAATGTAATAGTTCCTGATTGACCAATTGATTCTGTACTTGGGTTAGCAAATGTTATGTTATGACCCATTGTACATGAGAAGTGATTAGAAAGACTGAAGTCTATAGTTACTGTTGAGGCAGAAGTTAATGCTGTTACTATCTGTTCAGAGTGACCATTTAGTTTTACACCACCTGATTTAGTTTCAAATTCAGATGTGTTGTCATAGTAAAGATAAACAGCTCCATCAGTAGCAAATCTTGCCTTAGTTTCTGAACCATCTGTATTGGTTATATATAGATCATTACTTCCACGAATGAATAAATCACCTGTTCCAGTATCATCTATATATGAATTTGAACCATTATGGAAGATATTTAAATCATCACTAGCACCAAAGGCTATCTTATTAGTACCTCCAGCTCCAGTACCATCTCCAAAGGATAATGTTCCTGAAATAGCAACACCTGTTGATTCAGTTTCTAATTTCTTGGTAGCGTCATGATATAACTCACAAGCACCGTTTCTAGTAAATTTAGCTAGGGTTTCATGGGCAGTATCTCCACCTTCACATCCTCTAATAGTTAGAGAATTATCATCTCCAAGACCGCAATCTATATATCTATGTGCATCAGTTGAACCGTTGAATAAACCAAGTTCACCTTCAAGATTAACATTACCTGTTATATGTACACCAGTTGAAGTTGTTGCTAATTTCTTCGCATTATCGTAATAAAGTTCACAAGCTCCATCTGTTATGAAGTAAGCCATGGTCTCTGAAAGACCAGATTTAGTAAACTTAACTCCTAAACCATTAGTATCAAGTATTAGTGAACCAGCACCATTATCTTTTATAAAGCTATTAACATTATGGTAGACACATAAATCTCCGCTGTCACCAAACTTTGCATATTTATTGTCTGCCCACTCAACGTGGTCATCCATCGTTGCCAGCTTCTCTGCAGTAACTGAAGCGTTCTGCAACTTAACTGTAGATACACTATTATCAGCTGGTACCTGAACAGTTGTAGCTGAACCAATTTGAGTTACATATACACTAGCTCCTGATCCAGGGGCTGTGCAGAATTTAATTCCATTAGTACCTTCTAAATGGAAACCTTCATTACTTGCACTCCAAGAAGTGGCGTTAGGTTTCTGTAAGACACCATTTACACTAACTAAAAGCTGACCAACGGATGTAACATTTGCTGCATTACTACCGTCTCTTAAATCAAAACTTAAATTAGTATAATCAGGTGAACCAGATGTAGCTCCATCAGGGACTACTGTTAATAGTTTATAATCTCCAACGGATGTAACTTCAGCATAAGCAGATCCATCATAGACCATCATCTTATTAGTGCCTGTGTTGAAGAACAGGTCACCTTCTGCTAAAGCAGTACCATCAGGTTGATTACTAGGAGCACTTGATGCTACTTGGTATCTCTGATTGAAATCAGTTACAAGTGTCTGAGCACTAGCTACTCCAGCCTCATCTACTACTAGTCTATGATAAGTATAGGTATTTAAGGTACTTGTTGTCTGTACCAACATACCTTTACCAGCTGCTATGGTAGTATTGTTGAGGGTTGAGTCGATCCCGTTAATTGTGACAGTAGCTCCACCAAGTGTCCGACCAGTTGTACTGACACCTGAACCATTAACAACAATGCCGCCAGCGTCTGCAATGGAAACAATAGTACCAGCGTCATCATTAGGATCAGGGTTAGTGTTGGGGAATTTAAGTTCATCATCTATTGGATAGAAACCACCTACATCTTGTAAGGTAGCTACTATTTGATCATTAACGGCTTTTGCAGTTGGTAGTTGAACATCAGTAGAACTTCCGCTAACCGATGTGACAACGCTCTTGCCATCAAGCAAGTTAAGCTCGGCAGTAGTGGAAGTAAGTGCGGTAGAACTGGCAAGAATACTAGCGGTAGCACTAGGCATACCTGCAAGAGTAACCAGCTCCGCATCAGCAATTTCTGAAGTACCGACTGAATTTGCTGCAAGGTGTGAAGCATCTAAATTATCACTAGCAAGTAAAGCTTTTATTTCTGTTGCCGTCTGATCTGCTGTAGCTGCTGTTTCAATACCATTTAGTTTTGTATGATCAGCATCTGTAAATACGTTTGAATCAGTAGCTGCTTCTACTGCAGCCCTAATTTCAGCATTTGTTTGATCAGCTGTAGCACCATCTTCTACGTTTATCATTGTACGTAGATTAGCTGGTGTTATTTCTTCAATAATTCCTGCACCTGATGAATCTCTACCTAATACTCTATCTGTTGCTGATACATTCTGTATCTTAGCATAAGTAACAGCATCGTCTGCAACAGCATCAGTATCTACAGCATCATCAGCGAGTTCACTTGCTGTGACTGCATTTGCAGCTATCTGTGTAGCTGTAATTGTATCGTTTACAAGCTTACCACCTGTAATCGTAGTATTCGCTATATCTCCATTTACAATAGTACCATCAGTTATCATTGTAGATGTAACAGTACCTGTATCACCAGTTGTTACTACCGTACCTGTAGTATTAGGTAGGGTAATAGTACGGTCAGCTGTAGGATCAGCAACAGTAAGAGTAATCTCATGTGCGTTATCAGTGGAACCCTCAAAAACTATATCAGCATCTTTACCTAAACCAAAGTCTGCTTGCATAGTACCGCCAAGGGTACTCATAGACTGGTTATCTGATTCTTGAGAGATATATAAAAGTTGTTTAAAGTTATCGTTTAACTCATTAGACCTGATCGTAGAACCTGATACAAAAGTAGCGTTAATAGGATCTTCGTCGGTATCCCGATACACAATAACTTTATCACCAGTGCTTGGTTCTTGTCCACTAACAAAGGTTATTCTAGTGTTTCCTGTATCTACGGTGTAATGTGTGGTAACAGTCTTTAAAGCACCATTAACTGTAACTCTAATATCAGTTGATGCTATGATTGGAAAAGAGTAGGAGTAAGGACCAGCTTGACCCGAACCGCCTACGGTATATGTATTTGATGTGACTGCCATAATTTAATAGGGGTTAGAATCCATACTTCTGTAAATCTTTTAGGTTTACCTGTCTACCTCGTTTAGCTTCTGATGCTTGAATTCTTCTAGCATTAATAGCATCTCTAAGATCAGGATTTTCAGCTAGCATTCGCTGCCAAGCTATAGCTTTGGCTCTTGTAAACTCAGCCTGAACTAACATATAGAAACGTTGTTCACTAAGTTTATGACCTTCACTTTCTCTAAAACCGCCGTCTTTGTACTGTTTAAACTCAGTTTGAAATCTTCTGCTTTTCATTACATACTCTAATCTCTTACGGAGATCACCCATAGCAATGTACTTCTGTAACATAGAAGTTTGCCTAGAGTTAAGTACAGTACCTCTATAATGTCTCATCTCTTCTGGTAGATTATATTGCATATCTACTAGAGTCTGTTTAACTAGATCATTATCAATAGGTACAACTGCTACAGGACTGAATGCATTAAACATTCTAAATATAGGACTTTCTGCAGCAAGATTTAATGGTTTACCAGATCTATCCTTAGATAAAATATCATACTTAGGTGGTAGTTGTGATTTAAAGAAAGCATCTCTTTTAAAGATAAGCTCTTGTAAAGTCTGTGCTTCTTTAGCGTTTCCATCTAATATATTACCTAATTGGCCCATTAAGCCAGCATAAGGTAGATGAGAACGTAAGTATTTAGCACCAGTTTTAGTCAGCTGTCGCTCAGCTGTCTGTCCAGAGAATATAGCTGTCAAATCTTTAACACCAGATAACATAGATTTATCAACTAGAACTGCTGAAGCCATGAATGCAGCTTTCTCAGTCCAGTTATCAAGTACATCTTCACCTAAAATATCAGCATTAGTTACTAGATTAGCAGATACACTTAATACAGTGTTCCATGGCTCTAATTCTTTATAAGATATCCAGGTATTACCTACTTTAATTGAATATGGTTGTATTCCTGCAGCTTTCCATAGGTCTCTACCCTCTTTATTATAAGGATAATCACCTGTCATATTACCTGACATGGTAGCAGCAAACGCCATAGACGTTAATGCAGTACCTACAGCCATTCTACCTTCCATCATAGCTAGTTCACCAGCTACATCTTCTGGTTTTAAGCCATAAGCATCTAAATGTATACCATTTTTAAGGTTTCTATACTTTTTATGTAAGAAAGCTAGTGGGCTACTCTGGAATGTAAGGTCTAAAGCATTGACACCAGTCCTAACAAAGGGGAAAAAAGCCCTTAAAAGCGGTACTTGTTGTATCTCTTCGAAGACTCTAGGCCACCCTTCAAGGGCTTTTGTCATAGTAGCTTCATCTCCAGCTAACATTGTAGCTTTGTCAGATACTATCCACTTACCATCTTGATCTTTCTTAAAAATTTTTGTCCTAAAATTCTCTTCGATTTCAGCTGATAATCTCTTTACATCGTTTAAATCAGCACCTTTCTCTATAACTTCTTTAGCAGCAGCCATTCTCATATTAACACGTCCAAGTATAGTACGTGTAAAAGCGTCTCCAGCTCCCATAGCATTAGCACTATACTTCATCCAGGGACTAGAGTTTACATTAACTGCTACATCTAAGGCACCATAAGCACGTTTCTGTGCTGCTGTGCCGTATTTCTCATAGTGATGGGCCATACCTTTCCAGTCAGCTATATCACCAGCTACATCATACCTACCTTGGTAGGACATATTCTTACGTTGCAGACCTAAATCCCAGTTATGGAGAGCCATATCTAGTGATTCCTGATATGCTCTGCCTATAGCATCTATACCTGCAGTGGCAATAGCCATTCCTTTCTTATCATTCTTTATAGCAGCTCCAACATATTGCATCATAGGACGTGATGTTCCTATCATTACAGTACTAACGACTGCATCTATTGGAGTTTTTAAAGAACTAAGGATAGAATTATAGAATGTAGATTGTAACTGTGTTCTAAGTTGACCTCTAATAGGTTTAATACCCATATCTCCACCAAACAATTTAGCTTGTAGGAATGTATGGATATGATCTAAAGTTCTAACATTACCATCAGATAGAGCATGTAGTTCCATAAGATCTTTCATCTCTTGGAATCTTCCTTTTCTATTTAATTGATGTAATGCTTCAAAATACTCATCTTGCTCAACAGTTATTTCAGCTAATCGTCTGCCTATCTGTTTCCTTTTATTAGGTGAAAGGACGTATCCTCTCATATCACCAAGCTCTGAACCTACCATATAACCGATCTTTTTATGCTCAGTTAAGGCAACTTTCATAGCATCAAATACCTCTTCGACTTGTCGAGTGATATTGATATCTTTTGCTTGATGTATAGCTCCTGTTGCAATATCTTGTGCTTGTTTAGCTAATGAATGTACAACAAGTTGTAAGGCAGCACGTTCTGTTGCTGTTCCAGTAACAACTTCATTCCCTTGATGAGAGAACATGTTGAAGTCCTTACTTTCTCTAAAGTATTTACTTAGACTATCAGCAGCATTTTTACCGTTATCTAATGCTTCAAACATATCACTCGCTTGACGAATGATTAATGCTTGTACATCCTTATAACTTAGAGTATTATCTATATCTTTAAAAGCAATTCTAGAAATATCATTAGCTACTTCTACTATATACTCACGGAGATTAGCATCTCCTCTACTCATCTTTTTAAGAGCAGCATCCGTAAGAAGAGCACTGGATGAACGTCCACTACCTCCTGATTTCATATCTACAACAGACTGCTTAATATTAGTTATAGCAGGTGTAGGAGAATCAGGTCGGATTAAAGCTCTTTCACTGTCATTAAAATGACGAGGATTAACCCATGGATCAGCTTCTTTACCTGCATTCTCAGCAGCTTGTACGGTACTTTGACCAGAAGCTTGATCATAAATATCATCAACTGCTTGTCCTCTTCCATCAGCTATCGTTTCGAGTTCGTTTTTGCGAGAGCGCGCAGACACGTCATCAACTGAAGATGGAGATATATATTCCTCATACTCTGCTTTTGAGAGATGCTTACGAAGGTACAAGTCTCTATTGTCCGCATGGCTGATGCCATTACCCTGAGACCATTGATCAGCAGCTTTTTCAGTAGCTGCTCTTTCATCAAGTTCCAACGATAACTGAAGGTCTTCCTCCATTCTAGCGTTACCGATGTCATTTGCTTCATCTATAGTTTTCCCTTGTTTACGTGCTTCTAAAGCTGACCATCTTCCTTTAGCATATGCTGAGATTCCCCAGCCAACTAAGTTTACACCACTTCCTACAGCAACAGTTTTAATACGTGCTAACCAAGGATTATCTTCTGGATTGACTTTTAGTGCGTTAACACCTATAACATTCTTTAACCATGGACTCATCCATGGAGTAGTTTCATCTACTAAGTTGAGTAAGTTAGCGTCTTCACCTGCACTAGATATTAATTCTGCGGTAGCACCTTCAGCTGCAACTTTACCAGCTTTAGTAATAAACTTTAGGTACCTTGTACCTTTAGCTCCAACACCTGCTGCTCTAGCAGTAGCTGCTAATCTTACACCTGCTCTAGCTCCACCGAATGTAGCACCTCCAACACCGCCTGTAGCAGCTGTAAGTATACCAAATTCAACAAGACCTCTAGCTAAGCTACCAAGAGCTGTATGGTTTTCAGGTACCCACTCATCAGGTACATCTAACCAACCAGCATCACCAGATTCATATAGCTCACTAAATGGATTCTGAGTCTGATCTATAGGTCTACCCATAAGGGTATTAATACCTGTCTTTAGTGTATCACCTGTTAATTCAGCAAAACCGCCTACGCTTTCAACAGCATCAGCTGCACCACCTGCTATGGCAGCACCTGTTTCACTTAATATATTAGGCTGTGGTTGCGGAGGAGTAATCCCATATTGTTCAGCTACTGCTTGTACTTGAGGATTATTTGTAAGAGCATCCTGTACATTGTCTTGTACATTTTGAGAAGCCTCGTTGATTTGATCTCCAACTTGTTGAGATGCTTGTACTAGTTGACTACCGATATCTTGTGATTGTTGAGCCTGTAAACGTGCTAAGTTGTCAGGTTCTGTTAGCTCTAAGTCTGCAGTAGCTTCTCGTACCATTTCTTGATGCTGGGCTGCATCTGCATTAACCATAGCATGTGGATCATCCTCTTCAGTACGAATCGGATTAATATTTTCATTTGGTTCCATAACTATCCTCCAGCATTAATTTTCTGGGCAGGTGTAATGCGTGGACCGACATATACAAGTTGATAAACTCCATCTACAAGTTGAACTTTCCAGCCATATTTATGACCACCAGTATCCATCGCGTCTATTTCCTTAGCTGCATTTTCAGTTAAGATCATAGTCTCACCATCTCTTGAAACTGACTTGCTAAGTACGTTTCCATTTTTTCTATAGAAAGCGTTTCTTAAGTCAACATAATTAGTAGCTTGTTCATTATTAGGAAAAGATACTAACTGACCAGTAGAATCATAATCAAGACTTAAACCTACACGTCCATTCCTTTCTAGTAAATTAAAACCTTTTGCTCTTACTTCATAGGTAGCAGCGTTTGTTGCAGCTTCTGGTGTAGCATGTTCACCACTATTATTATGTTTATCAGAAATTTCTATAATATCCCAAGTTGATACAAATTGACTTTCGATATGTTCTCTCTCTAATCGCTGTGCTCGTCTGATTATGGACTCTGGTCTCCATAACGAAGCTATATGATCTGTCCAATGTAGATAGTCTGAAGTCTTTTTACCATTATTAATGGTACCTAATCTTCTATTAAATGCTTTAGAATCAGGCTGAGGTACATAATCAAATTTCTTATTAGCTTTTAATAGGCCAATAAGAGTGTCCATATCTTGTTCAACATATTCAATCTCTAAAGGTATTTTAGAATTAACTGAATTAGCTAATGCAAGTTCATATGGAGTATATTTATATCCAGTAGCTTTAGCAAGATCGCTCCAGAAATTATTTAATGAACCATCTCTATCAGATTCAAACACTTCAGGACGTAGATTAGCAATGTTTAATGCTGCAGCTGAATATCCAAGTGCATTAAGGTTTTGTACATCTTCTATTATTAATCCCTGCCATGCTCCTGTAGTAGATTTTTTATCTTGGTTATGATATAACCAACCTTCAATAGAATCTAATACATAAGGAGTTAAAGCACCACCTTCTTTATAATTAGCACTATCTGTTTTTATTTTCTCTAAGATTGATTGAGCTGCAACTTCCGCAAGTTCTGTATCATTCATATTACGGAACTCTTCTTGTTTACGGAGTTCTATCATCTCTAAAGGTAACTGTTTCCGAAAGAAATTTTGTGCATTAATCTTGCCTGATAAGGATTCAAGAGGTGAGCCTGATATCTTCGACATTTCATTAATACTATTTTTTAGAAACTCTTCAGATTTATCTATCTTATGAATTGTGCTAGCACCAGTAGCAGTTTCACGTACATCTGCTCTAGTTAAACCACGAGATTCAAGGAAGTTATCTACTTCATGTGGTGGAATGTATTTAATATCATCTATAGTTAACTCTTTATTAGCTTCTAGGCGCTCATCTAAATACATGAAAGCATCTTCACCTGTTTTAATGTTAACATCTAAGTTTAACATTGCTGTGTTTAGTTTAGGGAATAAAGATACATAACCAGAATCTACAAATTCTAAACGTAATCGTTTAGCCTCTTCATCATTACCAGCTAATTTAGCTTGTCTATAACGTAAACTTAGATCATTAGCATCATTCTTCTCTACTTGTAACTGTTCCGTTACCCATTCGTTAGTTGCAGATGTAACTGCTGAATTCCAGTAATAATTAGAGAATATTTTAGGGAAGGCTTTAGCAACATTTACTTTCTCTTTTCCAGCCCATGGATAATTTTCCTTACCTTGTAACCAAGCTCTTCTAAGTTTATTTAGATCTCCTTTATTACGAAGTGTTATAGCAATACTCTTATTTCTCCATTTCTCTAAATGAGCCTTGAATTCAGCACCTGCTCCTTTGGGATTACTTAAAGCATCTAGTTGATAAGCATTAAAAAGACTTGTTTTAAGACTTTGTATGTTATCACCCATTAAACCCTCAGTATCCCCAGCACCACCACTTACTAATTTAAAGAATTCATTATCTAATTGTTGAATAGTTTTTAATTTATGGTGTTTAGTATAAGCATCTTGATACAGTTTTGTATCTTGCTGCTCTGCTCTCATTAAGATGGGATCTATTTTATCAACAATATACTCAGGTCTAAGAGAAACACCTCCATGTTGTGATTCAAGTAATTCTCCAATAATCTGATCTTGAGCATACTGTCGTACAACAGCCCAATGTAAAGGAGGACTATCTAGATTAACTTGAGATGGTACTATTGTTTCTAATTGTCCAGTTTGAGGGTTTTTAAACTGAATAGGTTTATTTGCCTCTTCACCTGTTTTCCATTGAGTAATATGAACACTTATATTATTAGCTTTTCTAAGAGCGTACCCTTGAAGAAAACCTACTTCCTGTGCATAGTTTTTTAAACCTGCCGCAGCTTTAGCTCGTTCATAATCTGATAAAGTAGAATCATTAGCTAAAGTAGTAGAGGCTATAGCTTGGGTTCTATTACCTACTGTAGTTATAGTATCTGATCTAGTTACAGGTGCTGGTGCAGACTCTGTGCTAGATGGAACCGCAGTAATACTTGTAGTCTTTTTTGTTGCATTACTAGGTAGTAATGGACTCTCATCATCTACAGAAGCCGTAGAAGTTGGTGTAACTTTAGTAGCTTTAGGAGTTTCGCTAGTTCGGTTGCTAGCTGCTCTTCCTATAGCTAACTGCTTATCCATCTCAGCTCTATAGATCTTAGGAGCTTGCGTGCTTATAAGTTTACTCCACTCGTTCCAAGCTTCACTCCTATTATCTACAAAGTTTTTATATGCTCCAATGTAATCCTTAACTGCATTCTGAGCATTAACTGCAGTAAACCTATCGGCATCCTGCATTATCTTAATCTGACCGTCTAGTTGGTTTGTTAGATCAACAATAGCTTCTTGGTCATGTTTAAACTTAAGTTCTCCGGCTGCTTTTGTACGCTTATATTCAGCGTCAGACCAGACTCTATTTTTAAATGGCATAATAAAGAACGTATTCTTTTAAAACGGTTTGCCCCAATCTGTTATTGATTTACCGCCGCTAGCAATATGACCAGCTGATAAGCCAGTACTAACACCACTTGCAACAGCTCCCCAATAATTAGCTTTACGCTTAATGGGTTTCTGAGGTCCAGGATCTTTAATGGGTGTATATGGCAACAGGCTTGCCTGCTGTGCTTGTGGTACGCCTGGTAGATTATTATACGCAGCCCATTCAGAAGAAGCGTAATCTAATCCAATGTCTATTTGCTTCAGGCCGAATGCTTTTGTATTATTGAATGATAATGCATCTAGTTGTGCCTGTGTCTGGCCTAGAACTCTCATAGCATTCTCAGTGGAAAGTAAGAAGGATTGTCCGACATTACCCGTAGCTAACATCTGTCCTTGCGATTGTATCATAGATGCTATAGCTTCTTGTCTCTTGAAAGCCAGTTCTGTCTGCTCTCCTTCATGTTCAAGACGTGCTTCTGCTACTGCTCTATTTGCTTCTAGAGCATTAGCTGTAGATTGCATCTGTGATGCTTCTATAGCTTTTTCATAAGCAGCTAGATCAGCTGCAAATTTATCTTTTTTAGCTTTATCCTTAGCCTCTGCAATCCTTAACTGATTATTGTAGTTTTGCGTGGCTATTTGATTGTTGCGGTGAGCTTGCGCTTTTTGAGCATTATACTGAGCTTGTGCTTGAGCATTTGCAAAAGCTGTTGCTTGCTTTTCTTGCTGTATACCAGCAATCATCTGAAAGCCACCAGCTCCTACAGCAATTAATGCGGGGTTGCACATGGTTTTATAAATGATATAAGGGGGACGCCATTGTAAACATAGTATTGAATAAACTTGAATCCTAAAAACTTCAACAGTTTTATGTGAACTTCATTACGCATGTCTGCATGGTTATATACATAAGGATTTGGTAAACTATCTAGCCATCGTTTAGCTTCCCTTACAAAGGTATGCGGTCTGGTTTCTATCACATCTGTGCATAGCATCCATATAATATTATCTTTCGTTACTCCCGCAACTCCGGCAGCCTTGCCGTGTGCATCATGGAAGTACACAGTGGAGCCATAAGCAGCATGATAATAAGACTGAAGGACTGCCACCGGAGCGTACAGTCCCATTGTCTGTTCTACTTCTCTCGCATCATCTCTGCGAAGGTTTTCTCCTACCTCAAGAGCTAGTTGAGGGGTGCATGGTTTGATGAATTTACTATCTACGTACATGTCGTCTGGTGTTGTATCGACCATCCCAACTGCCTGCGACTAGCGTAGCTGTAAATGGTGCTGGAATTTTTACGGTCATATCATACTTATTATTCTTTCTATATACTGGTACACTCACTTGCTTATAAAGCTGTGAAGGTACCTTGTTTAATGTACTGATATCATTAATGATACCTGATTCATAGTGTATATAATCTGCTGTCTGTGGACCTGTAAGATGGAACTCCATTGGTCCTGATATACCTAATTCAAAATTAAGTCTATGGATTCTTAAGTCAGCGTTTTGATCATAACTTCCACTACCTTCCTGTCTAATACCAAAATAGTAAGTAGGTAGAGCTACTTCCATAGTGTACTTATAGCCAGTAGCAAATTCAATAGAAGTTAAATCTACATTATCATATACAGCTGTAGTACCTGATACTGAGCTTGGTGTTCTTACATTACCATCTGCTAATTCTACTAGTCTTAGATTAGTAGTGCTATTCTGAATGGTATATGGATATGTAATGGTAGTTTTATTTGTAGTTGAGTTATAGCTTTCTGTCGTTTGACTTCTGTCTACCATGTTATCTAGACAAACTTCAAACTGTCTAGATATAGTAGTAGGTGATCCTACTGTACCAGTACCAACAGTATAACTACGAGTACCAGTAGAGGATACCACAAGCTCATAACGCTGTACAATCCATTCTGAACCTTGTTTAGTAACTGTAAAATAATTACCTCCTGTGTAAAGTTGATGAACTAATGCACCTTCTATTTCCCAGGAATACCAAGAAGACTGTTCTCTTCTTTCTCCTCCATCAAAATATTTATAAGTATATAGTGTACTGCTACCTAGTTTTCCAAAAGTGACAAGACCGTTGGTAGAAGAATTACTAATGTCATCAATATCATTTGGTATATACTCCGGTACTACTCTAGTTTGTTCTACAACTTTTGGTGGAGCATTTTCATTCTGAACTAAAAGCTCAAAGACTTTAGTATAAGATGATTTATTACTTGCAAATACAATTGATGTACCAGTATCAACAGGTGTCAGCTCTCGACTGGTATCGTAGGCTGACATCTTTTTAATCTGTGCTGTCTTAGGACTAAACTGTTCTGATTCTGTGAATAACATGAACTGTGCAGCTTCGGTGAAAAGCATAACACCTTTCTGAATTGGCAGAACATGCCGAATAATAGCTGGCTTAACATCACTTGCAGCCATATCAATTGGATTAGCATCACTTGATGAAATAGCAGAACCTACAAAATAGTTAAAGTAATCAGCAGGTTGACTGATAACAGTCTGTTCTCCTGACACCATACCTAATCTGTTACGTACAAAGAATAATGCAGATATCGATTGGCCTACAAAGGTAGGCATAGGGTTAGTAGCGTCATCTCCTACAACTCTATCTACCCAATAGTTATCTATCTTATTACCTTGCCATGCAGTATTGGCTACCCTACCATTACTGGTGGGATTCATAGATCTACCTAGCACACTACCTGAACCATCTTCTAAATTCTGATGAGTAGCATCAGGATCTAAAGTAGTCCACGTAAAGTTACCATTACGATTATTGATTAAAGCATGAGGCATAGTAGAGTAATCAAACCCTGCTGTTATACCTGGAGCTACAGTCTCTTCCCAGACACCAGCACCTACGCTTCCTGCTGTACCAGATACCTGAAACTTAACCCAGTAATCATCAGCATCGCTATCTTCTGTATTAGCTACTTTAACTATATACCCATCTTTACATTGTGCTGGTAATTTAGCTATATTCTGTGCTGTATCTGTGAACGCATACATAGCATCATTTGTTATACCACCACGAGTTGCAACAGTATTAAATGCTGTAGTTGTTTCAAAGTATATACCAGTACCAGTAATAGTAGCTGTAAGTCCTAAGTTTTGAACTGTTGAACTACCTCCGTTACCATAGGCAGCTAACATCTCAGTACGTAATCCACCAAGAACACTGTCAATATTTATTTCACCTTTCTTAATATTCTTTGGAGTTGTATGGATAGCACCTTTTGTATCAGCATATGATTGATATGTAGAAGCGTTAGTTATAGTTACTCTCCAAGTAATACCATTAATAACAATATCTTTGTATTCATTAGCCCAGTTACTACCTACATCTTTACCACTGTCTTGTAAAGTAACAGCACCTGTGTACTGTGAGTGGTAGTCAGGGACATACTGGTGAGAAGCGTTGGTACCAGATCCAATATCTTCTCTGGTATGACCGTCTACGAAGGTAGTACCGTTAACTGTAACAGTAAATGCGACATCTTCCCATACACCACTGGTACCTACAAATTGCTGAGTACCTACCTTATCTCCATCTGCATTCGTTTCTTCAAACGTAGAGCTAGATGTACCTTGCTTAACAACTTTAAGTGCTTGAGCACGGTACTTAGTAGTGGCTGTGAGAGTAGGGTTATCAAGTGATACTACATATTCTGTATCATATCCAATCTCACTAAGACTAATGAAGCCATAGTTAGCAACTGTAGTAGGTGTATTTCTAGTTGATGCTATTCCTACTCCATCGGATTTTAGAACTGTCTTCTGAGGATTAGTGATAATAGTATAATCATTAATCGTTAGTTTACCAAGTGGATCTGTTGCTCCTGCCAGGTAGTTAAAATTTTGTGGCCCATTTGTACAGAAGACTACACCTTGCTCGGCACCTGTAGCTAAATTCCATACTCTAACATCAGGTGTGCCTGTAGTGGTAACCTGTACTAAATATTTCTCATCATCATCTCTGATGATATCAAACCACTGACCTCCATCTACAGCATTAGCAAGCTTACCAACGTACTCACCAGGTGGTCGCTTCTGTAACCCAAAGGTTACGTCAGGGTGTGCGTTATGGCAGGTTCTAAGCTGACCTGGGAATTTTATAAAGTCTGGTTGCTGTGATACCCCACCTAAAAAGTTAGGGATACGTTGGTTAATACTTGCCATTATCTTCTAAGAGCTTGATGTGGTCTAAAACTATTGTAAGATTGTCTAAATCTATTATCATTGAATACATTGTAGTCAGCTTGACGTGTATCATATTCAATAGCTGCAGATCTAGCTACTACTTCATCTTGTTCTAAGGCTTTGTTGATCTCTAGATCACTTACCATTCTTAATGAAGCTTTACGTATAGCTTTAGCAGTGATATAATCTCTGAAAGATTGTGGGATATCTTCAAAAGCATACATCCAAACAACATCTAAGTACATAGTTGTTTCGTCTGGGAATGTATTTTTATGTTCATAACGGTCATATAATTTACCATCTTTACGGATGACATTATAAGTATCTAAATGATAGAACCTATTAGCATCAACTTGTAAGACAGCATTGGATAGGATTATCTGATCATTGGAATCTACAGTAAACTTTACTTCATTCTCTGTATTAAATACCCAACCCTCAGCTAAGACTTCTCTGGTTACTTGCTGGAGAGTTTTCTGTGCAATAGCCACTTCGGGGCTTTGAGTATTCAATGTGTTTACTGGAGACTCACCAACGCTCATCAGAATAGAGTTAACTGCATCCAACTCACTGGACGTTGCGTATGCGGGGGTTGCCATAATATAAAAAAAAGGAGGACCGAAGT
>VTLG01015860.1_pt1 | contig 18203 bp, 9 predicted proteins | sample 4694571 | NCBI WGS metagenome assembly VTLG01 (sample SAMN12604809, study PRJNA352737) | marine metagenome | biome: ENVO:00000447; feature: ENVO:00000209|ENVO:00000569|ENVO:01000036; material: ENVO:00002151; isolation source: viral sequences binned using virsorter ... | reverse complement strand
CCCAAGCATCTTGTAATGCCTTTAATCCATTAGTACAATCAGCTTCACTTGGTTTAGCTCCTCCATCATGTACAACTAAATTTGCATATACTTTATTTGTAGAGTCAGACCATCCGAACCATTGTCCAGTACGGACAGTTATAAGATAATTTTCTATGTGTGTAGGTCTCATATTATGTATCTCCTAATTTCAAAAATGTAACACCACTAATCATCATACCACTATTACCTTCTATAATGGCACTATCATTACCAGACATAGTTATCGAAACTTTCTGATTAGATGTATCTGTTATATCAAATATTGCTGAACAATTTGCACCGCCATACCAATTACCAGAAGAAGGGTTTATATTCCCATAACCAGCAGCATAATTAGAATAACTAGAATTGTTAGTTGTATATTTAATATATACAGAAATCATATTACTATCTGCATTATGCCTAGCTCCCATTCGAACATCTACTAACCAGATGCCAGTAGAAGGGAAGGTAAAAACTCCACTAGATTCACTCATGCCAGTACCTACTTTATCGAAACCTGTATCGTTTCTTTCCCAGTTAGATGTAATAGGATCGGCACCTCCAACAAAATCTGAAGTTATTCGCCATTGATCTGCTTCTGTTAGACCACCTGATGAAACACTAGCCCATGTTAAACCACCAGTATTACCTGATTGTTTTGATAGATACTGTCCATTAGAACCGGCATTACTTATCTGTAATCTAGCTTCATCTACAGCATCGTCTGCAATAGCAGCTTGTACTACAGCATCATCTGCTATAGCTGCTGCTACCACTGCATCATCTGCAATCAATGCTGATGTTATTGCATCATCAGCTATTAAAGATGAAGTAATTGCATCATCTGATAATTCAGTAGATCCAATTGCATCATTAGGGATCTTTGAACTGGTTACAGCATCGTTTGCTATACCATTTGTTTTTACTTGTGTTAATGCCATAATTTATCTAGCCTCCAAATCTGCTACTTTTCTTTCAAGTGTTTCTATCTTTTCAATAGCTTGTTTTAATGCAGCTGTTAAGTGAGGTATAATTTCAGTAGTTGTAAGTGTTTGGTAAAACGGTGTTTCTCCATCAGACTTCATCTGATCTTTAGCACCAATAACAGCTTCCGGTATAACTTCTTGTACTTCATGAGCTATGAAACCTAAGTTTTCAGTACCTCCATCTATGAAGCTGAATTTACAAGGTTTCAAACCTTTAACTACTGATATTCCTTCTGTTATATAATTAATATTTTCCTTTAATCGGTAATCAGAAACAGACGAGAAGTTACCTGCATCGGTAACCATAGCCTTATAAGTCTTTGTACCACCATTATCAGAGTAATAATTAGTTATACCCCAAGTGTTATTAGATGGTCTATAAAATCCAGCTCCAGAACCTCTAGTTAATTGATGCATCCAACCACTACCGTAGTTAGCGTAGAAATTAATTGTGTTCCAAAGGTCTATTTGAATTGCATGAACGTCAGCACCATCATTAAACTTTTTAGTCCATAAATTAAATTTTGTATTACTACCAGCTGTATCATTTAGAACTTTTACATTAATATTAGCACCACTACCTGAAACATCTAAATAAGCTCCAGAAGTCTTATCATGACTAGGATATATTTCTACTCCGTCAGTCTTGGTAGCCATGACTAACTCATTATCCTGATAAAACTGAACTGAACCATCTGCATTACAGTTTATAGAATCTTCATTTCCGTTAACTCGTAAATAAAGACTGCCATCAGATTTTACTTGTAAGTTCCCTGTTCCTGAATTATGGATATAACTATGACTTGCGTCATGGTAAATCTCTAAATCGTTACCTGAACCAAATCTAGCCTTAACATCATCGTTAAAATCAACACCTGTTGCACCACCTACTCCAGCAGCAGCATCAGCCCATGTTAAACCTCCAGCATCACCAGATTGTTTTGTTAATATTTGTCCGTTAGTACCTGCATTAGATATATGTAAATTATCTTCGTCAACTGATTCAGATGACATATGTTCTAAATCAATTGCACCTGCAGCTATGTGCTCAGAGTTAACAACGTCATCTTGAATGTTATCCCCATCTATACAATCGTTTGCTAAGTGAACATGATCTATACTTCCATCTGTATAATGTTCTGAATCACATGCATTATCAGCAAGCTTAGTACCGTCTACTGCATCAACACCTAGTTTAGAATTAATTACAGCACCATTTTGTATTTTAGCTGAAGTTATAGAGTTATCAGAAGGTGTAGCTAAAGTAGTAGCACTACCTATTTGTGTTATAAATAGACTTGAACCTGCTGGAGGCGGATCACAGAATCTAATACCGTCTGATCCATCTAATGCAAATCCTTCACCAGCTGCATCATAAGATGCGTTTGGTTTCTGTATAACACCATTCAAACTAACTATTAGTTGTCCAGCATTAGTTATAGATGCATCACTAGATCCATCAAATAAATCAAATTGATCATTAGATCCATTAAATGTAGGACCTGTACCATTATGAGCTTGACCGTTATCTTTAATACCTAATAGTTTATAATCACCTGCTGATGTAACTTCTTTCCAAGAACCACCTGAGTCATTCGCACCATCATACACATACATCTTATTGGCACCTGTATCAAAGAAGAGGTCACCATCATCATTAGATGCATCACTATCAGCAGTTTTAGTACCTACACGATATCTATTACCAAAGTCATTAATATCTGTACTTAAATTAGCTAAGTCAGCTTCTTTCAGTAATGCTTTGTGGTAATTATATATCTGTCCTGAGCCAGTAGAACTGACTTGCATACCAACACCAGCTGCAATAGTCGTGCTATTAAACTGAGAGTTAATATTATTAATAGTTACAGTAGCATTACTTGTGATAGTATCACCTGTAGTACTAGTACCAGATCCATTAACAACAAGACCACCAGCATCAGCTATTGATATAATAACACCAGCTGCAGGTTGTGTCTCAGGGAATGATTCATCATCTGCTATAACTTCAAGACCACCTATAGGTGCAATCTGAGCAGCAACATAATCAACAACAGCTCCACTTGTTGGGTAGGAGGCATCAGTATCTGATATAGTTGTTTGTGCAGATTTACCATCACATACCGAATTAATCTCGGAGATAGTTGCAGTAAGAGCAGTGCTATCTGCCAAAATAGATGCAGTACCTGACTGCATACCAGCAAGTGTGACGAGTTCCGCATCAGCTATCTCCGAAGTTCCTACAGAATTAGCAGCTAGTTGTGTAGATGTAATAGTATCGTCAGCAATATCACCAGCGGCAATAGTTCCATCAGTAATATTAGCACTTGCAATAGTAATACCAGAAGGTAATGCTCCTGTAGCTAATTTACTTAAACCGATTGCTGCAGATGCATTAATATCAGCATTAACAATAGTACCATCTACAATGTTATCTGAATCTACTGAACCAGAAGCCATATGCTCAAGATCTATAGCACCTGCCGCTATATGTTCAGAATTGATAACATCGTCTTGTATATTATCACCATCTATACAGTCATTTGCTAAATGTACATGATCAATAGACCCGTCTACATATTGGTCACTATCAACTGAGTTAGCTGACATATGAGCTAGGTCTATACTTCCATCTACATACTGATCACTATCTACTGAATTAGCTGACATGTGTGATAAGTCCACACTACCATCTACTAATTCAGAAGAATCAACAGAGTTAGCAGCTAACATTGTAGCTGTAACTGTTGCTGTATCTCCTGTTGTTACTACCGTTCCAGTTACGTCAGGAATAGTAATTGTACGATCAGCAGTAGGATCAGCAACCGTAAGAGTTGTTTCGTGAGCATTGTCTGTTGCACCCTCAAAGATTAGATCTACATCTTCTGCTAAGGTGAGATCTCCTGTCATGGTACCGCCAGTATTAGCGAAATACCTATTACCTACTTCTTGGGTTTTATATAAGTTTTGGGTATAGTTATCATTCAGATCTTCTGACTTAATAGCTGATCCTGCATAAAAGGTAGCTGTTAAATTGTCTACATTCGTCTGTCTGAGTATTTTGATTTTGGCTCCATTAGCTGGAGCAGTATTAAATTGTACCGTGGTAGCATTGGCGAATGTCCATGCAGTAGTCACGGTTGCGTCAACTTGTACTTCTACATCAGTTGACTTTAGATATGGGAATGTAAATGAGTAATTGGTGGTGGAGCCATTACCTACAAACGAGTTTTCTGTAACAGCCATAATTGGTTATCGGGAACCTCCGTGTTGGATTAATAAGTTTGTTTCGTTTTCTTTTCTATTTCTACTTACACCTTGTAATTCAATTGCTTTTTCAACATTACCTTGTTTCATTTGATTAGTAGCTGCTTCTTGTAATCTTATATCACCTCGACGATCTGGATTTTCTTGTAAGTACCTAGCTTCAGCAATAAGTTGTGCTTTTTTGATGATAGCATCGATTTCTCTATATATAGGTAGGCTTCTAGTTTTAAGTCTAACAATTTCTGGATCTAAATCTGCATTTTGAGTACGATGAGCTCTTAATATTTCAACAGAGTTTCTATACTTTGGATTCTTCATTAGTCTGTTTAATTGTTTATATAACTGTTGCTCACCAATATATCTATTGATTATTTCTCTTTCTTCAGGAGTCCATGTTATAGAACCAGTAGAATCCTTACTTAGTTTAGATAAACCATCCCAACCTGTTTCTAGTAACCATTTTCTCCATGGCTCTGCAGTACCGCTAACTTGAACAGGACTAATAGCATTTAGTACTTTTAAGAAAGGATTATCAATATCATTTAAAGGCTCTCCTGTCCATATATCAATTTGTTCAGGTAAGAAACTAGACCAGATAGGTGTTCTATTTGCAATAAATTCGTGTATTTCACCTTCTAAATCTTTTTGTGAGGAACTGATAGCGTTACTTAATACACCAGCAGCACCAGACATAGGTAGCATAGATCTTGTTGAGTTAGCTATTAATCTATTCCATCCTGATAGATCACCATTAGAAGCTGCTATAAGAGGCTCTAAACCTTGTAAAGGTGTTTCATTAAGGAAACTAGCACTTATAGTCCAAGCTAATTTAGCATGCCAATTAGCTAATGTAGATTCATCTAAATCTTTAGCGTAATATGACATATCACCTACAATAGATAAGACTTGTTCTACACCAATAATACCTTTATAACTTACCCATTTACCACCTAGATTTATAGTTTTAGGTTCAAATCCAAATTGATTTCTCTCTTTCATTCTACGAGATGCATTATAATGACCATTACCACGTATGTTACCAGCCATAGCATAATTAAATAATCCAGCTCCTAACATACCACTAAATATTAATCTACCAGTATATTCAGCTTTTAAATTCTGCCATAAAACTTGTGCATTAGGAGTAGTAGCCATATCAATTCCATGCTCTAATAATGCTTCTGCTATTTCTTCTTGAGTTGAAGCATAGATAGTTTTACTATATTTATTAATACCTGGAATTAAGCTAATAGGAGTCCAAGATAGTGAATTTTTAATATAGTTACTAGATGTTCTAGGGAACATCAACATAAATTTACTAATTGGATAAGCAGTTGTACCTTTATTTAACCAGTTAGCGAGTCCATCATCTAAGTTAAGTTGTACTTCACCAGCAACTGATCTTAGTACATCATCATTAATTAAACCATCAGCATCGAAGAATTTAGCATAATGTTTCTTTTCAGCAGCATGTATTTTAGTCCAATCAGCAAATCCAAATTCACTAAATACATCATCATAAGCTCTAGTTCTTGATAGATAATGAGCTAAATGAGTAGATGTGAATACATCTGGAAATACCATAGCAGTCATACCATATCTTAAATGAGGATGAGCAGCTAATTGTTTTAAACCTCTTGCTATATCATATTGAGCAACTTTACCATAATTCCCTTCAGCTTCCCATACATCTCTCATATCTTCCATGATACTCCAAGCTTTATCTTCTTTGAATACAAAATCTTTACGATAAGCTTTAATCATCATTTCTGGATCTTTATGAGCTTTCTTCATCATTTTGAAAGCATCATCTAGAGCTCTTCTGTTAGTTTCAAATACAGCACCATTATAATATAATGTACGTTTTAATCCTTCAAAATTATCAGCAGTACCATAGAAACCATGACCTAATACAGCAGTTATAGGTTTAATAATTAACTGAGCAGTATTACCTACTGCAGCTCTGAAGGCTGATATACCTGATAATACATTATTATAGATAACACCCCATGCACCTCTTGCAAATAAATTAAGCTGTTTAGGATCAGGACTTTTAACCATACCTAAAGGTGTCACTTGTTGAGAAGCCCATTTATGTAGTTTAGCTAGACTATCTACATCTCCATTAGTATGTGCAAAAGCATCAACTAAAGGACGCATTGCTAAAGGATTCTTAATTTTTAGTTCTTTAAGTGTTTGAGTAAATTTAAGATTCTTAGCATGAATAGCATTCTGTTTAGAAGTAAACTCTTGAGTTAATTGATCAATAACAGAATCTAATTCTTTAGGAGGTACTTGGTCAAACCAGTTTTTATTTCTTAAACTCCAACCAGAGATATATTTATTAAGAGCATATTCATCCATAAGAAATTGCATCTTATCAATAATAAGATCCATAGCTCTATTCTCATCAACATAAGGTTTCATCGTTTGAACAGCTTCTGCCATAGTAGCAGCTTCTCTTCCTAACGTGTCCATAACCCTTGCAGATGCCTCTGAAACTTCTCTTCCAAGGAATCTATCTACTAAGTCTCTCATAGCGAATGCAGCGGCTCTCGCTTGCTCTTCGTTAATTACTTCAACTTTAAATCTACCCATAAGTAGATTCTTAACATCTCGATTCTCTAAGAATAATTGTTTAACATCATCTACAGACGCACCTGGATCTACTATACTTGTATAGATATCCCATGCAGCTGCATTCATCTGTTTATTACTAAATCTAAATCCATCTACAAGTGCATTAAATCTACCTATATCTCTAGTTTCTTCAGCTACACCCATAACAGCATCACGAGATGTATTACCTACCATGAGTCCTTTTTGTCTCATAGATTCTGTTATTATAGGTGCTGGATCTCCTGCAGTTACTCCTTGTTTAATAGCAGTAGTATCTGCCATATTTCTAGCTACATTACCTGGAGGTACTGTTTGTCTTGCTTCTGCAGATTCATCTAAATATCCAGGGTATAAATCTAGATCAAATAACTCACCTTGTCCTTCTGTAGCTAATTTACGTTTAGTTGCTTCTTCAGTTTCTTTTAATCTTCTAACAGTATCTTTACGTACAGCTTCATCAACATCATCAACAATACCTAATTCAAGACGTAGGTTTTCTAATTCATTAATTAATATATTTTCATTTTGTTTGCTAAGTTGTTTAGTAGATAATATTTCATTAATTTGTTGCATTCGAATTATCTTATCTGGTTCTGCTTCATCCAAAAGATTTAATTGTTTATACTTCTCTGCTTGTGGGCTTAAAGGTTTAAGCCAATCCATTACTCTTCTATTACCAAATACTGTTACACCAGTCCCGATAAGAGTACCTATAATACTAAGACCAGCAGTATCATACATATTCTTCCTTTTTCTAACAGCTGGACTATCAGAATCTAAAGTCTTCAATGCATCAGGTATAGGTATTCTACCTTTATCACCAAAGACTCCTGGTACGGCATCAGCTAATACTCTTAAAGCATTATGTTCTTCTCCTTGATCACTCAGACCAATAATAGCTGCTTCTTGAGCAGAGAATGCACCAGTACCTATTACAGCTTTCTGTGTCCAATGCATCTCCTTTGGTAACTTCATTAACTTACCAGCTATTTTCCTACTACTAGCAATGGTAGGTACTACTACAGAGAGTATATTTCGTACAGTTTGGTGTACAGGGTTGTCTGATTTAGTAGCTTCATCCCATCTATCATCTAAACCCTTACCCCATTTACCACCTAAAGTACCTAAAGCATCCATAGCGAAATCAGCTTTAGCTAATGGTATAGCGTAAGCCATTTTAAGATCTTCAAAAGTACCTTTTAACGTACCTTCTAGGATTTCTCTAGGAGCATTTTTTAAGGATTCGTTATTAAATTCTGGCACACTCATGCCGTAATACTTTTGATAAAAAGCTTCTTTAAGACCTTCTCTTGAAGGATCAGCCCATTTCATCTTCCACCATTCATTATACTCAGATAACATCTTATCTTGAGCACCTGGTTGTGTTAAGTCAATAGAACTTTTACCTATTCCAGATTGAAATGGTGATGCATACTGATTATATGGTTCATAGATTTCACTTGCAGGAAGTCTTTCATCTACTACTGGAGCTGGTGGTTGGTTTTCTACTGGAGGTGGTGGTTCATTTTCTACTAGAAGTTTTTTATCTTCTTCTAGTAATTGATTTTCTTCATTTTCCATAGCTTACAATAGGTTCAAATCCAGCTCAAGAGCTTTTTGTTTACGTTTTTCTATTTTTTCTTTATATAGTTCTTGTTCTTTTATTTTGTCCAATTCTTTATTATATTCTTCAAGTGTGACGGGCTTACCATCCCATGTTAAAGTATAAGTTTGGAAATCCTTATCTAGTCGAGGACCTATTTCAGGGAACTTACCTAATTGATTTACATAATGATTCCATAAAGCCATTGAACCTTTATGCTTGTTGTAATCAAATGATCCATTATCAGGCATGTGATTAACACCACTTGCGTTTATTTGCTCAGTAGTTGTAACTGGTACATCAATTTTAAAACCAAGTACATCTAATATCCTATTTAAAGTTTCTCTTTTATCCCAACCTTGTAGAGCTGCAAAGTTTGTTACATTTTCTGGTAATTTACCATCCCATTCACCTCGATTTATAGACATTATTATATCTGTTAAAGTATCATGACTAACTAATTTTCCTTGTTTAATAAAGCTTGTCCAATTCTTAGGATCATCTCCCTCCACCTTCTCATTAAGAAAATCTTCCCTAGTTATATCAGTATAAGTATATACTTCATTTTTTTCATTTACGTGATCCCAACCAGTCCATGTTAATTGATACTTACCAGGTGTCATATTATTCCAATCAACATTTTCTGTTTTAGCATAACATGCTTTAAAGTAACCTGTACCACATTGCTCACCTGCTTTTGGGATACCTTTCTGAAACTCTATATCAGTAAGCTCTTGAGCTTTTTTCATCCTAGCATCGATATTTTCAATATAATCTTTACTATCAGGTTGAGATAATTTAGTAAATTCTTGTCCTCGATAAGTTATCAACTGTTGTTCTGTCAGTATAGCATTACTAGTCACTATTGGTTTTGGGTCAACCCCTCCGCTACTTCTTAAGTTGTTTGTTACTTCTCTTTCTGCCCATTTTTTATCTGAATTCGTAAAAGCACTATGGTAGTCTTGCGCAATTTTACCAGTTGGACCTAAATCCATATTTACATAAAACGGCATCTCCGTTTCGTTTAAGCGAGAAAGTAAATATATGGTTCTTAGTTGGCTTTCTTTGGTATAATGAGTTGATACTCTCTGAAGCTCTCGCCATGTATCAACATTCTTATGATTTTCAAAATTGTAACCTACGAGTTCAAATACTTTTTTTCTAAAATCTAGATTATTAGAATTTATAGCTTTTCTTACTTGTTTTTCTACCCAACCATCATCACTAAAATCTTGTATTGTATCCTTTACACCTAGTTGGTCTATCTCTTTTCGAATCTCTGATAATGGTAATGAAACTTCCTTACCTGTAAGTATTAAAGTTTCCATCTGAGTTAAATCTTTGAATCCTTTAGCAAACATCGGCATGAATTCACTTTCAATTCTTGATGCATTTTTTATTAGGAAACTTTTAATATCAGATGGTGTACCATCATCATTAGGTATTCCAGCATGGTTAAATACAAATTCTTGAAATTTATCCCAGTCTCGTTTAATCTCATGATCATTAGGAGCATATTCATATATCATACTTGCTGTCAGATACCAAGACTGCGCTTTATTTCTTTTAACAGTAGGTTTAATTACGCCATGCTTCTCATCAGTTAGGTACATAGTCCTAACATGTCCTAGTAGATCATGTAGAGCTGCTGTACGATCATCTGGGTCTGCATCCATAAACTGTTGAACACGTGTTCTAACAGTTTCCTGATCTTCCTGTGCTTCTTTTATATCTACTTGTTCAGATACTTTAGTTGTAAGATAATTATTCCATCTATTTCTAATCTTCCTACCATGTATAGAGTTAGGGTTTATTTTTACGATTTTTTCTAAATAATCTTTTATATGAGATTTACCCAACTCCATCATATTAGAGGGAAGTAATACATCCTTACCTCTTATTTGAAATCCTGAGTAGATTGAATCTATATTTCTTTCAAAATTAGCAAATTCAGCTGCGCCTAATCTATTACTATTAGATAAGTTTTGTGTTCGAACTTTTTTAGATTGAGTTGGATCAGGTTCTTTATCCGCTGCTGTTGAAATATTCTGAGAAGCTTTGTCAACTAATTGTTCAAATCCTACTTCCTTTCCACCTATTGTACCTTTTGTAGTAAATGCTTGTATAGCTGCCTTACGATCTTCATCATCTATCACATCCATCGCATGCCGATGATCAGCGTAATCCGATATTCCTGTAGCTAATTTACCCCATTCTTTAGAATAGGTAGTAGAGAAGTCTTCCCAAAACTTTGATTGATCTGCGTATTCATCAGCTTTAGCTCTTAAAGCCTCTACTTCTCTAGCTGCTCTAACTGTAATAGCATTCCTTCTAGTTTGATAAGCTTTATCTTCTAGATTTTGTAGAATCTTTCTATTCTCTTCTTCTGAAGCAGCAACATTACTTAGAGATCTAGTGTAATCCTTACCGTATTCAGCAGTTCTTGCTCTTTGTGTTTTTAAAGCTTCAATAATAATCTCTTGTTGATCCTTGAAGGACCGTAGCCCCAGATCACCAAAATCTTGTATTTTAAACGATCCGCCACGTGAGCGTCGTTGGTAGCCTTTTGCCATGTTTTTTATTTAATTAATAATTTAATGTTAAGCTTATTTCCTAAACCATTCATTAGGAAGTTGCCCTATTGCACCTCCAGCAGTACCAGCTATACCTGAAATGGTTGAACCCCATACTTTATTAGCTGCAGCACTAGGAGAATATATAGCACCAAGTACTGGTTCAGGACCGTAATCATATTCACCAATCTCTCTTGGATACACATAATCAGCCATAGGAGTTTTGATTGGTTGGATTACATCTGGTAATACACCTGGATCTAACATCTTTTGTGCAAGGGCTGCTAAATCAGCTGAACTTTGATCTCTAGCTATCTCTTCTAAGACACTTTGAGTATTCCTTCCAGCTGCATCTAAACTTTCATTAGCTAAAGCCATAGCTCTACCTAAATCAGCTTGTGTAACTTGATTTGCTTTACTTATGGATTTACCATTAGCACCTCTAGCTCTTAGTTGACCTTCTGTTTGTATTGCTTTTATTTGTTGTTCTTGTCTATCAAAAGATGCTTCAGCATGTATTTCTTGTAATGATCTATATTCATTTTCTCTAGCAGATTTAGCTGATGCAGCGTTTAAAGTTAGTTGAGAATTATATATATTATCTGATCTTTTAAATTGTTCCTCATTAGACCGTTGTTGTCTATCACGGATTTGAAGATCATAATTATACTTCTGTAAGTTAACAGCATCTTGCCATGCAGCTCTTTTACCTTCATTTCTAGCTTTAGTTTGGATTTCTAGTATGGCTGCCTCTCGATCAGCTTGGATCTTAAGTTTATCCATGTTCCACTTTTCAGTGTCCCAAGTAAGCTGACGAGCTGATGCTTGGTTCCGCATTTCAGCTTCTTGCCTAGCTGCACTAGCAGCTTTATTACCACCGAAAATAGAACCTATTATAGAAACACCTGCACCTATAAGAGCTGCTTCCCATTGGCTCTCTAATCCTGATGTTTCTAGATGTTGTTTTAACATCATTTTACCAGGTTGAGCTACCATAGAGAATTCAGCATCATTCATAGGTACGCCTATATCATTCATTAACATACCTAAGTCCTCCTATAAAATCGTGGTGAATAGTTTCCTTCCCACATCATGGAGTTTAAAGAGACAGGAAATGGTGAATCATTAAAGATTCTTAGTTCAAAGTTATCAGTTTTCTGATGTATTGGTATTGTAAACACGGTTTGTTCATTCAATGCGATATCATTAGCTAAATAAGTATTAGCTGTAGTTACTGGATTTAATCTATACCATTGATCTAGGTATATCTCTATATCATCAGCACTATATACTTTAATATTATTACTAGCAGCAGGTGGTGCTGTTGTAAAATTAATAAAGTTATTAACTAAATAGTAATCAGTATTGAGAGTTTTAAGAACTCCACCTACTTTAACTCTAATCTTAGTAGGATCTCTTGGTGTAAAAGTTAAATTAAAAGATGTTAAACTATTATTACCAGTTAAAGTTACAGACTCAGTAGCAGCACTAGTTAAAGTAATTTGAGAATCACCTGTTACTGTAAATGCTGTAGATTCAATACCATTTATTTTAAGTTTAATCTGATCTTTATCTACATATGTTAGATCTTCTTCAGCCCAATTAAATATAGTAGTAGTACCATCACCTGTATAGGTTTTAGAACCTTGAAGAGTACCAATAGATTTAAGTTTAAAGCCCATTACACCAGATAATCCTACAGCAAACTTCATTCTAGCTAATGTTAAATTAGCAGTAAAATCACTTCTAGTTTGAGTATCATTTAATTTAACGTAAGTTCTAGGTAGTTTAATATCTAAATCATACTTCCAACCTACTATAACATCAGCAGCTATACTAGTTAAGTTCTTTTTAGGTACTTTATAATATGTACCAGTACCATCAGTTGCTATATCAGGAGTAATAGTAAATCCAGATTCAATAAAATTACCTGTAGCTGTAGTACCTTTAACAACAAGTACTGGAGTTAATGTCGTAACATTATTCCATGGGATATAACATTTAGAAAAGTCATTAGTTGTATCATATGCAACTGAACTAGCGGCTGCATATAAATCCATACATGGGTTAATTTTCTGTCCATCATTATTAACAATAATAGCATCTTCTGGACTCTGACTTAAACTTGCTTTACTTAAAGTAAATTGACTACCCTGTTTAGTAACAGCAAACATATCATCAGAATCTAAAGCCATACCTTGTACAGTACCAGGTAGTTCCCAGTTGTACCATGATTCTATTAAATTCTTTTCTCCATCACTATAAGTTCTAAAGAAATATATGTATCTAGAATCTTGATCAGATAGAGCTATGAATTGGTTCTGAGGACTAGCTATTAATGTATCAACACTAGGCGGTACCCATTCACTAACTACTCTACTAACATCTAATACTCGTGGGTTTTCATCTTGACGTGTAGTAACCATATCAAAGACTCTAGTATAACCAGGAGTCTTACTGATAAAGTTAATACGAGTACCCATATCAATAGGATCTATTTGTGTATCCATCTCATAGTTAGAGATAGAACGAATCAGAGCTGTAGTAGGTGTTAGTACACCATCAGCAGCATACATCATGAATTGCTGATTCTTACTAAATAGGATAAGACCTTGTGTAGTAGGGATTACCGCATGTAAAGCTGCAGGTCTAATAGTAGATGCACTAAGATCAATAGGATCAGCATCTGTAATAGTCTGAGCTGAAGTATGATAGAAGTTATAATATTCACCAGCTTGACTTAAGGATACATTATCTTTTGATAAGAAACCTAATCTATTACTATGGAAGAATGTTTGTTCTATCTTTGAACCTATAAAACTAGGATGTGGATTAGTAACATCATCACCAGTTGTACGTGAAGTATAAGTTACTTTCTGGAATGTAAATGTATTAGCAGAATTATTAATTAATTCATGAGGCATCGTAGTGTTATCTAGACCTGTAGATTTTTGAGGATCTAATGTCTCTTCCCAATAACCTGTACCAGAAGTACCATCATCAGCTACAAACTTAGCAAAGTAAGTATCTTTATCAGATGGTGTATTAACAACTTTAACTACATGATCTTGGAATGATTGAAGAGGAAGTTGAGATACATTATCTACTTGGTCTTGGAATACACTCAATTTATTATTCTGTACACCACCTTTACAACTAATAGTGAAAGCAGTTCTTGTACCACTTACTACTCTATCTAATTCTAATGTACCTGCATATTTAGTTACAGTAAGTCCTGTTATACTTAATCCATCTATACGTGTTTTTAATTCAGTTAATAGACCATCATAAGTTTGAGTAGCTGGTGCAGTATAAGGTGATATAGAAGAACCATTAATAGTAACCTGATATATACCTACAGGATCTTCAGCTAATACTAAAGTAGCCCTTGTTTTAGATACAAATGTAGGATCAGCTATCTTAGCTGCTGTTAGTAAATTATTGGTTATAATAGATGTATCTTGTATATGCAGTATATCATAGTTTGTACGTGCCCCTGTAAGGTACGCCTGTGCCCCTGTACCATAGTTAACAGTACATGCGGCACCTGTATCAGCATTCCATATATCTATGTCCCCTGTAGAGCCTCCTAGGGCCGGTTTAATGCATCCTATGTATCTCTCTGTGGAAGTCCTAGCAATATAGAACCATTTTGAATCATCATATGTAGTACCAGTACCTAGGTTAGCAATCCATTTGAAGCCTGGTCTTTTGGTTAACCCAAACGTAGGGTCAGGGTACCCATTAATACACTCTCGGACTTGTCCTGGGAGCTTCTTGTCATCAGATTGTCTAGATACTCCACCGAGATAATTATCAATTCGTTGGGTTACAGCTGTCATTATCTTTGAAGTGCTTGGAAGGGTTCGTAACTTTGATAGTAATTTGTCAATCCCTGTGGGTGTCCAAAGAATGAATATTGTCCTTGTTGTGTATCATATTCTAAAGCCATAGCTCTAGTAAATGCTTCTTGTTGTTGCAACATTTGATACTGTTTAGCATCTCCTACTATCCGTTGAGATACAAGTGTAGCTGCTCTAGCTACTATAAAATCTTGAATTGGTTGAGGTAAATCTACCCAATCAAATTCCCATACTATATCGCAATCAACAGGTTTATTGATATCTGTCCATTTATAAGTATGGTGTTGTCTATCGTATAATTTCCCATTTCTACGTATACCGTCAAAATCTACATTAGCAGCGTTCTTGCTAAGTTTAATTTGTAGTATATTATTGGGTATCAGGATCTCATCATTAGCATCGGGTGTAAATTCGTAATGATATTCTTTATTAAATGCCCAGCCTTCGGCCTGTACCTCTCTAGATACTTGTAATAAAGTATCATAAGCAATCGCAACGTCCGGGTTGGTTTGATCTAAAGTGGTAACAGGAGCCTGACCACAAGACGATAGTATTTGGTTTACGGCTGGTAATTCTTTTGTAGCGTTAGTGGTTGGAAAAGGCATAATATATTTTTATAAAAAAAAGGGAGACCGAAGCCTCCCCTTATATGTTGGTTAATTGTATTCAATTTAGAATGCAGTTGGCTTAGTTGTAGTTCCTGCGAACAGTTCTACACAAGCAGCTGGATTCAAGTAATCAGCTCCCATTGCCAATCTACCTAGAATAACGTCACCCTGGTATACCACGGATACGTCACCTGAAGTAACTTGAACTTGAGGTCCGATTGCTTCTACTACACCTGCGCCTTCCTTCTGGAAGATAAGACCGCAAGAGTTAGCGAAAGCTGTTGCTGCACCGTAGTTATTACGTACACCGTAATTGTTAGCAGTGGCAGCTGTACCTGCTTCGATTGCTTCACCTACGAAGGACCCTACATTACCAGGGTTTACTGTAGCAGGATCTGTACCAGCTGTTGGGCTGGAAGCAGGAGCGTACTTAGTACCATACTTACTGAAGAATGGTATATTCATTGATTTGTAGATCTTGATTCCAGCAATCTCTATGATTCCAGAACCTTTCTGACGTGCAGTACCTTGCTCGTCACGGTTGATCAGTCCACTCTCTCCAACTTTCTGGATAAGAGCATAGTATTGACGTGGGTTTAGTACACCGCAACGTCCGTCTGAACTAACTCCCTTCTCATCTAAAGCTGCTGCAGCATCAAAGAATGCTGTTACTAGCTTATCTGCATCAAGAGCGTCATCAGCGTCTGAACCAGCTCCAACTTGGATCTGTGTTCCACCTGGTTCTACGAAGGAAGACTTCGAGATTGGGTGTGCTTTACGAGCTCCTCTTGTTAGAGCACGGAAGATAAATCTATCATACTTTTGTGCAAGAGCATATCCAATCTTCTTGGAGATTTCTCCTCTCAATTCATAGTGTGCAAGAGTCTCATCGAGCTCATATACGAATGCACTTGAGATTAGGAGGTCATCAACAGTGATTGTCTTCTCTGCTACTGGTGGTGCAGAGTCACTGTTACCCAATATGCTATTTCCTGGGGTATGATATTCAGCGGTTGTGTGTCCCGTGTAGATGAACTGTAAAGATTTACCGTTCTTTAGGGTACGCTTCATAACCAGATCACGTGCTATTGCATTGTGCTGGAAGCCTTTGAACATCTCTCCAGAAAAGAGATTTAGATATAGGTCTCTATTGTTAGTGGCATTATAAGTGCCGGTATCACCCTTCCTACCTGCATACGTTTGCAGTGAAGGATTACCTGTTCCCTGATGGGCCATTAAATTAAAAAATGTATTTGTTTACTTTCTTACGTACGTAAAATTTTTTGCGCTATTTTATTAAGTTGTGTGTGGTCTTTCCCACCGTCTAGACGGCTAGAGGGTATCCGGCGTACCGGGCCAAAAGCCAATTAGTCAGAGGTCCGACACTGAGGTGCCTCTAACCAAGCTTTACCTTGTTCATGATAACGAACATGTAAGCTTTGTATGAATATAAATAAAGCTAGCAATCCGAAGACTGCTAGCCATAGTGAATTAAAGTGTTTCACCCAGTTAAAGCTTCCTCAAGTGATTGAGGTTCTCTATCTTCATCTACACCAGGGGGCTGATAATCACTTGGTAGTGTATCAGGTTTCTCTGGACTAGGTGAATATTGAGTGACTGATGCTCTATTGGATGAGTTTTGATGAGCCATTAATCTTTAGTTGTCTTAGTGTACTCAACACCACGATACGTTAGTCTTACAGTCATTGTAAAATCCTAATGTACCAAAGCCCCGTTCCATGCCTTGGTTGTCATGCGTCCATGATTGAAATGGATGAACGGACGTGATGTTATTTCTTAGGGGGTCTCCCTTTCTTTGTACCGTAGGTACCTTTACCTTTAGGCATATTCTTTCTCTGGTAATGCCGCTAAATCTAGCGGGAAGTTATGAGCATTACGCTCATGCATTACTTCCATACCTAAGTCTGCTCTATTAAGAACGTCAGCCCAGGTAGGAATAACTCTTCCTTTATAATCAGTAACGGACTGATTAAAGTTAAATCCGTTAAGGTTGAAGGCCATTGTTGAAACACCCATTGAGGTGAGCCAAATACAAGTAACAGGCCAAGCACCAAGGAAGAAATGAAGAGCACGGCTGTTATTGAAGGATGCATATTGAAAAATTAATCTCCCAAAATAACCATGTGCAGCGACGATATTGTATGTCTCGTCTTGTTGTCCGAACTTATAACCATAGTTCTGTGATACTTCTTCAGTTGTTTCTTGAATGAGTGAGGAAGTAACAAGACTTCCATGCATAGCAGCGAATAAAGCTCCACCGAATACCCCTGCAACACCGAGCATATGGAACGGATGCATAAGGATATTATGTTCTGCTTGAAACACAAACATGAAATTGAAAGTCCCTGAAATACCAAGAGGCATACCATCAGAGAAACTCCCCTGTCCAAAAGGATAAACGAGGAATACAGCATAAGCTGCTGCTACTGGTGCGGAATAGGCGACACATATCCATGGTCGCATACCTAATCGATAACTAAGTTCCCATTGTCGTCCCATGTAACATGCAATGCCGATGAGAAAGTGGAACACAATAAGTTGATATGGTCCTCCGTTATATAACCACTCGTCGATGGTTGCAGCTTCCCAGATTGGGTAGAAGTGAAGACCGATTGCATTTGACGAAGGGACGATTGCCC
>VTLG01015027.1_pt1 | contig 18203 bp, 16 predicted proteins | sample 4694571 | NCBI WGS metagenome assembly VTLG01 (sample SAMN12604809, study PRJNA352737) | marine metagenome | biome: ENVO:00000447; feature: ENVO:00000209|ENVO:00000569|ENVO:01000036; material: ENVO:00002151; isolation source: viral sequences binned using virsorter ... | reverse complement strand
TAAGACTTGAGACGCCACAGCAGAGGCGCCAACCAGCTTGGCCTCAGCCTGCCTGAAATCACTGGCGGCCCTCTCAAGCTCCTGCGTGGAGCGACCCTTCTCAAGCTCAGCGACCCTAAGCTCGCTGCGGACCGCCAGGGGGACAGCGACCTCCTTGCCCATAGTATCCTTGACCTGCTTCAGGAGGACGCCCTGCCAGTGCTTAAACTCTTTCGGAGTGGTGACCTGTGCCAGCTCATCGTAAAACTCAGAGCTTGTGGCCGCCTTGCTAAACCCACCGTACTTTGTGAACAGCTCCCTGACGTGCCCCGGCATCCCGCGGCGCCTGCCAACGGCGGCGATCCTACGGGAAAGCTTCTGCATCTTAAGCTGAGTGTGCTTGATGTCGCTCTGCCTCTTAGCGTGCTTGCTAGCGGCGATGGTGCGATCTAACGAGAGCTTGGCCTCCTTATGCCTTTGGTCGAAGTCGAACTCCTCCCTCTTCCTTCGAAGGTCCTCAATCTTAGCGGCCTGCTCGTGCCGCCTCTCCTGTGCCTCAATCCCTGCCCCATAAGTGGCCTTCTGCGCCCTTGCACCTGCCCTGCCCTTGATGGCCTCGATGACACCGGCTGGCTGGGCATCTACGGCGCGAGTGGACTGCATGAGAAGCTCACGCCTGCGCTGCGGGTCCGTCTCGCTGGCGATGGCCGCCTGGAACTCTGCCACCGTCCGGGGGACAAACCGCTCTTGCGGCGCTGGGCCGATGGCCCCAAGGACCTCCGCTTCCTCCCGCTGGAGCCTTGCGAGTTCCTCCGGCAGCCCCCTTAGCTGACTGTAGGAATACTCCTTGCCGGTCTGAGGGTCCTTCCACCCTGGCTCCGTTGGCTGGCCGATGGCGCCGTGAGTGACGGTGGTGGGAACGCCAGTGCTGGTCATGCCGGTCTGAGTGCTTCCCGCATGGCCCAGGTCAACAGGCCCCCCTGGGCCCTGGTAGGCCTTTGCTTGCTCGATCGCAGCCTGCATCATTGGGTCAGCGAGCCGCTGCTCTAGGGTCTGGCGGTATCGAGAGACATTCTGCGCTGCCTCTTGGGCCTGCTGGTGCTCGAACCTGGCCTTATCTAGGCGCTCCTTCTCCTCGTCTACTGCACGAGCATAGGCCACCTCATCGGCGACCCTTGAGATTGCGGACGTAGCCATCCCCGTTAGAGGGTGCTTTAGGGTCTTGGCGAGGGCGTCGAAGCCATGGGGGGTGTCTGGGGCACGGGCATAGTCAACGGCCCCCTCTCGCAGCTCCCTGGCTCTCTGCACTCCTGAGAATGTTGAGCCTAGAGATCCTGGTAGAATGCGCGCCATATGCTCCCCCTACCAGAACTTCAAGTAGCTGACAGCGTCCTTGACGTCGTCACCAAAGTTTCGACTCTTGTCGGTCTCTGACTCTGACTTGTGAGGAGCACTCGCAACCTGTTCCTCAATGAACTTGGCAAGCTCAGGGTCACCCTCAGCAAGATAAGATAGGCCCTGGACACTGCCCTTGTTGTACCGCTTGGCCTTACGAAGGTTCTCGATCTCCTGCATGATCATCTGCTTCTGACCCGCAACCTTCTTCGACGCCTTCTGCTCAAGCTCGGGGGCCTCAAGGGCCGCCTGACCCCTGGCAACCTGCCCAGTCACCCCGGCGCCCTTCATCGCACCGGCAGTGTATAGACCGCGTCCACGGCCACGCATGCCAAGCGCGGCAGTAGCAGCCGACTCGCGCGCCGCCAGACCGGGCATCTCTCGCAACTGCCTGGTGAACTGGGCCGCTCGCGACGCCGAGTCCGCAGCGCGGCTGGCCTCTTCCGGTGTGGGACCCGCTTCCTTCTTCTTTGCCACAATACGCCTCCTACGTGAGGTGTTTCTTGCCGATAATATAGACCCAACATCCGCCATATCCTACAGCTATGTCGGTCTCGCTCATGCCTGCGGGGCTCTGCCACTCTACCTTCCCCGATACGGCGTTGTACTCGTATGGCTTGTTTGCGCCGCCGTTCGTCGGGTCCACAGAGAACCTCACCTCAAGGTACTGCTCTGTCCCATTGGCCGGACCCTGTGACGCTCCGCTAAACGCATACAAACCAGGGCCGCCGCCTATCTCCCCAACCTTGGTGCGAGCGTGAGTGTAGGTGTTTCCCTCACCAACAAAGAAGGGCTTTCCATTAAGGCCCTTCCCAAGGATGCCATATGTCGAGTAATAACCCACGCCATCGTTGTTGGTCTTAAGGACAAGAGGCACCGACCACAGCTTGTACTCGTTGGGTACGGATGATCCCCTGAGGCCCATGGTCATCGTGTCGATCTGACCAGACGCGAGGGTGAGGTCATTGTCGTTAACCCAGGACGCATGCGCCACCTGCTGGTAGCCAAAGCCGTCCCCTCGTACACCAGAGACCATCCCCACCCCAACGCTGTACGCCACCGTCCCGTTCGGCTCCGTGGTGTTTAGCCACGATGTTCGACCAGCCTCATTGTTGGCAAGGTCGGTCGCCGTGGGCAACCTGTCCGACGTGTAGTTCATCGCGAACACAACGTGGTGGATTGTCATGGGGTGCGTGATGGGGATGATCCTCCGGTCCACGTAAGGGCCGAGAGGGAACGGGTTGCTCACCCCGGCAGAGAGCTGCCCCGCGTAGTACGGCCCTCTCGCATACGGAGAGAACGGGTACTCATCACGAATAGACATCCGGTTAAACGCAAACCCCTGACCAACGGGAACCGTGATCACCTCGTATGAGGAGTCGTCCTTAACCGCGTCCGACTCATGGGCCATCGAAAACTCGCCGTAGCCTCCGCGAAGCTTGTTTCTGACGGTCTCATCTACCGACTCAAGGCCCTCTGTGCTTACAATCCCGCTGCTCTCGTCGGCCCTGATGTTGTCCCCTGCCGCTGGCGGGGTGATGGTCATGGTGGGGGTGCCCTTTGCTCCGTAGTGCTCAGGTATGTTCTGAACAGCCACCACGTCGGGATCACCACCAACCCCGGTATCCCTTGGCTGAAGCTCCATCTTGAACTTGAGGGTCACCCACAGGTTAACCAGGGCGCAGTGCTCCCTCCTCGTATTGTCCGTATCGTGAAGCTTGGGGGCCTTCAGGGCCATGATGTAGGTCTTGTAGGGGTTGAACTCCCTGTTGATGCCCTCGACCGTGAGCGGGTTCAGCCTGGAGGCCTCTGCGATGTAGTTGGATGCGGGAAAGCTTAGGGACAGCACCTCGCCCGTGGGGCGCATGAACTGGGCCTCTCCGTTGTTGGCGATGGCATCCTTCTTAAAGAACATCTGCTCCTTCTCAAGGATTGACAGCTCAACTGCGTAGGCGTCGTCCCTCGCGTAGGTCTTCTTACCCAGGTGTGGGTTGGAGACGAACGTCCGGGGGGAGTTGGCCGCCGCAGGGTACTCAGAGGTTGCCGCGGTTACGTCGTCCCCCCAGAACGCATACTGGTAGCCAGGGTATGCCCCGGTGTATGTGGCGTTCTCTGTTGTCGGCCGCTTTCCGTACCACTGGGACAGGATAGCCGATGGCTCATCTGACTGGTCGAAGGAGAGCCCAACCGCCGTCAGGATAGGGGTTGGGATGCCGTCGCTGATCCTGGGATCGCTAGCATCAAAGTGCTCCTGAAGGGGAGGAAGGCAGAACGGGATATAGAATGGGGCATCAAACGAGTCCTTAGATGAGTCAGGAAGCCCGTCCTCCCCAACCCCCTGGGTCCTGTTGTCAAAGAAGTACTTGCTGTCTACCCATGGGATATTGAAGCTAACCCTAAAGGTTCCGTACTTCTTCTCCCTCTGATCCGTATCGATGTTGGACGTCGTAACCTCTGTCCTCATGTCCTGCATTGGCTTAAAGACATGATCGACAGTTAGCTCAACGCCCCTTGGGAGCTTCTTTCTGGTTACCTTTGCCATTAGCTCTCAACGTCTTCGAGGATGGTAAGGCATCCATTAATCGAGCAGTTGTCCCACGGGGCCCCCATGAGGCACGTGCCGCCATATGGCACCGGCTCTGCCGTCTTGCTGTTAGCGGCAGCTCCGGGGAAGGTGTTTGCCCCCCACCGGCTAGGCGACAGGCCCCTGGTGTTCTTGATTTGATCCTGGTGCGCGTTTCCAGCGGTCGTCGTCGCCGGGGTGTACCACGGAATGATGACGGACAGCCTTACACGGGCAAGCTTCCTGATGGGGATGTTCATGTCGCTGAATCGGATCATCCGACCACTAAGAGCATCCCCGGTGCCAGCGCCGGTGTCGTACTCAGGGGAGTTGGGCAGCATGTCGCTGTACTGCATCCCAAGCATAGACGTCTGGCTAACGCGCCACCCATCGAGGGGCCTGCTGTTGAATGTTGCCTCAATGTCGTTGAGGTTCCTCTCCTCAGGGGAGAAGCTGTTATCAACAGATATCTGGAACATCACGTCACGGGAGCTGAAGACGTAGTACGTGCCGCCGATCCTCTGGCTGCTCTCGTACTCATAGGGCGTGTCGTACCACCCGCTGTGGCTCGTGGCCGCATACTTGTCGCGGCTTGCATCCCACTCCCTGTCCGTCCGTATAAACAGCATCATGTCATCAAGGATGGCAGGGGACGGAAACTCCCAGGAGTGAGACCATGCGAACTGGTATGGCGTATAGGGCTGAGGCTCATCTGACGACTGGTCATAGGTTGCCCACCCGGCCGTTCCGGCCCAGAAGTTGGCCCAGTTGCCCCTATCCCACCTGGCGCTCATGGCCTCTGACAGAACGGGCGGGGGATACGTCCCGGCAACCATGTCGGGCCTGTTGTCCACGTTGGTCCCCTTGAACCTCCACTCGTTCTGGAACCCCCCGGTCGGGGTTGACCCTCCGGCATTATACTTGTCGGCATACGTGCTGCCGGTCGTCGACTGGTGTGTGGTGAACGGGCTGTTCTTGATCGGGAGCCACGGGAGCCACTGCCCGGTAATGGGATAGTCCCTCGCATCGGTCTCAATGCTCGCGATCGTGTTGTAGCCAGGTGTCCCCGTTCCGCCCGCAGCAGCCATGGGTGATGGCACGATGGGAGACGGCTGCATCCCAAACACAAAGCTAGACTTGGTGAACGACTCTGAGAAGTCGCCACCACGGAGGTTGTTGAATCGGTCTGTGGACTCGTCAAGCGCCCTGTCGATACGAGACCCGTCGATAGACGTACTCTCAGACATCTGAACGTCTGTGACCGTCCTGATGGACTTCTTGTGGTCATACGCCATTAGAGACTCCCGACAAGAGTTACGTCAGCATTGGCGGCACCATCGTAGTCTCCGCTGCTGTTTCCAGACCTAGAGCACCCAACAACAAGGCATGATGCCGCCCCGGCACTATTAGATATTGGGATTGTCCCATCAATAAACTTACATCCCAAGAATATAACGGATGCTCCGCTATCTACCTGCACCATGCTCTCACCAGACCCGGCCCCTCCCCTTCTGAACACGCACCCAATGAACATGGCCGTTGCAGGAGAGTTTACCACCACCTGAACGACGGGGTCGTCCTTTGTCTCAGCGACAAACTCAACACCCTTAACAATTGCGTCTTTGGTGATGAAGCTGGACTTAGAGGTGCTGATAGAAGAAGGGTTCCCGCTAATGGATGTGTGGTCCTTCTCTGTCTTGAAGGGCCTGCCCTCTGCCGAAAGTCGGAATGAGTTATTGGACTTCTTGTTCTCAACGAGGGGGTTGTTCTTCCCAAAGAACCCGAAGGCGTCCATTGCGGCGGACTTTAGAAGCCTTGTCTTCTGGTTAAGCTCGCCTTCCTTGGTGGCGTTTACGTTGATGATCTCCTCTTCGCTCATCTACCCTTCCTCCTCGTTCCGCCAAGGGCGCGGAGGATGATCTTCGCAGAGTACAGGGCTATCTTCTCGGCCTTGTTCTGGATGTGACCCCACAGCATGTAGCTAACGGACTGCCCTCGAATGCCATCGCTAATGCTGAGAAGCGACGTCTCCTCCTCGTCAATGACGTAAGAGTACGACGCTGCGGTTCCTCCCGCTGTCCCCCACTTTGGCCCATCGGCCCGGTTGAAGGCGTTGTGGACCAGCGTACCGGTTGAGGAGTCCTTGAACCTCGTGCGTAGGGTTTGCTTGTTCGCAGATGACACAACGGCCGGATACTCACCAGAGGTATTGACGGCATTGTCCTTAGGGATCAAGTCCACAACCTGGGAGGACCACTCCTTGTAATCCGCCCCTGAGAGGGTGTTAAGAAGTCCCATTGGCCACCCCTCCGTCAGCCTGTGCGCTCCAGCGCCACGGGAGATGCCGATGATTCTAAGCCCCCGGCCTTTGATCTGAACCTTGTCCGGGTCTGCAACAGGCCTCGTCTTGTAGGCCCAGTCAACGGGCTGAGCCACCAGAAGGCGGTCAGGGTCTGAGCTGGTCCCCGTATAGACGGCCTGATGGTTGTTGCCCTTCTCGGCCTCCCCAAGGAACGTCTCCTCCCAGATGTACGCGCGACACGCGACCGCAGGGTCTAGCGTTGGACCGGCGCCTGTGATCGCCTGCACGTTCTTTGTGACAATGCTCATGCCTATGCCCTGGTAGGCCTTGTACTCGCCGCCGGACTTGATAGGCCTAAACGGGATGTAGATAAGCCGGTTCATCTGCCTCTTGTTGACATTGAGAACCCCGGACCCAAAGAGCTGCAAGTTGCTCGCGGCTGCCGCCCCGTTAAACGTGATGGTTACGGTGTCCCCCGCAGCCGCTGTTGTCGACTTGGTTACTGACCACGCGGGCTCGGCCCTCTGCCGCTCTGGTGGCAAGAAGAACAGAGGGGGTTGCAGGGTGTTCCCTGCTGCCGCCGGGATGGTCTCCCAGTAGGTGGATGCAAACGTGAAGACTATGTTTAGGTTGTGAACATAGTAGTGGGTCTGGTTGTTCGCATTGTTGATGTTGCCGGCGGTGATCCCAACAGGGAGCCAGAAGGAGCCCTTTGGCACTGCCTCTGACAGCGTGCCCCCAACCGTCCCGATCCTAGTCATAGCGGGTATTGGGATGGGCTTCCCAAAGTAGATGTAGTGGTCGCTATCCTGTGGAGTCAGGCCTGCGCCGCTGCCCTCGTCGATCGACCGCCAGTTGCCAGCCAGGCTCCGCTGGTCTTCCCCATACTCGACGCTCCGGTCAACCGCGCCTCCCCTGCCGTATCGCAAGATGGAGTAGGGCCGTGACACCGTCTGCCTGTCGTCCTGAGCGTCCTCGTGCCCCTTCTGGTTAACGCGCTCCCCGCCTCTTGACCCGGGGTACGAGCCGACCACAAACAGGTCATCCACGTCGGCCATTACCCACGGCTGGTGGATGTTCTTGGCAACCCCTACCGTGTTGGTGAATGTCCCCGTTCCGCTGTCGTATGACTGAAGCACGTTGCTCTCGAAAGACCACCAGCCCCACTCGCCACCAACCCCCATGTACAGGGCGCCACCAAGGTGAGGCATGCAGAAGAGTATGCATTCGAGCTTATGGAAGTATGTCGCGCTCATCATGGATGGGTTGAAGGCCATCCTGATTGCCCCCTGCTCTGGCAGGTCTCCAGCCGGGACATTGCCCAGGAGCGTATAGTAGCTCGTGATTGGGTTGGTGATGTAGTCGTTGAAGAAGGGCTCTATCGGCTCAGAGAGCTTATCAACGGACAGGGATGACCCGATCGTGTAGCACCCTCTCTTATCCATCCAGAACAGGGAGCCGCTGGCCTTCACGATAGAGTTTTGCGAGACGCAGCCGACTCCGCTGGAGAGCTTGATGAGGCTCCCCTCTGTTACGACGAATCCGGCAGATGGCCTGTAGTACCAGATCTCATTCTCTGTGAAGACCATAAGGTTGCCGGTATGCTCGGCAATCGCCGTTATTGGCTCCTCCGATGGGACAAAAAGAACGTTCTCTGGAACAACGCTGGTCGGGTAAAGCACGTCCGAGAAGTACACGTTGTTAGACTCGAAGAGAACAAGCCTGCCATCCACAGAGGTTGCGCCAACCGGCTTCGGGAAGGTGGTCTTGTCCAGGTAGGTGAAGCCAGCCGAGAACGCGCCATCAGCCGCAACAGCATCGATGACCACCGAAGACTCAGAGTAGATGCCACGGCCGGTAAGGGGGACCACCGTCTCGGTCTGCCTGGAGCGGTCACGCCTCATGGTGCCTGCGCTATTGGTCTCCCCGTTGCCCCTCCACTTACTCCTGAACTTGGCAGGGAAGTATGCCAGGAGGCCCGTGTGCCTGTTGCCAAAGTACAGGACGTCATCAAGCTCGGTGAAGAAGAACGGCTCGTCAGGCTCGGGGGCGCTTATCCACTTCTGCTGGTCGGCCAGCACGCAGAACTGCCCGCCAATCCACTTGCCAGGGAAGGTGGTGCTGTACTCATACTTCTGCTCAAAGGACGACTCGTAGGTGCCACGCCAGTCAGGCATCTCAAAGGATCCGTCCTTGGAGAAGGATGCCGTGTGCTTGTATATCGGCTCCTCCCACCTCTGGCCGGTGCTTAGGTCGTAGATGGACACCAGGTAGATGGAGGTGAACTCCCCGATCGAAGATGGGCCAGACCCCACAGGGGGCGGCTCCGTCTCCTTCGGAAGCGGCTCCAGCTGTCGATCTCCGGTGTTTACGTCGGCCGAAAACACGCTAACAACCTGCCTGTGCCCAAACCCCGTTGTCATGAGATATGAGCCCAGATGGTTTTTATATCCCCATAACTGAGATGGGTCAGGGGTTATGTTCTTGTAGTTAGCACCGCTATAGCCGCGCCACGTGATGGCGTTCATCGTGGTGTCCAACTCAACGACCTGGCCGAACCCCTCTCGTGTCTCAACTGACATGCGCCTAAAGAGCATGTTCTGGTTGAACGCACCCTTGACGGACGAGGCCGCCTCGATGCCACCCTTGATGCCCTCGACTTCCTGACCCTTTACGGCCACGTTAGCCCCCTAGAGCCAGTACTGCGACGACGAGACGTCTTGCACGTAGTTAGCGCCGCCCACGCTCCTGGTGTTCAGGTAGTCCTTGAACTCTCGCTCTCTCTTCTCAAGCTGGTAGATCAGAACCTGATTGTGGGCTGCATCCATGATCGCATACTGCTTGTACGAGTACAGGGCGATGAGGTCATGGAACAAAGTAAGGTCATCGATGTATCCGGCTGCAGCTGACCAGTCCACATTGGAGGACGGCACGAACACAAGCTTAACAGTCCCTGTGATCTCATACGCAAAAGACAGAACACCGTTCGAGAACAGGTAGGCCGATGGCGTGGACTGCAATGCCTCCATGCTCTGAACGGACTGGTACACAAGCGTGGGAGAGGCCCCAGACTCATTGTGCAGATAGAGAGTCACGAACATCTCAAGCTGCTCCCCGGCGGCAGCGGTTGAGCCCAGAAGGGGCCCAGCGAAGCCGGTCGGCACAGCCGTGGTGAGGTCTAGCTGGGAGGCGCTCGATAGCGTGAACGTCGCTGTCCTGGCGTAGATGTTCGGATCAAACATGATCGCCGTATTGCGGAACTCCTGGTAGCCAATCTGAAGAAACTTAACCAGAAGGGTTGAGTCCACGAATGTCTGGTCGGGCTCGTCGATATAGGTCCGAAGTGTCTCTGAGATGAATCCCGTTGTCGCCATTAGAGAGTTCCCCCGCCCTGTCGCATGTTAGACATGAGGCCCTCTGCCCTTCGGCTCATAAGCCTCTCCGCATCAGCCATGCTTCCAGACTTCTGCGCGTTGGCCGCCTGCTCCTGGGCTACCTGGTTCTGGGCCTGTAGAGATCCAGGGGCGTGCATGGCCGACGAAACGCTTGCCGGGTCCATCTTCCCAGTTGGCCTCGGGAAGACCTTCTTGGACGCCATGAGGTTCTCATAGTCCTCAGTCGGGGCCTCAGCGGTTGACACCGCCACAAGCACATCGCGGGCATACTCCTGCGTGTCCGGTGGAAGCTCATAGAAGTCTGTTGTCCGCATGAACTCGGCAAAGACCTCCTTGATAGACCGGAGGTCATCGGATGCGAAGATCTCAATCTGACCTCCAAGACGAACAGCATCCAGCATATCCCTGGCATGACTGACCGCCTGTACGCGCTCGGAGACGTTCTTGTTGCCAGTGCGGAAGCTAAGCTCCTGCATGGCCACGTCCTTCTCAATCAGGCCCATCTCAAGGAGCTGCATCACCTTTGCGTCTCGGTCCTGGGCCTCGTCTCGGAACATCGAGCCAGCCTCTAGGAACACCTCGGGGGTATCTACGAGGTCTGTGTTCTTGAGGGCCTTGAACGCCACCTTCCCGTACTGGTCGAGGATCCTCACCATCCGGTCCTCGGTGTACTTGCTCTTCATGCACTCAAGAGCGACCATGGCCATCTTAGACGTTCCGTACTCAATGGCCTCTTGTGTGATCTGAAGCTGGCTGGTGTCCTTCTCCGACAAGGTTGTCATAGCCTTGCCAGACGTGACGCCAACAGCTCGCTTACCCAGGGTCACGGAGTGGATGCCAACGGCGTCCATCATTTCCGACTGGATTCGAGAGATGTTGTCGAGGAGGTATCCGGGCAGGGGCGCTGCTGCCACCTGCTGCGGGGCTCCACCCGCCGGGTTGTAGAAGACCTTCTCTCCGGGCTTGGATGTGATCGAATGACTCGACACGCCAGAAGTCTTAGGGATGAGCCACTTAGGGTTCCCCATAAGCTCTACATTGTGAATGACCTGGCTTCGCGCACGGTTGTACAAAAGCTGCAAGTCGAGCGCGGGTGCCAGCATGGAGAGCCCCCACAGCCGCCTCGGGACCTCCGTGTAACGGATGATCTGAACCGGGAAGGTCTTCGTCTTCCAACGCCCCTTATGAAGGTACGTAGACCCCATAACGATAGCGTGACGGCCATCCCGCCAGTACACCTCAAACAGCTCAACGCGGTCCTTAGGCGGCTCGTCCGTCGTCCCGCTGCTGATGAGGCCATAGTTGTCCTCCACGTCAGGGGACGTCTCGTCAATCTCCTTGGATCGATCTGGGTACAGGTCCTTAAGCTCATCCTTTGTGGAGAAAGACCTAAGGGCAATCCAGCGGCTGTCGTCAGGGCTGATCACCCCCTTCTCAAAAAAGATGTCATAGGCCCCGTAAACCCGTGTGGTAACTCGCCCGTCATCCGGGTCGTAGAAGGTATGGAGGGCGCCGGTACCAGTGGTCAGTAGCCACTTGATAAGCGTCTCCATCTTCTTCTTAATCCCATCCCTGTGCCAGTAGTACTGGATGGCGATCTCACTGGTCTTGGCCTTTAAGATGTCCTCGGCAGAAGGTGTCGCTGGCAGAACTGCGATAGACGGATAAGACAGCGCAAGCCTAGACAGGACATTGCGATACATGTTGATCAAAAGGTTGACAGTGACCCTGGACTGGTTCTCCTGGGTGAACCGGGTCGTCAGGAGCTGCCCAACGCGCCTGTCGTAAGACACCCACTGGCGCCCCTCGACAAACTTCAGGGTCAAGTCCCAGAGCCTGCGCTCAGAGTTCTTCTCTACCTTAGAGCCGGACAGGATGCCCTTGATGTTCTTCGGGAACTCTTTCATTTTCCGAGTTTGCCCCAGTTGGCCTGGACCCACGCCCGGTCAGCGTCTACCCCGCCTCCGCCCTGCGCTGCCTTCATGAGGGCTGGGTTATTGAGGCCAAGCATGCCTCCGAGAGCCTCACCCCCCATACCGCCTAGCTGTCCCGCCCCTGCCTGAAGAGCAGCGCCACCAACGGTGCTGAGGAAGTCCGTAAACCGATTGCGCGTGGGGGCGGGGGTATGGCGCTGAAGTGGCTGCAACATCGACTGTGCTGCAAATGCTCTTGGGTCACCGTAAGCCATCGTGTTCCTCCGCGTAAATAAGGTCTAGGATTGGCGCTCTGTCGATATGCGAAGCATAGTCCTCAAGCGCCATTATCTCCTTCTTCTCCTTGTCGATCTTCAGATAGATCAACCTAGAGAGGAGAACAAGACAAGATGCCCCCACCACCATGGCAATCATAGCTACGATGATGAGGGCATCTTGCAATCTGGACTCCGCTAATCCGGGGGATGATTAGGACAAGGTGAGCCCCGCCAGGATGGCGTTCTGGTTCGGGTTCGTACAGACGGTATTGTAGTACCACCGGTAGTAGCCCTCGTAGGCGTCCTGGTTCTGGACACGGAGGAGAACGTCTCCATCAATGTCCGCGAACTCATGACCCTCAAGCTCCAGAAGCTTCCAGCTATCAGTACGCATGAAGATAAGACCGCCGTTGGGCACGTGCCGCGAGGTCTTAATGGGGAGTCCCCCATACGCCAGGCCGGAGAAGCCACCGTTGAGTTCGGTGGACCGCTCGCCACTGACGTTCATCACGGCCGACGTGCCAGCAGCAGTGAGCTGGAACAGGGCCGAGTACATCTGACGCTGGACGGGGTTCATGAAGATGACGTTGGGCTCCTTGCCAGAAAGAAGGAGGACCTCATCGAGAACACCCTGGATGCGACTGAGGTTGATGTCAGTACGCGTACCGGCCGCCGCCACGTTGTTGGTGAGAACGGTGGACTGAAGGTTGTCAGTCCCGGTAGTTCCCGCCGCCGCCGTGGTGCGATCAACGCCAAAGAGCGCCTGCGTTCCCAGGTTGGAGAACACGCCCTGGGGCTCTTGATCGAGAACCGCAGCCGCCGTACCCGCCGCCACAGTGTCCTGCGTAACGGAGACTACGATGGCAATGCCAACGCCATTGGGGACGCCGCTGGTGTCCACAGTACCGGCAGCACCGCCGCCCGATGTGAACGTCGCCGCCGTGGCATCCGTGCTCGCCACCGAGCAGAACGTACCCGCTGCGCCGTTAACAAGCTGCGCGTAGGTGTCCATTCGGATGAAGTCCACACGAAGCTCGGGTGCACCGGCCGTGGCCGCGACTGCGGCACGGATGGTCTCAAGCTTAGCGACGTCTCCGAAGAACTGGTACACGGTACCGGCGCCACCCACGTTGTGCTCGTTGATGAACCCGCAGCATCGGCCGCCGCTGATCATGTTTCGATCTGCTGCGTCCTTAACGTCGGTCACGAGCTTCTTCATCTCCGCGTCCATCCAGCCAATGAACGAGTTGGCCCCGCCCTTACCGGCAGCCGACATGGCAGGTCCGGTGATCTGGAAGCGCCCGTAGAGGAAGTGAGCGTTGACCTGAAGTCGATCATAGCCCTGCTGACCAGCGGTCGGAAGAGTTCCGCCCTCTGCCGCAAATGCTACGCCACTATTACGAGCAAGGTGAACGGGAATGATGGCGACTCGACCATTCCAATCGACAGTTGCCTTCTCCATAGTCTGAAGAATCAACATCTCATTGTTAAGCTGCTCTTGGACTGGTCCAAGATAGAACTCCTTCAGAATAGCTGAAAGAGTTTGCTGTGTTGCTGTCATGGGACAGTGCTCCTATGCAAAGGGGTTGCTACGTTTCATAAAGGCCCTGAGAAGATCAGAGCCCTCCTTGACCGTCCTCGGGCTTGGCGCACTTTCTGCGGCGGCAGATGACGCTGTGGCTCCGGCCCTACCTGGCCTTCGCACCTCGTCGTCCACCTCTGGTGCCGCGACCTCTTCAACTGGGGTGCTGGCGATATAGTCGGCCAGAGCGGCTTCCTCGATCTCCGCAACCCATGATGAGTAGGACTCGGCCACCTCGTGCGCTGTCACTGAGGGGTCACTAGCAACAGCCTTTAGCATCACCTCACGCGGTACACCTGGAAACTCATGCATGGCATCAGCAACCTCGTGCTCAAGGTCATAACGGGCCATCTGCACCTCTTGCTGGTACATCCGGTCCTCGATCGACTTGAACTGCTGCTGATATGCATCTGCGCTGGGATCTGCGGCACCGACCATCTCGTCGAACCACTTATCCTCGTCGCTCCTCGTGTCGGACTGAGGGGCTGCCGCTGGAGCTTTCTGGCGCTCACCAAGCTGCCCCTGAAGCTCTTCCATCTGAGAACGGAGATGATCAATCTCATCCCTGTACCCATTACGAGCTTCAAGAACCTGCTTGAACCGGTCATACGGGACACGGTGGCCCGGGGTGTGCTCTTCCTCCTCAGCGGGGCTGTCTTCCGCCTCGGTGGCATGAGCCTCTTGCGCCTCTTCCTCTCCAGTCTCCACCTCTTCATTTACGTCCTCGGCGGGCTCGGACGACTCAGCTTGGACATCAGGCTCTTCAGGCGTAGCTTCCTCTTCTGCTTCCTCAGACAGGAAGTCACCAAGGACCGATACATCTTCTTCGCTTAGAAAACCCATTGCTGCTCCTGCTTTTTACGCCAGCATGGCGAGTTATTACGACCCTGATGTGTCCATCAGTGAAGGCATTCTTCGCGGAACGCCCCACCTATCGGCGTTATTCTTGGCGTCCGCTTTCTTGAAGACCTTGCCAGTGTTTAACTCGAACTGCAACATTTCGCGCAGGTTGGATGGCCTCTTATCAAGGACATCCTGCTTAACGAGTTCGAGCTGGTCTAGCCCCATTAATGCCAGGGCATAGGCAAATATCATGTCGTCATGCTTCTTCGTCGCGGCCTCTGGCTTGCCCCTGTCATTGTAGATGAACGTGTTCATCTCAAACTTCATTCTATCGTCAGTGGGCTCTAGCCATCTCTTCGAGATGTACTCGTGCAGCCTAGACAGCATGACGGGTCGCGTTGACACGTTTGTTGAGAAGCCGACCTTCTCCACCCACCTCTCTGCCATCTTGTCGTACTGCGTTCTCTTGAAGATGTATGCGTAGTTGTTGCCAATGAGGTGCTCAAGGACGGCCAGCCCGTAGGAGTTGGACTCCACCACGATAAGCGCGTCGTACTTTTTTGCTTCCATCCGGACCCGCTCTGCGAACGCATGGGGCGGTATGCGCTCATAGAACGTGGAGCACACGGATGGGTTTTTCTTGTCTGACACGTCCATGACGCAGAAGGACGAGTAGTCTCCTGAGGGTGAGCCTGAGGCCACGTCCACGCCCATGGAGTAGATTCGATACTTTGGTATCTCGTCCACGTAGCTTCTATATCCGCGCTCCGACTGGACGTGCGGATACAGTGTGCTGAAGAACGTCTGGCCGCTGGAGATGAACGCCTGCTCAGCGTTGACCGGGTACTCCTGAAGGAAGGTGTTCCAGTTGCCCATGCACTTAGACATGTATGTCTCGTGCGCCCAGTTGGCCTGCTTGTCCGTTAGGTCGAACTCCTTCGCATACTTTTTGATCTTCGGGTTGAGGCCTCCCTTGGGCTTGCTTGACACATATGCCGCGTCGTCAGTCCACGGGAAGAACACCTTTGAGAATCCGTTCTGGTCTTGCCACAGCCGGTGGGCATCGTTCATGCCGTTGGCCGTTGTCTCCAGGTAGATGTCCGCATTGGGGCCAGCTGTCTGGAACGCTGACGCGACCGTCTTCTCTACGTCTCCCCAGAAGGCGAACTCCGAGCAGTGCAGCGCCTGGTACGTCGTTCCTCGGAAGTTCTCAGAGTTTGCCGTAGTAACGCGGACATATCCACCGTGGAAAAAAGACAGCTCACGAACGTTAGACTTCTCAGTAGGGAACTTAAGGAAGACTGGCAGGTTCTCATAGAACCTCCTGTATATCTCAAATATCGCTTGTGCAGACTCTGTCCGATGAGCCAGGACGCCCACTCTGAAGTTCGGAGTGAATAGGGCCCGCCAGAAGAACCGTGCTGCGATCATGGTCGTCATGCCGAGCTGACGCGCTTTCAGGATGTACGCCCAGGGGTTCTCCTCCACATGGGACAAGAACTTCTCCTGTGCATCGTTCATGGTGAACGGTACGAGGTGTCCTTTCTTGTCCACGATGCTCAGGTGCTGGCAGAAATGCCGGAAGTCCTTCGCGCACTTTGATATCTCCTTCTCCAGCCTTTCGTCCACTAGTCATCCTCTTTGGGCGCCTCTAGCACTGCGTTGAGCACGGGTAGTATCTCTTTGGGATCTAACACCGTCTTCTGCAACGCCAACACCTTCGCGTCAGTAAGGCGAACCTCCGCCTCCGCACGATCAATAGCTAGCTGGTCTAGCTGGTCCTTCACATGCCGCTCCATGCGGGGGGACCTCCTGAAGTCGTCGCGAGTGCGCTCAAGCAGCCACGCCGCCGCTCGCCAGTCGTCTTGCGCGTGGAACTTCACACAGTCCACAAGGGTGGTGGTTGCCTCGTCGTAGGCCGCTGCAAAGTCCGACACGAACTGCTGCATGAGCGGGTGGGCGTCTGGGCTGCTGCCAACCACGAGCCAGTGACGCAACGTGTCTGGGTGTATGCCCAGCCTGTTGGACACAATCTTCCTGGTATAACCGTTTCTTATCCCCTGACAGATGCTGTCAGCGATATGTCGGTTAAACTTGGGGAATCCTTCGACCCGACATGAAATCTCTGTAGTAGGTCTTCCTGTGGCTTTCTTTTGTTCCATGGCTCAGGACCTTATGCATAGCGGTGAGGAAGTCCACCATATCTCTCCCGAATCTAGCGGGGTCCATGTTGCCAAGGTCATGGCCCCTTGGCGCGTTATGGGTGAGCCTCTTAGTCATTGATTGCAGTATACCAAGGCACATCTTGTGCTTGGGGTGCAGACTTAGTGCTCCCTGCTCCATCGCCTTCCTCAGGCTCGTCACCTCTGTGAGTGTGATCGCCCTTGTGGCCAACACGTTCAGCGTTGGGTCCATCTTCTCCGGGTTCAGGAACAGCACATCAAGGCTGTTCTTAACCTGCTTCAGGCAGTCGGCGATCATCCCCTCCACAAGCTCGAACTGAGATAGAGGAGCCAGCTCCTTCTCTACCCCGTCGGAGGTCTGGACGATTCTACTTCCCAAGGTAGATCTTCTGTCGCTCAAGGAGGTGCTGAAGCCCGAAGGTCCCCGACACGCGCTGCTGCTGCTGCATGTGCAGAAGGGCGAGCGTAACCACGGTCTCGGCGTCGACACCCATGTTGTGGGCAAGCGTGTTGACGAGGTCAGCGACGCCAGATGGGACGTCCTTTGCTGTCAACTTCACTAGGTTCGGCGGACGGCCGACCGGCGATGCCTTTGTCTTTGATGGGCTCTTCTTCTTCTCGGTCTTCTTCTTGGCTGTCGCCATGATCATCTCCCCCTGAGGGCGTGTGCTCGCTTAAGAACAATACGGGCGAATGCCCTGCTCTTCTTGTAGCAACGGTTTCCAGAGTTCCAATGGCATAGCCAGTCTGAGCCATACCGATTACGATAACGGATAATGGCCCCAATCCCAGCCTTAATCAAGTTACAACCACGCAACCTTCTTTCTGGGCAGTGGTACTTTGGGAGGATCTGAAGAGGACCACGAGCACCCGCATGGCTTACAGCCCGCCTGTTAAAGCGAGACTCCGTATAAGAAAGGGCCACCACCAAGGAAGGGTGTAAGCCCTCGGCGATGGCCCCAATGCCGACCTCAACACACGTTGTGAAACGTTCGGGAGGAAGGGTCGGCGATGCCCAAGTCATTGCTATAGCGCAGATATGGGCAACAAAAAAATAGTTCATCGGATACCTAGTGAATACCTCCTAGCATACTCTGCTATGAGGTATGCATCAGCGAAGGCATGGGTTATCTCCTCATCGGGGAACAGCCTCTGTGCTGCCGCCTTGGTGACCTTCTTATCACCACCGCTCTTGCACTTCATCCTAGATTGCCATGTGTGAGGAGTTACCATCTCGTGCCTCACCCTTAGCGCAGACAGTACCCCCATACAGAACCCATACGATGTTCCGAACTTGAACGTAGAGGCAACACCCTGTCTCGGCATAGAGTGGACCTTCTCCAGCATGCATAGCTTCACGTCCTGAGCCCACAGCCTTACGGCATCCGATATGTCGGCAGCCGTCTCAGATAGCTTGATGCGACCAACGCACCTCCCGTCGCCGTCTATGACGACAACAGCCCCGGACTGACCAGGGTCAACTCCCATATAATAACCCTTCATCGGTCGCTCCTGTGCCACCCACTGTGTGGGCAATCCACAGTAATCGTGCCGCCCTTGGTCTTTTCGACGCACCACCTCTTAACCGTTCCAAGCACCCGGACGCTGTATGTATACGATCGACTAGACCGGTAGTTGTCGTAAAACCTCTCCATAAAGTCCTGGGCAAAAAGCATGGCCATTGCTTGGTCGTTTGGGCTGGCGGCCCACTTAACTATGATCTTGTTCGACTTCATCATCCCCCCCCTATCCGATGTGACTCTCAAAGCG
>VTLG01013315.1_pt1 | contig 18204 bp, 34 predicted proteins | sample 4694571 | NCBI WGS metagenome assembly VTLG01 (sample SAMN12604809, study PRJNA352737) | marine metagenome | biome: ENVO:00000447; feature: ENVO:00000209|ENVO:00000569|ENVO:01000036; material: ENVO:00002151; isolation source: viral sequences binned using virsorter ... | reverse complement strand
ATTGTCGGAGTGAGAATGTTGTTTGAATATCGCAACATTGGTAGTTCCCTGCATCAAACTTGGAGAAACAAAAAATGACAGATAAAACTTTTATATCAGAATTAAATTTTAAGCAAGTAGATGTATTCTCAAAAGATGAAAAATTATTTTATGTTGATGGAGAAGAACATACATATTTCAATGTTAAGATTCATTGGGGATTGCATTTATACGAAACAATGAAGGAATTAGGCATAGTACCATTTGTTGATAAAATTGAAGTTACAAGTGGGGATAGTGTTACAGATAATGGTATGATAATTGTCCCACACAAATTTATTAATATAACTCTATCTAAAAATGGAAATTTTGATAATGGTTGGAGGTGTAAGAATAATTTTTTAAGAGATGATGATAGCCTATCTTATATTTCAACTTGCACAATAACTCCTAAATTTATAGCAATAGATGTAGATAAAAGAATAGTGGAGGTAATCTTTAATGCATAAAGAATTATTAATTAAAAGACTAAAAAAACACGAAAGAAGCCAAGCGTGGCTATCTAGGAAACTTAATATATCTGCAATGGCAGTATGTAAGTGGTGCAATGGGAAGATGGCTATTCCAGATAATAGGTCTAAACAGATTGAAAGGTGGTTACCATAATGGATGGTTGGATTTCATTACACAGGAAAATCTTGGAGAACCCTATATTAAACAGAAGCAGAGTATATTCTAATTTTGAAGCGTGGATATGGTTGCTGCTAAAAGCCAATCACAAAGATAATAAGTTTATGCTTGGTACTGAATTGGTTAAGGTTAAAAAAGGCAGTATGATAACATCACAAAAGAAGTTGTGTAGGCAATTCAGATGGGGTTCAACTAAATTAAGAAACTTTCTAAAAGTTTTACAAAAAGATAAAATGTTATTGCTTGAAACCAACACACAATCAACGCACATAACTATATGTAATTATGAGAGTTACCAAGATAAGCAAACATCAAACAAAAAGCAAACAAAACACGCACAACACACAGACAAAACACGCACAACAACAAACAATAAAGTAAATAAAGTAAATAAAGTAAATAAAATAACTTTACAGGATTTTGAAGATTTGTTAATTAATCAAGAATATTTAGAAAAATATGGATATGCAATGTTGAATGAATTTGTTGAATATTGGATTGAACCAAGTATTAATGGTAAAAAATACAGATGGCAAATGCAAAAAGCATTTAAGATGAGTAAGAGATTATCAACTTGGGCATCACAAGATTATAAAGATACTTTTAAAAGGCACAAGGAGAAGATGATACAAAAAGAACAAGATGAATATTTGAAAAATGCTAAAAAAAATGCTTATAAAGATTCTGAATATCAAGATAAAGAAATTAAAAAAATGATTTCTGGAATAGGAAAAAAGGTATAATGGAAAGATTAAAGGTTAAAATAAAGCCAGAGATAAAAAAACATTGTTGGGAGCAGGTAACTAATCACAATTTTGGTCAAAGAAAAAAATATAATGGAGATAGAAAACAGCAATATCTTGGGATTGTAGGTGAGTCTGTTGTAAGAGAAATGTTTGGATTTGGTTGGGTTGATGGTAAGCATGGATGTGATGATGGGTATGATATAATGTATAATGGTAAAACTTATGATGTTAAAACTATGAAAAGAACAGTAGATGTAAAACATTCCTATACAAATAATTTTATTAAAAAGCAAGAAAATAAAAATGTTGATGGATATATTTTTTGTAGTTGGAATATAAGGAAAAATGAATTAACAATTTGTGGGTGGATTAAAAAAGAAGATTTTAATATTTTCAAAAGGTTAGTTCCAGAAGGTACTCCACGTAAAAATGGTAAAAGTGGTGTTGAATTTAAATTAGATACAGATTGGTATGAAATAGATAATAAATATTTAAATTTTGTTAATAGTGTAGTAGATATGAAAATGCAAATGATAAGCAGATGGGAGAATAAATGAAACCAAAACCAATTAATACATTAGATACTACATTACAATCTAAAAAGATGAGCCTTGAAACACCAATAGGCACAATAGAAAGTGATTCAGGAAATCACTATTTAGATGTATTATCAATAATAGTTGTAATTGCAGTATTATATATTGGAAAAAAATTAGTGGATAAGTATATTTAATATAACAAAAGGAGAAACAAATGACAGAAGCAAAAATTAAAAAATATAAAAAAAGTGGTGCTATAAGAAGATGTATAGGTGATTCTATATCATATAATGGAGATAAGATTTGGTATGATGATTATCAAATATTAAAATTTCAACATAGTATGGGTGAAGAATTGGTAGAGCAAAATGGTGAATTATTAAGAGAAGAACAAATGGGATTATTAGAAATTGAAATATGCACAAATAAACAAAATAAAAAAAGACCAAGTTTTTTTGAATTAAAATTAGGCACAGCATATGGTGATATAATACATATGGGATTTATGGATATTAGAATACTAAAAAAATTAAATCATTTTTTAACTTATGCTTTGGAGAATACAAATGATAGATAGTGGAATAAATTATTTAAAATATGGAATGGATACATCGTCACCAATAGATTGGAAAAACGAAGAATTTAAGAATCTTACAATACGAATATGTTTGCATAGCAGGAAAAAATCAGCAAGTAATTTTTCTTTAATATTTTATGATAACAATCAAGAGATAATGATTGGAGAAGAATTAAATATTAATCAACTAAAAAGATTATATATATATTTAGATTCAATATTTAAAATGGATAAAATTAAATAACAAAAGGAGAAACAAATGACAGAAGCAATGTATGATTTAATATATATGATAGATGCATTAGTAAGAATATTGATGATGTTGTCAATAATTTTTATGATAGCGTATTTTGTTAGGCATTTCAAAGAATGTGCTAGAAGAAAATATCAATCATTAGAATATGGGAGAATACATGATGAAAAATAAAACAATAGATTATATATTAGGATTAATTACAGGGATAGCAATTATGATTGCAGCATATTCTTATGTAAGTCCATTACAGGCTAATAATGATTACATTGCAAGAGGACATAGTGAAGTATATCCATTATATGTAAAGGTGGTGAAATGATGTGGACAAGTGAATGTTGTGATGCAGAACCACATACAATGTTTGAAATTAGTGGAGATGCTTATATTGGTATAGCAGGAGTATGTTCAAATTGCAAAGACAATGCAGGTTTCAGGCAATATTTTGAAGATTATAATGAAGATATGTATGGGAGGTAAACTATAATTTGTTTTTTACTTTAATGATTATATATATTATCATATTTATTGTAGGCATAATTATTGGTGTTTCGTTAAATAGTGGAGATTAATTATTCAGATTGTGTTGGAAATTCAAGGTAACCCAAAGCCACAACAAAGACACAGACATTTCAAGTTTGGAACATATGACCCTTGTAAAAAAGACAAAGAAGAATTTTTAAAAAAAGCATTAAAAGATTACAACTATTCAAAAGGTTTAAATTACCTACCAAGATTAAACGCAGTCAATCTTAATATCAAATTCTATATGAAGCGTCCTAAAAATCATTATAGGACAGGCAAATTTGCAGATTTAATAAAAGAAAGATGGCAATCAATTCCAATGACGAAGAAGCCAGATATAGACAATCTAATTAAATTTGTAATGGATAGCCTATCAGGACATAATGGTTTCTTTCTTGATGATAATCAGATTATTACTATATACGCAGAAAAGATTTATTCAGACAAGCCACGCACAGAAATAATGATTGCAGATGCAGATGAAGAAAAAAATTGAAATAAACACAAATCAGTTTTATGATGTAGATAGACTAATTAATCATACTGAAATCAGGAACACAATTATACGTTCATTCTGGGAAGGTTTAAAATATACTGATTTATCTTATAAAAAAAGAAGAAGAATTATTTGCAAGAAGTTTTTTATTAGTGAAAATTTAGTAGATAGAATTGTTACAAGGAATTGCTAGGTTACTTGAAAAATAAATAAGGTTATTTTGAGTAATTCAATTTAGTATAATAATCCAAGCCAAAAGGAGCAAAATGCTTAAAAATATTATCCAAAAGCCGATAGATGATTTAATTTTTGCAGAATATAATCCTAGACAATTATCAGATGAGCAATATAAACATCTTAAAGAAAGTATAGATAGATTTGGTTTAGTAGACCCTATTATTATCAATAAGAACAAGGACAGGAAGAACACAATTATTGGTGGACATCAAAGAGTTAAGGTTGCACGAACAATGGGTATTAAGGAAGTGCCTTGTGTTGAGATTGATTTGGATTATGACAAAGAACGTGAGTTGAATGTTAGGTTAAATAAGAATACAGGTGATTGGGATTTTGATATATTAGAGGAAGCATTTGAGATAGAGCAGTTACTTGATTGGGGATTTGACAATAGTGCGATTAATTTTGGTATAGAAGATGTAATTAAAGATGAAAAAGAAGATTTTAAAACATTATCATTGAAACTTCCTGAACCTGTATATACTCTATGGGAGAAGTGGAAATCAAAATCACAGGAAATCACAGGGTCAGATAGTGATATAAACGCTTTTGAATATGCGATAGTAGAAGCATTAAATACTCCAATTAAGGATTGACATGGCAAGACCAAAGAAATATAATATAGATACAGAGCAGGTAGAAAAGTTAGCATCATTTGGTTGCACTAATACTGAAATTGCATCATTCTTTGGTTGCAGTTCAGATTTAATTGAAAAGAGTTATTCGGAATTTCTGACAAAAGGGAGAGAGAAGGGAAAAATTAGATTAAGACAGATGCAATGGAAAGCAGCAGATAAGGGCAATGTTACTATGCTTATATGGTTAGGCAAACAGGTATTAGGACAATCAGAGAAGTCAGAAGTAAAATGGGAGAACCCTGTTGATGGTGTTGAGTTCATAGATGTATAAATTACGATTTAAAGAAGAAGATTATTTTCCACATCAATGGGATTTCTTAACGTCTGACAAGACGATTAATGGTTTAGTTGCAGGGTTTGGTGCAGGTAAGACGCATATATTTATACGCAAGACATTACTAAATATGTTTAAAAGAGTTAATAGTGCAGGAGTGTCTAATGGTTGGGTTATATACCCTACTTATGATTTAGCAGAAGAATTGTTTGTGCATCCATTTATAGAATTGTTAGATGCTATGAATTGTCCCTATAAATACAATCAGGCAAAGCATAGATTTACAACACCTGCCGGTAATATAAAGATATACCAATTACAGAAGCCACAACGTATCATTGGTGCAGAATTAACATTCATAGGTTTTGATGAGTTTGATGTAGAGAGTTGGAAGAATTGTGATGTGGCATTTAAGAAAGCCATTGGACGTATGCGTGGTTCAGATAATTGTGAGATATATATCGTAACATCACCAGAAGGATACCATTATACACACAAGATATTTGTAACAGATGATAATGAAGATAGGCATTTAGTTAAGGGGAAGACAACTGATAATACTTATTTGCCAGAACAATATGTCAAATTGTTAGAATCAAACTATGATGAGAATTTATTAAAGGCGTATAGAGATGGAGAGTTTGTTAATCTATCTGCATTATCAACATATCATTCATTTAACAGGGAGAAAAATGTCAAAGAAGTCAAGTATAACCCTAGAAAACCCATTCACATTGGGCAAGATTTTAATTCAGACCCCTTATGTGGGGTACTCTGGCAGCAGTACCACGACAAGCCAAATATCAGGGTATTCAAAACCTACTCACTCTCGCATCAAGGGGAAGGTGATTTACTCACAGAAAGATTGTGCCAACAAATAAAACAGGATTATCCAAACAATACTTATTATTCATATCCAGATGCAACAGGCAAGGCAAGACATAGTTCTGCACGATATAGCGATATTGATATATTACGCAGACATTTTAAAGTAATGGTCAAACATATCAACCCATTAGTAGTTAATAGGGTTAATGCTATGAATAAAGCGTTACAGGACAATATGGTAATAGACCCATCTTGCCAAGATTTAATTAATGATTTAGAACGAACAACAAACAAAGCAAACACAAGAGAAATTGATAAAAGCAATAAGGAATTAACCCACTTGACTGATGCACTTGGTTATTCAGTTGAATGGAATTATCCGACAATTAAACCGAAATTATGGAGTGTAGATAGATGATACCAAAGATACAAGAGTTAGTAGATAAACAATCACAATGGAACGCACAACAACAAGCCAAGAATAAGTGGAGAGATAGACGTGAAATGGCGTTGGATTATTATAATGGAAGGACAGAACGATATACGAAGAAGTATTTTTCTTCTGGGTTATCAAGTAAAGTCCCTATTGCTAATGTGAATATAACCAAAAGAATTATAGATAGAATATCGCTTGTTTATATGGTTGCTCCAAGCAGACAATATAGCAATCCTGAAATAACTGATTACTTCTGTGAAAAAGATTTCAAGATGCAGCGATTAGAACGATTTACTAACCTGCTTGATAGTTGCTTGGTAAAAGTTACATTCAGGAATGGTATGCTAGACTATGACATTATACACGATTTTGAGCCAATGTTTGGTGATGACCCTATGCGTCCTATTGCATACACCTACCCTCTATCTACAAAATCAGAGGTACTTGATACTACTCCTGAATTGTTTGCATATTGGGATATGGAGAATACATTTATATATGACAGGAATGGCAAGATATATGATGATAAAGATAATCCTGACCATACTAATTTCTATGGTATGCTTCCATTTGTGGAATGTTTTAGGGAGGGCAGACCTGAATATGCTTATTTAGATACCGAACCTGCCAATGATGTAATTAAAACCAATACTGTGCTGAATGTCGCAGAAACGAATAAAAGTGCCAACATTCATTTTCAATCTTTCGGATATATCTATGCCAATGGCAGTCAAATAGATAAAAAGGATTTAGAAATAGGACAAGACCAAATATATTATCTTGGTGTAGATGGAACATTGAACGTCACTTCTCCACCTAATTCTGTTCCTGCACTTACAGATAGTATTAAGGAAAGTTACAAGATGTTGGCACAGAATTATCATTTACCTACATCATTCGCAGATGGAACGACTGCTGAATCAGGTGTAGCGTTAAGGTTGCGTAATCAAGAGTTGCAAGATGATAAGAAATCAGATATAGTTAAATGGAATGATGTTGAGCATAAATTATTTGATGTAGAACGCCAAGTATTAACTACTGAATTGATGATAGATGCAGGTGAATTAGAATCAGTTGATTTTGGTGAAACAGCAGATGTATTAACTGCACAGGAACAACGTGACCAATGGGAATGGGAATTATCCAAAGGCATTATAGATGTAGCAGATATATTAATGAAGATGGATAGTGATAGATTCCCTGAAAGAAAAGATGCAGAAGAATACCTAGCAGAACGCAAACAAGTAGAAGAAACAGCAGAAACATCACCACTATTGGAAGCATTGACTAAACCTGTATAATGGCAGACCAAGATTTTATACGAAAACAAGTAGAAGAATTATCAGGTAAAGTTGCTATTGTGCAAGAAGAAGTAGTTGATGCCATTATGGAATTGACCAAAGGCAAAAGCAATTCAGAAGCAGTTAAGATAATCAATGACATTAATATAGATGAAATAATTAAACTAAAAACATCAGGTATATTAGCAGGATATGCAACTGCACAAACAGATATATTATTATCTAAACAATTCTTTGGAGATATATCAGAAAGTGAATTGTCAGCATTATTAGTAGCATCAGAACAATATTTTGCTGCTAATTTGGTCAATATGGGTTCTACTATTAAACAACAAGTATTAAATGGTATAATAAACAATAAAACATCAGGAGAAATAGTTTCTGTTATTGGCAAACAAGGATATGGTAAAGCAGGATTGAATCGTATAGTTACAGATGGAATGAACAATTATAGCAGAGCAGTATCTGCATTTATGATTGACAAAGCACCTGAAAATACTAAATATGTTTATATTGGTGTAGCAGATGATAGGACAAGAGATTTCTGTTTAGAATTAATGGCAGCAGGTGAATTAACTATTGCAGAAATAGAAGCAAATGGTTGGTCAGATAGTTTAACAGAAGGTGGTGGTATTAATTGTAGACATAATTGGGAATTGGCAGCACAAGAAACTAAAACATCATACCATAATCCAGATAAAGCACAGGAGTTATTAGATGCTTGATTTTAAGTTTTTTAGCACAGTAGGAGTTGAAGTAGTTAATAGATATAGGAAGCATATCTTTGATGAAGGCAAGGATATTGATGGTAAAAAGTTTAAATCCTATTCCAAAGAATATAGTAGTCGCAAAAGAGCAAATAAGTTTAAGCGACAAGATAGTAATTTTTCTAATACTACATCACCTGTATTAACAGGCGATTTGTTTAGAGATTTTAAATTAATAGGCACTCCAAATAACAAAGGGTTTAAGTTTGGAACAGTATCACATGGTGGTAAAGTAGAAGCATTAAAAAAACTAGGCAGGAATCTATATAAAGGTAACAAAGTATTACCAACAGGAGTAAGTAGGTATCTTGAAAAAGAAGCAAAGAAATACACAGACAGAAAATTGAAAAAAATATTTAAGGGTGGTACGTTTAAAATATAATAACTGAAAAATAAATAAGGTTATTTTTGTGTTTGAAATCACATATCTTATTCCAACTAAAAACTACTCACAAAAGGGGATAAAAATGTCAGAAGAAAATAAAGTTGAAGAAAACAACGTAGAAAATCCTAGCACAGATGCTAGTAAAAATAATGATATTCCATATAGCAGGTTTCAAGAAGTTAATTCAGCAAAGAAAGAATTAGCAGAACAGAACGCTAAATTGCAAGAACAATTAAATGCGATTGATGCAGATAATAAAGCCAAACGTGAAGAAAGAATGAAGAAGAATGAAGATTATAAAACGCTTTTGGGTGAAAAGGACGCAGAAATAGAAAAATTGTCTGGCTATAAAACACAATGGAATGAATATGAAGCAAGTCGCAGAGATGCGTTACAATCGAAACTGCCTGAAAATAAGCAGAAATTTGCTTCAACTATGAACCTTACAGATTTAGAAGAATTTGTAGATATTGAAACTACAAACGCTAATAAAGGTACAGGTATGGATTCATCAAGGGTTGGTGCGAAGGCACAGGATTCTGGTGAATTTGGTGGCTATTCATCTATGGAAGAATTTGCTATGCGTGACCCAAAAGGTTGCGAATCATATTTGGCAAATAACACCAAAGGTTATATTAAATAATAAAACCCTACTTGAAGGCATTATGCAGTTGATAGAGGGATAGAATAAGAGGTAAATTCAATGACGAATTTAGAAAGATTACAAAACTTTGCTATGCATGGTGCTTGGGCTAATTCTCCTTGTGCAGTTACAGATGTTGGTGTAGCAGCAGGTGGTTTAGGCAAGACAGTTGCAGCAGCAATAGTTCAATTTAACAAAGCAGCAGTTACTCCAAGAACAATAACAATGGTTCCGGCAACAGCAGGTACTAATACTGTTCAGATTCCTGTTTACTCTAAAATGGCTGCAAGTGCTGTTACTAACTCTGCATCAGGTGCAGAAGAAACAACAGGTAGTGCAGCAAGTATAACAACAGCAGCAGTATCATTAGAAGTATTAAGAAACAATGTATATGCACAAGTTACTGATTTGGCAGCACATGGTAATTCAGATGCTTTAATGGTAAACGCAGGTAGAGTATTGGGTAATGCAGTAGCAGCAGAATTTGACAATCACGTTTGTGCATTGTTTGATGGATTTGCTACTTCAAAAGGTACATCAACAGAAGGTTTAAGATGGTTAGATGTTATGGACGCAGTTGCTTCATTAGAAGCAAATGATGCTCCAAGACCTTATAGTGCAGTATTACACCCACAACAAATGTATGGTTCATTTGGTCTATCAAATGAGTTAGGACAAGTTGCAGCAGTTAATGGTTCTAATGGTGCTTTCGCAGGTGGTTCAAGTGCATCAGAACAATTTTTCCAAGCAGGATTTGTAACATCTCTTGCAGGAATTAACTTCTATACTTCTCCACAGGTTGCTGATGGTTCAGATGGCACAGAGAAAAAAGGTGCTATATATGCTAATACAGCACTAGGTTGTGGATACATTGATTTTGGTGGTGGAAACTTTATCCAAATAGAAACACAAAGACAAGCAGCAGAAGCAGGTACTGATATTGTTGCTAATGGATATTGGGAAATCGCTGAAACAGTTGATTTACATGGTGTAGAAATATTTACAGAAATATCATAGTAAATATAATATAATAGTGTATGGGGAAGTATCGTTGCTTCCCCTGCACAACAAGGATAATATGGATAACAAAAAAGATATAGGCAATTTAAATAATAAAGATTTTGGAGTAGAATTAGACCCTACTAATAACCTAAAACTTGTTGAAGATGATAAAAAAGGACAACAAGCATATTATAAGGGCAGCAAGATGGCATATAGCGACTATATATGCGAAGTAGGAAATAGAATTAGCAAGGGTAAGCAGGGTAAGGGTACTGACAATATTGGAGTTTTTAGTGGTGTCAGTTTTGATAAAAATGGAAATATTATTAAAAGGAGTAATTAAAAATGGCTGAAAAGAAAAAATCAACTAAAAAATCAACGCCTAAAAAATCATCAGGCGTATTTAATATAACAAAATCTAATGGTAATGTTATTGTAAGAGAAAATTTATCAGATGGCGTTAAAGCAACCTATGAAGCAAAAGGTTGGAAAGTTGAGCAAGTATAATGGTGATATTTAAACCAACAACAACAGAAGCAGCGTTAGGAACAAACACAGGTGCAGCATCTAATGTAAGTTCAAGTGAATTTGTAAGGTTGCATAATACAGCAGCAACAGGAACAGAGTATCTAGTTACATTGGAAGAATCAGGTGGAACAGACATAGGTACATTTTCACTAGATGGTTCTGATACTGTTATAATCCAAAAAGAAGCAACAGATAAATTATTTGCTGCAAATGCAGCAGTTTTAGCATGTGGTGTATCTATTGTAGATGTTGGAAATCCACGTTCTTATAGCAAGTCATTTAAATAAATGGCATTATTAGAACGCATTAAAAAACATGAAGGATTTAGGTCAAGAGTGTATAAATGCACAGAGGGATTTGATACTATTGGGTATGGATTTGCTATTAAGGATTTAGAGATTGATGAAGATATAGCAGAGATGATATTGATGCGTAAGTTGGACGATTTAATGAACAGGATACAAACCAAGTTCTATTGGTGGCGTTCAGCAGAAGATGAAGTTAAAGATGTGGTTGTGGAAATGTGCTATCAATTAGGTGTTTCTGGATTTAGTAAGTTTAAGAAAACTATTGACCATTTGCAAAGCAAGAGATATGGAAAAGCAGCAGTAGAAATGTTAGATAGTAGATGGGCAAAGCAAACACCAAGCAGGGCAATAGAATTATCTAATATAATAAAGAATTTAGAGTAATGAATGAATCCAATAGAATTATTAGACCAATATGGTTTGCCGATAGCAATACTAATACCTGTGGGATACTTTTTATGGAAGCAACAACATTGGATACAAAACGAATTAATTGAAGATTTAGAAGAACGATTTAAAAGGTTGGAGATGATAATCATTAAGTTGATTGACCAACAGAAAAAGATGCAGATAGAGTTACGAGGGATAAAGAGTAAATACGAAGCATTAGTAGAAATTGTAAATAAATTGATAATAAGGAATAAAGATAATGAAAAAACTGACTAACTTTTTAAAAAACTTTGCTATTGATTATGTAATTAAATACTTAACTGATAACAAAGATGAAGTAGTAGCAAAACTAAACAAAGAGATAAATGTTCCTATCTTGAATGAAAAACAAGAGAAAGAATTATTAGATGCTATCTATGATACTACATTAACAGTAGTTAAAGGCATAAAATAGATGCTTCCTGCAATGATTATCAAGGCAGTCATACCCAAAGTGCTTGATATGGTTTTAAGACAATTTAAGGGCATTGAGAAGATTGAGAAAATTGTAAGATATATGGAAGAAGAAAATGATGCTGATAGGGAAATTAAGAAATTGAAAGATGAGATAGCATTGTTGAAGTCAGGGCAAGAACAACTAGTAAGTGAAATAGATAAAATTAAAGAATAGGCATAGGAAGATGGCTAAACCATTATTGATAACAGATTATGTAGATGAGAATCTAAAACTTGTAAGAGATGGAGATGGTACAGATACTGCTTTGCAATTATCAAAAGATAAATTAAAGATAGTTGGTGATTTAGATGTTACAGGCAATATTGATTCACCTACTGTACACGCAGGACAAATATTAGGATATACTTGTTTATTGAATGATGCTGCTGATACAAGTTATTCAACTACAACTTCATTTGCTGTTATAGATTCTAATGCTAAAATAACATTCGCAGCACCATCAAGTGGTAATGTTGAGATATTTGCAAGTGTATTTTGCAAGTGGACATCAAATAGATGGTTACAATTTGGATTATCTATTGGTTCTACTTATAGTACATTAAATGTAACCCATGAGCATTTTATTGGTGAAGGAGATGAAACAGATGAGATGCAGATAAACCATAGATGGGTTGTTACAGGATTAATTGCAGATAGAAATTATACGTGGTGGTTGGGTGCGAAGTGCGAACAAGCAAGTAGAGCAACATTGTATTGGGGTGGTGATGCAACAGGTGAATACGCACCTTTAATTATGAAGGCAACAGCATTGCCAATAGGAATTTATACAGAATAGGAGCATATGTCAGGATTAGTCAATAAAACAATAGCAAGTGCATATAAATCACTATTAAGGGTTGATGATGATGTGAATGGTGTAGATACAAGTTTGGAAGTTGTGACTGATGGTCTAGGAACAAAATCTTCAATAAAGTTGTCAGATGACCAATTTCAAATAAGACCTCAAAATGATGATACAACGGCTACATTAGAAGTTCTTTCAAGTGGTGGGGCATCATTATTGACAGTAGATACTACAAATAGTGTAGTTAAAGCAGGTGTAGGTCAAGTAAATGCTTTGACTCAATATGCTTATTTTGGGTGTAATTATTCTGATTTTTCAGCAATGGCAGCAAATACACATTATCCAATTCCATTTAGTGCAGGAAGTGGTGGAGCAACTTTAACTAATGATGTAGATTTTGGAACAGGAACAGACCCTGATACATCATTTACTACTGCTGATACAGATACTCAATATGCTGCTCAAATAGTTCCAATGATGTGGTATGTTCCAGATAATATTGCCATTGATTCTGTTACTTCTATTGAGGGAGCAGATGCAGCAACAGGTGATACTACTCGTATGCACTTGATGTCTTTTCAGTTTAATAGTAACAATACTTCTGTTTTGACAGGAGGTACAATATTGGCTTCAAATTCAGATGTTACTAATGCAGGTAATGAACAGGCATATAAAAGCACTTGGACAGTAAATAGTGCAAGTGTTACTTCTGGAAAGGTTATTCTAGCATTTATAAGGTCTGATAGCGTTAATTCAGACTATTCGCTATCGGTGGTCGTGAAGTACCACATTGTTTAATAATTAATTAGTTTAAGGGAGAAAATATGGCAAGAGTAAAAACAACATTAGTAGTGGAAGCAGATGGTAATAAAACTTCATTTTCCAATACTAAAACATATACAGAAGAAACTATAACAAAATTTTATGTAGGCAGAGATGATACGTTTCAAGATTTAATTCAGTTTAGTCCAGAAGATATTGCACCGACAAAAAGTACAAACACAACAGCAGCACCAAAGGCATTTTGCTTATATAATAGTGGCACAACAGGATTGGAAATACAAATACAAAACACCAAATGGGCACATGGGTCACCAGACACAGTATCAGATGAAGGAGTATTTAATTCAATGCTTTTAGGTGCAGGAGAGATGTTTTTTTCAAACAATTTGAGATTAATCCAAAGAGATACAGACAATTCAGCAGCATTTGCTACTACCTCTGCTTTGGCATTGGCAACAGGTAAAGTAGTAACATTAGATGCAACGCATTCAAAAGGTGGAGATATGGGTTGTGATACAGATACAGAAGATAGTTCAACTTCAACAACGATAGCATTTGATGATGCAGCAGAAAAATTTAGAGAAGGGGATTTTATATTTTTTGATACATCAACATCAGACGCAATGAGAGTGGTGTCAGTTGATGGTACAACTCAAATAACAGTTGAGAGAGGTGTTTTGGGTTATACAGCACAAACTATTCCTGATAATACAGATGTCTTTATGTATGCAGGTAATCAGTTACATGATAAAGGCACAGAAGATGATTCAGGAACAAATATAAGAACAGATGCAAATGGTAGATTTAAGGGTATGTTGCTAGGTGATAGTGGTGCAGTTCCAAGAGGAACGGCAGCAACAGCAGTAGCAGGTGGCATTGTTCCCGGTAGTGTAAATGTACAATTCCCATTACATGGTGGTTATCAAAATTTAGGCATAAATGTATCTGCAACAGATTCAACAGGTTTAGCAGTATCAACTACGTATGAATTTAGAATTACAGATAGTTTAGTAACAACATCAGATATAGCATTTACGACAGATTCTTCGGATGTAAGTTGGGGTAAAGTTATATCATTAATTAATACTGCATTTAAAGATGCTGATTTAGATTATACTTGTGGGATTGTTAATGGTGATGTAAGGTTTAGTGCATTAAAGTGGCTTGATGGAGATTCAATTACATTGGTAGACCCATCAAGTGGTACAGAACCATGGAATGTAGGTAATGTGCCTGATACAGCAGCACATGAAACTCCTGTTAAAACAAGATTTCCTGCTGCGAAAATTACAGATGTTGAGAGTGGGAAGAAGGTACAGAATGTACAAAATATGCTTGTTGATGATGGAAATGGCAATTTAATTGGAGATGTTGGTAGTGGTACTGTTAATTACGACTCTGGAATCATTGATGTTACTGCATTATATCGTGCAGAATTTAAAACAGCATTTTCTTATGCTTCTGCACACGCAGGTATTCCAACAAGAGCAGCAAATTTATCTAATATGGTTAAATTGATTGCAGCGAGAAGCACTAACGCTTATAAAGATGGTGAATTAACATTAGTTTGCTATTCATAAGGAGGATATATGCCAAAAGGTAAAGGGACATACGGAACAAAAAGAGGTCGTCCTAGAAAGATAAAAATTAAGCCAAAGAAAAGGAAGTAGAACATGGCAACAAATTTTAAATATGCGAGTCAATCTGATTTAAAGAATTACTTTAATAACTTTGGTGATTTTGACCAAAAAACACAGATATATCCTACATTAACATCAGGGAATTTACATCTATTTAGAGATTGTGGATATGCTGATACATTGTTTGTTAATGGTGAAGAATTAGCAGCAGCACAATCAACAAGTGGTGCAGTTGATTCAAATGGAGAGTGGTTTTATGCTTCTGCAACAAACCAATTAGAATATTACAATAGCAATTATTCTTCTACTACTATAAATGAACAAGTGTTTGAAACAGGTGTAGATTTTGCAACATTCATTGACCAACAGTTGGTAAATGCGAGTATGGAATTAAATAACTTGCTAGATGCAAGATTTCAAATGCCATTACCTAAATCAACACAAGTAAAAGAAGGTGCAGCAAGTGGATTAACACCTGAATATGACCCTGTAATAATTAAATCTACTTGTTATATAGCAGCAGCAAATCTAATTAGGTCAAAAGACCCAATGTCAGAAGAAGCACAATTTTATATGGATATGATAACAAATGCAGAAGGCACAGGTTTAGTAGATAAAATAAATGATGGAAAAATTAAATTATCATTTGAAATAGACAACAAAGATAGTCAAGGTTCAATACGAGAAGTAACAAGAAGTGGTAGTATGTACCTAGTAGAAACAGAAGGTGAGTTTTTTGGTGGCAGAAATGGTTATGATTTAATTAGGATTACTTGCACATCAGCAGGAGCATATGGTGTGGCTAAATGCAAAGTGGAATATTATGGAAATGATAAATTATTTGGTAGTGAAACAGCAGACAATATAGTTACAGGTGGATTAGATGATTGGGGAGCATTAGGAGGTTTAAAATTAAGATTTCAAGGTGCAAGTATGTCTGTTAATGACCAATGGGAAATAGAAGTATATAGTGAGCATTTAGAAGAAACAAATACAATAACAAGAAACATAAGTTTGCATAGATAATGGCGATAACATACGATAAAATAGCATATGATGAAGTAGAGTTAGGATTAAGGTCGATAATATCTACTGAATTTCAGAATGTATATATAGGCAATACATTTAAGATGCTAGGTAGCGAATGTATTAAGATTAACCTAATATCTAGCACAAGCGTTGAACAAGCAACTAATTTTGAAACGAGAGAATATGCTTTAAACCTCCGATATTACTTCAAAGCAGATACAAGTCAAGAATTAATTAACAAGGCTGTAAAAGGCAAAATAGATAGGTTAAGGAAGCATTTGCTAGATAATCAAGTAGATGCAAGTAATAATTGGGCAGCATTAATTATAGATACGATTACTTATAATGTCCAAGATGAAGAAAATGAAGAAGAATCTAATTTGCATATAGCAGAATATGAAATAACCATACAACATTTTAATCATTTTACATAGGAAAAATATGAAATATAAAGCAAAAAAAAGTTTTAAAGATTTAGATAATAAGTTTTTTGGTATTCATAAAATAAATAAATTATTAAATGGCGATTCAATAGATATAACTGATTTTGATTCTTTGCCTGAATCAGTACAAGTTGAGTTAGAGCCAATAGAAACCAAACAAAAAAAGAAACCAAAAGTAAAGAAAAAAGGAGTTAAATAATGGCACAAGCGACAAATTATTTTCCAAGCCAAAATGTTTCGGTTTGGTATCAAAAAGAATCTAATGTAGGTGACCAACCTGATGATGCAGGTTTAAAGAAATTACAGGTAACAAGTTTTACTATTCCAGAAGCATCAGTCCCATTAGAGTTTTCAACACAAAGAGCAGGACAATTTACAACAACTGCATCGCAAGGACATCATTCAGAAGGTACAAAAATGTGGACATTTGAAACTACATTAAGGGGTACACCTGCATCAGTATTATTGGCAACAGAAGCAGTATTTGAAGATGCAAGTAGTGAAGCAGCATTGAACAATGATTATGCTTTTCCAACTGCAACATATGTAAATGCAGCAAGTTCGGCATCAACATTTGAAATTAGATTTGAAGATGGTGGTGCAGATGCTACTCTTAATAATGTTGTTTGTCAAGGTTGTGTAGGTACAGGATTTACATTGACAGAAGATATAGGTAGTGAGGGTGGTGAGATGGTATGTACAATACAATGGGCAACTGCATTTATGCCTACTTATGGTGGCGATGCTATATCTAGTGCAGCATATGACACAGGAACGCCAAGAAATATTAGGAATTTAGACCCTGACAACACAGGTATTAATGGTGGTGCATTAGAGGAATTAGTAATACAATCATGGGAATTATCAGTAAGTAGAACAATAGAAAGAATCCATTATAAAGATAATACAAGTGGAACATTTGAGCCATTTGGTTATGCTATGACAGGTGGATTTGAAGTTACAGGTTCTATGACAGTAGTGAGGAATGATGATATACATGATTTGATTGCTAAATTTAGAGATTCAAATACTGTGGATATAAACATACAAAATGACACAGCAAGTGAATTGACAATAGCATTGGATAAATGTTTAATAAATGAACCAAGCATTGATAGTGGTGGTGCTGTATTGACTGAAACAATACCATTCACAGTAGTAGGTGCAGATGATATAAGTTCATCAACAAAAATGTTAGGTATAACAATAGCATAAGGGATTAAAGAATGTCAGTAAGTGTAGAATCTAAAAATAAAGAATTTAAAACATTTAAAATTGATTTAAAGGAATTAGGATTAGATGAAAGAAGTGATTTGAATGATAAGTTTATGGAAGCAGCAGTTGATGGTGTCCCTAAATTTTCATTCTGGGTAGATGTAGTCAGGCAGGGTACTGATTTGCCTGATGAAGAAATAAACAAATACTCTACTGATGAGTTAATTGCAATCGCTAACAAGATATTTGAA
>VTLG01004562.1_pt1 | contig 18208 bp, 22 predicted proteins | sample 4694571 | NCBI WGS metagenome assembly VTLG01 (sample SAMN12604809, study PRJNA352737) | marine metagenome | biome: ENVO:00000447; feature: ENVO:00000209|ENVO:00000569|ENVO:01000036; material: ENVO:00002151; isolation source: viral sequences binned using virsorter ... | reverse complement strand
TATATTTATAAATCTTTCTTTTTTTTGTTATGGCTGCTGTAAAAGGTGATGTCGGTAAAATAATGTTCCATAACGCTGCTGGAACAGAAGCTGATATATCAGGTCTAAGAAATTGGTCTTTATCAATCACTAAAGACACTCAAGAAACCACAATCATGGGTAATACAGCAAAAACTTTTGTTGGTGGTTTAATATCTGGCGAAGGTTCAGCAACATTAATTTATGACAATGCTGGCAACTCTGATTACTTAGCATTTGTTGAAGATGTATTAACAACAGGTGATGCTGGTGACGCATTATTTGAATTGTTCCCAGATAGTTCAGTAAGTTCTAAAAAATTTGGCTTTTCTGGAATAATTACTAATGCAGAGTATGGAGCAACACTTGGCGAAATACAAGAAATAAACATTAGTTTCCAAGCAACAGGTGCCATAACATCAGATATATAGTAAATTAAAGTAATTATATAAATACATATGGCAGCAAAAAGAACCGTTGATCTTATTACTGAAGCTTTCAGCGAGGTAATGAGTAATAGAAGAAAATATGAACTAAAAAAGCCGAATGGTGAACTTTTAAAAGAATTATATTTTCCACCTTTAACTAGATTTGACAGAATGCAAGCACAAGCTGCAACTGGTACTGATGATGCATTAGCAATATCTACTAGATTACTTTGTCAACTTGCACAAAATGAAGATGGCACAAAAGCTTTTCATTCTGCTGATGCTGAAAATTTAAAAAGATTTTTACCGGAGAAAGTTCTTAATGATATTGAGTTATTTTTATTTGAAATAAATTTAGATATTGATACAGCAAAAAAAGATTAAGGCGAGATAACTGGTTAAATTTTGAGTTTTTTCTCGCAACAGAACTTGGAAAGACACTTAACGAATTAAGAAAACTTATAACAGAAGAGGAGCTTGTTTGTTGGGCTGCATATTATGAAGTTAAATACGAAAGAGAAGAAAAAAATCGCCAAAGTACAAAAAAAAGGTAATATATAAGAAATGTCTTTTTGTAAATTAAGTGGCTGAAAGTATAGTTACCTTAAGAGTTGAAGCAAGAAATGCAATATCTTCTTTAAATAAAACTTCGCAAGCAACAAAAACATTATCAAAATCAGCAAATGGAGCTACAGCATCCTTAACAGCAGCATCAACCGCAGCAAAAGGATTGGGTGCTTCATTAGCTGCATCACTTGGTCCATTACTAACTGTGGGTGCTGCTGTTGCTACTGTCGGTAATGCTATTGGCACTTTTACAGCAAGAGAAAGAGATATTGCAATTTTAACGCAAGGTTTAAAAAATTTAGGTGAAGGTACCGAGGCTTTAAATGAGTTACAACAAGCAGCAGATAGGTTGGGTAACCAAACGTTGTTTAATCAAGAAGAATTTACAAGAGGATTTAACTTATTAACAAGTTTTAGAAATATTGGAGTTGATTCATATTCAAGAGTTGCTCAAGCAGCAGCAGATATCGCACAAGTAAACCAAGTTGATGTGAGCACTTCTTTTATGCAATTAGCGAAAGCATTGCAAGACCCTGAAAGAAATTTATCAAACTTAAATCGTTCTGGTATTGCTTTTACTAAACAACAGACAAAAGTAATAAAAGAGTTAATGAAAACAAATAAAACTGCTGAAGCACATGCAATGATTCTAAGCATTGTTGAGGAAAGTTATAATAAATTGGCACAAGCTGCTGCAGAGGGATTTGCTGGAAATGTTGATACACTAGGCGAATCATTTAGAGATTTTTCAGAAACACTTGGTAGAACATTAGAACCGTCTTTAATAAAAGTTACAAAAGCTTTAACAGAATTAATAAAAGTTACAGAACAATTTATAAATTCGCCCATAGCTGGCACTGCTGCGATATTTACAGCAATAGCTTTAGCAGCAAAAGGAACAATAGCAATATTAGCTGCAGTCAAAACTGGTTTAATGGCTGTAGGAGGTGCAGCAGGTGTTGCAGCAATAGCTTTAAACTCAATACCTTTTGTAGCTGCTGCCACTCTTTTAGGTGCCTTAACTACAAAAATAATCGAAGCAGCTAAAGAACAGAGAGATTTTAATAAAGCTTTAAAAGAAGGTGATGAGCAATTACTAAAAAGTGAATTTAATAAATTATTTATTGAAAGACAAAAATTACTAAAAAGAATAAGTGAAGCGGAAGAAAGTAGTAATAAAAAATCACTACAATCTTTAAAAAGGCAACTTGAAATAACTGATGCATCAATAGCTCCAATAAAGGCTAAATTGGATGAAAATAGAAAAACAAAGCAAGAGATTGAAAATCAAAATAAAAAATTAAAAGAACAAGAAGACCTTATTAAAAAAAATGAAGAAGCTGCAAAAAAACTTAAAGAGGCAATGACTGCTGTAGGTGAAGAGATTGAAACCAGTATAAAAAATAATTTAAGAGAAGCAATAACTGGCGCACAGTCATTTGGACAAGCGATGGTAAATGTACTAAATAGAATAAGAGATAAAATTATTGATGCTCAATTAGATAAAATTTTAGGTCAGTTTGGAGAAAACTTTGGTAAAAGTGCAAGTGGTGATAAAGGTGCAGGCGTAGGAGGTTTTATTGGCAAGATTATTGGGGGATTATTTGCAAATGGTGGCTCACCACCTGTCAACAAAATTTCAGTTGTAGGTGAACGAGGCCCTGAATTGTTTGTTCCTCGTACTGCTGGTACCATTATTCCAAATAGTGCTTTAGGTGGTGGTGGAGTTACAAATATGGTTACTGTTAATGTAGATGCCTCTGGCAGCTCTGTTCAGGGTAATAGTAGTGATGCAAACCAATTTGGACAGGCACTTGCTTCAGCAATACAGCAAGAACTAATTAATCAACAAAGATCAGGTGGTCTTTTATCAAAATCTTAAATTATGTCAACTTTTCCATCTATCACACCAACTTATGCTGGATTTAGTAAATCAAGCAACCCTAATATCAACACAGTACGATTTGCAGATGGTTTTGAACAACGTCAACTTGTAGGAATTGCAGCTCATCAAAATCCCAAAATATACGATTTAGTCTTTAATGTTACCGAAACGCAAGCAGATGAAATTTCTTACTTTTTGGATGAAAGGGCTTTGGACCAAGCTTCATTTACTTTTTCACCACCAGAAGAATCATTTTCAAAAACTGGTACATATTCACAAAGTGGTACAACTATTACTGTTACTGTTACCGATCACCAATTATTTGCGAATGATTCAATCACAATAGATTTTACAAGTGGCTCTGCAAGTGACGCTACTTTTTCTGTAGTCTCTTTAACAAATGCAAATACTTTTGTTGTTACTGCCTCTGGAAGTGCTTCAACTAGTGGTAATTGTACTATTACAAAATTAGGAAACTCACAATTTGTTTGTCAAAATTGGACAAAAACTATACCATCAAACGATAGAGCCATTATAAATTGTACTTTTAGGGAGGTATTTGAACCATAATGGCAATCCCTACAGAAGAATTACAGAAAGCTAATCCAAGTGCAAAGATTGAACTTTTTGAAATACATCTAGTAACTGCTTTACATGGCAGCTCTGATGTAAGTAGGTTTCATAATGGTATAAATATGAATACAACTGCAAATGTTGTTTTTCAAGGTCAGAGTTATACAAGAATACCTGTAGAAGCGACTGGGTTTGAATATTCTATTGGAAGAAAAACTTTACCTAGACCTACACTTAAAATAAGTAATCTTTTTTCTACAGTCAGTGCATTGATGCAAGAGGCAAACTTAACAACACCTAAAAACGACTTAAATGGTGCAAAAGTAAAAAGAATTGTGACGATGTTAAAATTTATTGATAATGCAAATTTTGAGTCTGGCACTAACCCATTTGGAACACCAGCAAACAATACTTACGAAAATCATACTTTTTTTATTGATAGAAAAACTGTTGAAAGTAAAGATTTTGTAGAATTTGAGTTGGCTATGTCTTTAGACTTGCAAAATAGGTTTGGACCAAAGAGAATAATTACAAGAGAAGATTTCCCCTCGGTTGGTACTTTTGCATGAATAGTTGGCAAGAACAGGCATTACATCATGCAAAGATTTCATTACCAGATGAGTCTTGCGGTCTTGTTGTTGATGTAGATGGAAAACAACAATATTTACCTTGTAAGAATTTAGCTATTGAAGGAGCAACATCTTTTACAATAGATCCAGAAGATTGGGTAAAAGCAGAAGAGACAGGAACAGTATTACATATTTGCCATTCTCACCCAAATGGTGATTTGACTGCATCAGACGAAGATATTAAAAATTGTGATTTTATTGGATTATCTTGGTTTATTTTAGATCCAGAAAATGACAAAGTACAAGAATTAAAACCAAAAGTCCATAAGCCTATGCTTGATAAAAGTAAGTTTTTTGATAGAGAAAGAACAGAAGATGAGCAAGGTCTAAGAAAAATAAAACTGTATGGAAGATTAGCAGAGTTAGTAGGTTGGCACGTTAATTATGCAGATGTAAAAAACATAAAAGATGTTTACAAATATTTAGTCTGTAATTATCCAGAAATAGAATCACACGTAAAACAAAATATGTATCGTATATCTGTTGATAATGATGTTTTAAAAACAGAAGATGATTTGTTAGTAAAAAGTGAAGGTGAAATAAAAATAATTCCTATTGTTTCTGGTGCTTTTTTTCAAATTCTTGTTGGTTTTCTTATAACTGGATTTGCGACAGAGGTCGCTACTTTTTTTGTTGGTGAAAAGTTGGCTGTATATTTAGCTGGTGCATTAACAAGTGTTGGTACATCTATGATTGTAGAGGGAGCAACTAATTTATTATTACCACAACAAGTGCCTGAAATAGGTAGTTTAGATAGTGGTTTAAGTGAAACTGATGCAAGAGTAAATTATTCATTTAGTGGCATACAAAACGTTTCTAGAGCCGGTGTTTGTATTCCCTTAGTTTATGGTGAAGTATTTACAGGATCTGTTGTAGTCAGTTCTGGTATTGATACCGCACCTGTTTTTAGGGAGTAAATTATGTCTGAAGAACGCAGCAGAGATCCAGAAAATTTAGGAAATTTTCAAACGCAAAGATTCATAGATAGTGAAATGAAAGAGGGCGATTTAGGATCTCGTCAATTCATAACACTGTTAGATGTAATATCAGAGGGTGAAATAGAGGGCTTTCCGTCTGCTATAGATGCAAATAAATCTAGAGGGACAGTTGATTATCAACGATTGGCAATGAAAGATGTGTTTTTAAATGGTACACGTGTTTTAAAAGCAACAGCATCAGACAATTTTACTGAAATTAATAATCAAGATTTTAATTTTGGAACATCATTTTCAAATAGACCACGAATTATTCCACGCTTCGGCACTTCAGATCAAAAAAAAATAAAAGGTTTTGATGTTACAGAAAGAGAAAGGTCTATTGGTGTAAGTGTGTTAAAGGATAGTCCACAAACAGTTACAATAACAGACACAAATACAGATCAGATAAGAGTTACTTTAGGTTTTCCAGCATTAACAAAAGTAGAAGATACAGGAGATGTTGGTGGTACTGATGTTAAATACAATATTTTTGTTAAAGATCAAGCTAATACTGTTATCAAAGGGATTGTACATGATACAAGTTTTAGTGGTTTAACAACAAACCCAGAAATCTATGTAACTGGTGGGTTGTTAGCTGGTAAAAGTATATCTGCATACTTCAAAGATCATTTAATATCTTTGCCTGATGATATTCAAGATTCAGATTTTCCTTTAACAGTACAAGTAGAAAGATTTACCGACGACAGCACAGATCCGTTATTAAACAATTCTTTTGAATTATCAAGTATTACAGAGATAGTAACTGATCCACAAACTTTTCCAGATACAGCCTGTGTAGCTATACGCTTTGATGCAGAGGTCTTCAGGTCAATCCCTAGACGTATGTACAGGGTAAAAGGTAGGCGTGTGAAGATTCCGCACAATTCAACTGTTAGATCAGATGGATCTTTATCTTTTAGTGGCGATTTTAATGGTACTTTGAAAGGCACAAAAGAATATTGCAATGACCCTGCATGGGTTTTATATGATCTTATTACTGAAAGCAGGGCAGGTTTTGGAGATTTCGTTACAGAAGATGAGGTAGATAAATTTGCATTTTATAATGCTTCAGTTTATAACTCAGAACAGATAGATAATATGCAGGGTGGTACAGGGCCAAGATTCAGTTGCAATATAGTTTTACAGCAATCACAGCCAGCATATACATTGCTGAATAAAATTGCATCAATAATGCGAGCGGATCTGTTTTATGAAGATTCAAAAATTACTCTTGTTCAAGATAGACCAACTACAAGTTCTTATTTCTTTAGTTATGCAAATGTCTTAGAGGGTGGATTTGTTTATCAAGGTGTAAGCCAAAAAACAAAAGATACAATTATAAATGTTAAATATTTTAATAACGATTTAAGGATATATGATTATGTAACAGTCACTGATACCTCTGCTAATACGGATAAATTTGGAAAAGTTGTAAAAAATATTGAGGCTATTGGATGTACCGATATTGGACAAGCGAGGAGGATGGGTTTATGGCATTTAGTTACACAAAACACCGAGACAGAAACTGTAAGCTTTGGAACAACAGTAGATGCAGGATCTTTGATTAGACCCTCTCAAATAATAACGATATCAGACCCTGTAAGGAATGGCTTTAGACGCTCTGGAAAAATTAATGCAGCAACAACAACACAGATAACTATTGATAATACAACTGATTTACCTACAGAAGTTGCATCTGGCGATCAATTATCTGTAATTCTTACTGATGGTACTGTTGAAACAAAAACAATATCATCAATATCAGGAAAGGTTATTACAGTAGATAGTGCATATTCCTCTGCTCCACAAGCTTTTAGTAATTGGTTATTTGTAAGGACAAACCCAGAGACAGAAGATTTTAGAGTTATATCGGTTAAAGAAGAATCAAATGGTGCCTTTACAATTACAGCAATTTTTCATAATTCCAGTAAATATGCATTTGTAGAAGATGGTGAAGCTATAAACTTGCCATCTATTACAAACTTAATTGCTGAAAAACCAGCACCTAGTTCATTAGCAACAGAAGAACTTATTGTTGTTTTAGGTGATAGGGCTATAAGTAAACTTGTTTTATCATGGCAACCTGTAAATGGTGCTACACAGTATTCAGTAAAGACAAATTTTAATAATACTGGATTTCAAACAACTATTGTACAAGGACCTACTTTTGAAATATTTGATACACAGTTAGGTAATTATCAATTTGAGGTTTTTACTTATAATGCTTTATTTGAACCAAGTATAGAACCAGCAAGAACTTCTTTCAATGCTACTGGTAAAACTGCTGTTCCGGCTGATGTTCAAAATCTACAATTAGAACCCCTTTCAAATGAATTTGTAAGGTTACGTTTTGATAAGTCAACTGATGTTGATGTGGTGCATGGAGGCAACGTAGTCATTAGAAGTTCAAACCTTACAACAGGTGCAACTTTTACAAATGCAGTTGACATTGTTCCTGAACTTAGTGGAAACGTTACTGAAGCTATTGTTCCAAATATTGTTACTGGAACTTATTTATTAAAATTTAAAGATGATGGTGGAAGGTTAAGTAATGGCACAGCTGCAATAAGTCTTATTGACACAATACCAAAAGTACTACCTAGACTTCTTGTATTAACTGACAGGGAAGATTTAGACAGTCCACCATTTCAAGGAACAAAAGTTGATTGTTTTTTTAGTGATGAGGTCACAGGACTTGTTCTAGGATCTCTTGATTTATTGGATGATGAAAGTGATTTTGATGCTATTACTAATTTTGATTTTCTTGGCCCTGTTGATACAACTGGAGGATCATATAGTTTTGCAAACACTTTAGATTTAGGTGGTAAACAACCTTTAAGTCTTAGAAGACATTTTGTAACACAGGGATTTTTACCAAATAATCTAATTGATACAAGAACAGGCAATATTGACACTTGGACTGATTTTGATGGAATTACTGCATTAGACGTTAACGCTAAATTATTAGTTGCAACTACAGATTCTGACCCTGACACTTCCACTGCTGGTACTTATGCTATATCAGGGACAACAATTACAATCACCAAGTCATCTCATGGTTATTCTGCTGGTAGTTTTGTAACAGTTGATTTTACATCTGGCACTGGTGTTGATGGTGATTATGAAATAAAAACTGTGCCTGATAATAATTCTTTTACTCTTACCTCTGCAACTTCATTAACAACAAGTGGTAATTGTACATTTTCAGCAGAATTTTCTCAATTTAACCCATTTGTAAATGGAACATATATTGCGAGAGGATTTAAATTTAGATGTGATTTGTCATCAAATGATCCAGCCCAGTCGATTGAAATAGATCAACTAGGATATACAGCAGAAATTGAAAGCAGAACAGAAACAAGTCTAGGTAATGCAGGTGCTACAAATGGTTTAATTGCATCTGGCACTTCAACAAAATCTGTTACTTTTACAGATAGTTTCTTTACAGGTCAGTCAGGAACTAGTGTTGCTGCTAATTCTGTTTTACCATCAATCGGTATTACAATAGAAAATCAATCAACAGGTGATTTCTTTGTATTGTCAAATATAAGTGCTACAGGATTTGATATTGATGTAAAAAATGGATCTAGTAATGTAAATAGAAATTTCAAATATTCTGCAACAGGTTTCGGGCGTGGTAGTTAATTTTAAAGTAGGATATACTTAAGAAAAAATGTATTAGACAATGGCTCAACATGATTACGTAATAGATAACTCTACAGGGGGAAACGTTAGAGCTGATATAAATAATGCTTTGTTAGCAATATCTTCAAATAACTCTGGATCGTCTGCACCTTCAACAAACTATGCAAGTCAATTTTTTGCTAATACTTCAACAAGTATTATGCAGCTTAGAAATACTGCTAACAATGCTCATGTAAATGTATTTACTCTTGCTGGTGGCCCTGCTTTTGCAGTTGATGGAACTATAAATGGCGTAAATATTGGTAAGGGTGCAAATTCACTTTCTAACAATACGGTTTTTGGTGTTAATGCTTTAGATGCTGCTGTCTCTGGTGGAGACAATGTCGCGATTGGATTAGATACACTTGGGGCTAATACTTCGGGACAGCAAAATACCGCAGTGGGATCTTTAGCGTTAGATGCTAACACGACATCCAGTTTCAATACTGCTGTGGGATTTTCGGCTTTAGGAGCAGCTTGTGGAAATTCGAATACAGCAGTTGGAAGGGCTGCTGCTTCTAAAACGACTGGAACTAATAATACAGCCATGGGTGGTGCGTGTTTTGAGGAAAACACAAGTGGATCAGGTAATTGTGCATTTGGTGTTCATACTTTAGATGCAAACACATCGGGCGATAATAATTGTGCATTTGGTCTTCATGCACTTGGGGGAAACACTACAGCTGGAAATAATTCAGCTTTTGGAAATAATGCACTTCACTTAAACACTACTGGTATTCAATTAGTCGCGGTTGGTGCATTTTCTTTGGACTCAAACACGACTGGAAATGATAATACTGCCTCTGGTTACAATAGTTTGACTGCATGCACGACAGGATCAAACAACACTGGGGTGGGTTCTTTTGCTGCTGATGCAATAACGACTGCATCAAACAATACAGCAGTGGGTAAGTCTGCATTGACGGCAGCAACTACCGCTGGTGACAACACAGCAGTTGGAACTGATTGTCTTTTATCATTAGTTGACCAAGCAAATAATACTGGGATAGGTGTTAGTGCTTTAAGAAATTGTAAAGGGGCAAATAACACAGCAGTAGGACATCAAGCCATGAATAATCTAACAGAAGCTGGTGGTGTTGCTGGTGGAACAAATACAGCTATTGGTGTTAATGCTGGTGGCAGCCTAACAACTGGAAGTTTTAATACATTTATTGGTTCAAATGCTGGTACAGCCGCAAGCCCCGGAGGTGAGATTACAACAACAAACGGAAGTATGGTTTTAGGTGATAATAATATCAATAATTTGCTTTGTGCTGATACTACAATTAGCTCCTCTGACTCAAGAGATAAAACAGACATAGAAGAGTTTACACAAGGATTATCTTGGATTGAATCTTTAAGACCTGTTACTTTTAGATGGGATAGAAGATCATGGTATGGAGATGAAAAAAACCCTTATGGTGTATCTGATGGCAGTAAAAAAAGAAATAAAATTAATGTAGGTTTTTTAGCACAAGAGGTATTAGAGGTAGAAAAAACAAATGGATATGGCCCTGATAATGATAATTGTCTGCTTACATTTTTACAGGAGGATGAAATGGCATATATGTTAAAAGAGGCAAAATTAATACCAATTCTTGTTAATGCTGTAAAAGAATTATCTGCAAGGGTCAAAACCCTCGAGGCAGGGTAAAATATAAATAATTAGTATTTATTATGGAAGAATTAACAACAGATGAAATAGCAACTATTTTTTCCAGTGCTGGTGATAGTGTTACTTTAATCAATTCAGATGCTAACTATACAGCTTACGTATCAAGAACATCATCGAGTTTCAGTGAATCTGAATGGAAAGCAATGATACAAAGAAATGTAGAACACCTTGAAATCATCAAAGGTTATACAAAACTTGATGGCAGTACTTCAATTTGGACAACTGAATCTTTTACAGATATTGATGCTGCTATTACAAAAGGTAAAACACTTTATTCTTAAATTATGGCTATCATTCCTGCAAAAAAAGATTTTACTGTTCAACGTAGAGCAGATTTTCCTTTGCGTCTTACATTTAAAGACTCAACAGGTGCAGCGATTGATTTAACTGGATATACTGTTGCATCACAAGTATATGACGAGTCTAGATCAACCCTTTATGGATCTTTTACAGTTACCTATACAAACAGATCAGGTGGAATTGTTGATATAAATTTAACAGATACTGTTACCGCAACTTTTACACCAAATGTTTTGAAATATGATGTATTACTAACAGATGGATCGGGTAACAAAGAATATTATTTAGAGGGTACACTATTTGTAAGTGAAGGTTACACAGCATGAGCAATCCTAATACAGTTACAGTTTCACAAGTTTCTGAGGTTACAACAGTAGAAATTACAACTGCAGGTCCACAAGGTGCTACTGGTGCCACTGGTGCTGCTGGAGCTGATGGTGCTGGTGGAGTAACTTCAGTTACAGGCTCCGCACCAATAAGTTCATCAGGTGGAACGACTCCAGCTATAAGCATTTCAGCGGCTACAACATCTGCTGCTGGATCAATGAGTTCAGCAGATAAAACAAAATTAGATGCTATAGAAAGTAATGCTACTGCTGATCAGACAAACGCAGAGATAAAAACAGCTTATGAAGCAAATTCAGATACAAATGCTTTTACTGATGCTGAAAAGACTAAATTATCTGGTGTCGAAACTAGTGCAGATGTTACTGATGCAACCAATGTAGATGCAGCAGGAGCTGTCATGAATAGTGACCTTGATGGTAAAGGTGAACTATTAGTTGGAGATGGGTCTGGAGACCCTACTGCTTTGGCTGCTGGTACTAATGGATATGTTTTGAAGGCTAATAGTAGTACTGCTTCAGGTCTTGAGTGGGCTGCTGGTGGTTCTGGTGGTGATGTAAACCAAAATGCGTTTTCTAATGTTGCAGTATCAGGTCAAGATACTGTTGCTGCTGATAGTGCTACTGATACTTTGACACTTGCTGCTGGTAGTAATGTAACTATTACAACTAATGCAAGCAGTGATACAGTTACTATTGCTTCAACAGATACTAATACTACTTATAGCGTAGGTGACGGAGGTCTTACACAAAATAACTTTACTAATACACTAAAGACAAAATTAGACGGAATTGAAACGTCAGCTACTGCTGATCAAACAGGTGCAGAAATTAAAAGTGCTTATGAAGGTGAATCTGATACTAATGCTTTTACTGATGCTGAGAAAACTAAATTATCAGGAATAGAGGCATCAGCTACCGCAGACCAGACCGCAGCAGAAATTAGAACACTTGTAGAATCAGCTTCAGATTCTAATGTATTTACAGACGCTGACCATACAAAATTAGATGGCATAAGTGCTAATGCTAACGTAGGAATTACTGATGTCGTTAGCGATACTTCACCGCAACTCGGTGGATCGCTTGATGTAAATGGTCAGGATATTGTTTCTACATCTAATGGAGCGATTGAACTTGACCCTAATGGTTCTGGTAAAGTTACATTTAAAGGAAATTCAACAAAAGGTTCTGGACAGTTTGTATTAAACTGCGAACAAAATAGTCATGGGATTGTCTTTAAAGGGCCACCACATAGTGCTGCTGCAAGTTATACATTTACACTTCCAGATGATATTCAAAATGGTAAATATCTTACAACAGATGCAAGTGGTAATACATCATGGGGTACACCAACAGATACAACTTATAGTGTAGGTGATGGAGGATTAACACAAAATAATTTTACCGATGCAGACCATTCAAAACTTGATGGTATTGCTGCTTCCGCTAATAATTATTCACATCCTAACCATTCAGGAGAAGTAACATCAACAGGTGATGGTGCAACAGTTATTGCAGATGATGTAGTTGATGAAGCAAATTTAAAGGTAAGTAATTCACCTACCGATGGTTATGTTTTAACAGCACAATCAGGAAATACTGGAGGTTTAACTTGGGCTGCTCAATCAGGTGGTGGTGGTGGTTTAAGTTCAGACTCAGAGTATAACCTTGTAGCAGGTACTGATGCAGGAAACGCACTTACATCAACTGCTTATAGAAATACATTACTTGGATATAACGCTGGTAATGCAATAACAACAGCTGATAATAATATTTGTATAGGTGCAAATACAGGAAAGTTAATCACTACTGGAATACAAAACACATATGTTGGAACGTATGCTGGAGATGCTGCTACAACAGGTCATCAAAATGTTGGAATAGGCTATGATTGTTTGACAAGCGTTACTGGAAGTTCATCAAACCTTGTTGCTGTTGGTTATAATTCTTTGAAAACTCTTGTCAGTGGTAATTATTCAACAGCCATTGGTAATCAGTGTATGAAAAGCTCTACTGTTGGCTTTAATACAGCAGTAGGATCGTCGGCTATGCGAGATGCTACTACAGCCGAATTTATTACTGCTATTGGTGGTGGTGCTTTGACTGAATTAACGTCAGGTGCTCAAAACACAGCTGTAGGATTTAATGCTGGTTATGAAATTACAACAGGTCATTCCAATACTTGTCTCGGAATGTATGCTGGATACGATGTAACTACAGGCGATAGAAATACCTATTTGGGAGAAAATGCTGGCGATGGAGCGACAACAGGTGACAGAAATATATGTATTGGTGCTGATGCAGTACCAAGTGCAGCAGATGTTTCTAATGAAGTAACTATAGGCGATAGCAATATTACCTCTTTACGTTGTCAAGTTCAAACTATTAGTAGTTTATCTGACGCAAGAGACAAAACAAATATTGTAGATTCACCAGATGGATTAGAACTTATTAATCTACTGAAACCTAGAAAATTTACATGGGCAATGCGTGAGGCTAGTGAAAATAATGGCAGAACAGAACTTGGTTTTATAGCACAAGAATTAGATGAAGCATTAGGCAATAAAAATGATTATATACACGCTGTAAGTAAAACAAACCCAGATAAGTTAGAAGCTTCTTATGGAAAACTTATACCAATTATTGTAAAAGCGATCCAAGACCTTACAATAGAAGTTGAAAAGTTAAAATCAAATGGCTGAACTTACAACTGAAGAAATTGCAAAAATCTACACAAAATCCGGAGATAGCGTAACTGTTATAAATAAACTTGCTGGATTATCATCATTAACAGATGAGGAGAAGGTAATTATCAAAAAAAACGTAGAGCATTTAGAAATTATCAAAGATTACACAAAGGAGGATAATACTACTTCTATCTGGACAACAGAAGACTTTACTGCTCAAGATGCTGCTGTTACATTAGGTAAAACAAAGTATTAACTAATGGCTCGTAAAACAACAGAAGAACTTAAAGAGGAACTTAAATCATTACAAAATAGTTTTGAGCAAGCTGCACAAGTTCAAAAAAATTGTCAAGAAAGGGCTATTGCTATAAATGCGATTTTAGCTGATAGAGCAGAGGAAGTAAGCGAAAAAAAGTCTATTGTGGAATGATAGAAAAAAAATGTAGATGTTGTTATAAAGTGTTTGGTACAAAAGAACAACGAAAAAAATATTGTTCTAATGCTTGTAAGACTAGATATTACCGTAGAAAAAAAGTTACTTTGTAACTGTCATCTGTCTTGTTAAAAATCCTAAAGTGACGTATGCAGGAGAGATCATTATAATAATAAGTAACACTAAAGTTTTTAGGTAAATGCTAAACCGCATCTGTCAAATTCTGAGTATTGTTTCATTTGTAATGGTAGCTTCTATGAGTGCAGGGGCATTTATTACTTACCGTTTTGTTACGTCAGAGCAGTTCAAGAGCCAAGTTATGAATCAGATACTTTCTGAGGTAAGTGGATTATTACCCAATGTATTAGATAAAGAATTACCAGACATGACAGGCCCATCATTGCCTGTACCAAAAGGTTTACCAAAATTATAAATTGCCTACAATTAAAGTTCCTGAGATAAAAATACCAAAGGTAGATATACCAGAAACACCTTATATAACAGAACACGTTCTAACAGGAATTATTCCGGGCTGTAATTTGTATCACAGAGATTTAGAAATTACAAAAAATCCTAGTATTTTATACAACGACAGAAAAGCGTATATAACTTGTCCAGAAGGAGAAATGCCTTCGTTTAATCCAATAGAATATGATCCAAGTAAACTTATTAAAACAGTAAGTCCTACACAATCTGCCCAACAACCAGAGTATAAACCTGTCATACCAAAGAAAAAAGAAGAAAAGAAACCAATAGAGATACCTCCCTGCCCTGACAAAAGAGATTTAAGAATTGGTTCATTTGTTAACGAAAAACGTCTAGAGCGTGTTTCTGGTTATAAAAGAGGCGAAGATGGGATTGAATGTATAACTCTTTATGAAGACGTACCCTTCAAAGATCAATACATACCGAATCCTCCACAGCTTGTTAGCACTGCTCTCATTGCTAGCGTTGCTGCCACTACTCCATTACTGCTTAATATTGTCAAACCCTTAGTAAAAAATTTAATAAAGAAGCTGACAAAGAAGAAAAAAGATGTAAAATAGTACATAAGCACCTGTCTCTGGTTTGGTACCCAGATGAAAAGAGGTTGAGTAATACTTGGGAGAGGTTACTTTCTCGGCAGTTGCTTATTTAGACAAGTAGATACCCGTAGCTTGTTTATTTCAATTTGTGAGTATGTGGGATAACTTGATTTGGAACGGTGGTCAGTACAACATTTCTACAACTAACAGCATCATCTCCTACATATTTAACACCAAGTTTTAGTTGTTCAGCACATATTTTAAGACGGTTAAGGTTGACTTCTAATTTTTTAGCATCCAGCATGAACTCTTGATACTTTCTATATGTTTGAGCAGCCTGTAAACATTCCTTGTTAAAGTTTTTGCCTAAAGGTATTTGAAAACTTGCAGTGATTCCATAATTTAGGTTATACACTGTTTGATCTAATCGTTCCTGTTCTGCAACATATAAAATGTTCCCCGGATTAAGCAACTGGCCTGTATCACTATCTTTTGCAGTGTCATAAATATTGGTTCGAGCGATTGTACTTCTTGGAAGGGAAAAATTCTCTCCTTTAGTGACAAAGGGAGTGATAGCCAAAGTAGGAAGTTGGCATTGTATTCCATTTGAAAATCTATGAGTAGGGAAGTTTCCATTAATCGTCTGGTACCCATTATTGATAACCGTTCCACTACTTGAGGCACTTGGAGAACTTATTGTATTACTAGCAAAAACAGGACTTGTAAAAAGTAAACCTATTGGGAAAAGATACTTAAGGAATTGCTTTGAGTTTCTATGGTTTGTGTGCGATTTATCACGGAAACTGCGTCTAACCCCGGAGCTAAGAAGTTCTCGACTAAACTGAAATCTGAGCCTTCTGATACTATGCTCCATTGAGGCTTGCTTGTTAATTCTGGTGTTACCCATTTAAAGTTAACTGCTCCATTTCCTGTATTCTGACTTGTTGTATATGTCGCATCAGGTGAAATATATGAGTCTGTTTTAATATTATGGCCTTGTACTGTATAACTGAAACCTGTTCTATAGTTTTCAGTAACAATCGTTTCTTGAATCGTAGATACGCTACGACTTGAGGATTCCATCTGACCTGTTGTAAATCTTGGTGTAATACTTCCAGCATAGGCACTAGGTATCGTAAGAAACAGGCATAAAAACCATTTCATTAATCAAGGCCAAGAGTGATAGTGGACTGAAGAGTTGCAGTTGTACCAGCACCCATATCAGATAGATTAACAGTCAGTGCTTGGCCAGAATCAAGTGTAATGGCTACAGAACCGGGGTCTCCACCAGATACCACAGTGTACTTTCCTAAAAGTGGTAGTGCTGCAACACCATTTGTCACAGTAGCTGCTGTTGTACTTGTACTATCTCCTTGTAAAAATGTTTCGCTCGCAGAAAAGGCGTCGCCTGTATTTACGACATTAAAGCTAGTGTCGTAATCAACAGTAGGTACACCATTAGTTATACCAGCATCAGCAAGATCAAGAGAACCTATTTGACCAGCAACAGTATTAGCTTTTGGCGTGACGTTTGTACCAGCTACACTTATGGACGATCCAATACGCTCTGCCGTTGCACTTGCACCCAAAGTAGATACGCTGGCTACTGATTGGATTGAATGAGTAATGTCTGCAAAACTAGCTGTAGGAAATGCTAGTAAAATCAAAGGAATAAACTTTTTCATTTAATACCTACTTTAGAGTTCTTATTATCTACTATAGTATCTTTTTTCTTTTTTATCTGAAAACCTAGTGAAGCTGTGGACGCTGAAAAAATCGAGGCTATGAATGTGGGGTCGAAATCTACAATCTTTTTGCCAGATGGCGGTTCATAGTATGAAAGGGATAAAAGTGTTGCCGACCACAAAAGTACGCAAACTTTCACAATGGTTTCAACTTTACTTGGTTCTTGATCTTCCATATTAAAAAAAGCTGTTTGAGGGTATCTCTAAGCATTTGACCACTGCTTAACAAACAGCCATGTGCCAAATGTAGCATTTCCTGTTATGTTTGGAAAGTAACACATATTAACATTATGTTAAAAATTTTAAGGCCAATCTTAATGACCTTTTTTACGACCACTGCTGTAAAAAGATTGGTTGTTGATTTACTAAGAAGTATTTGTAAACAAACCACTAATACTCTTGATGATAGGGCTGTTGACATTCTTGAAAAACAATTATTCCCAAGTAAATGAACTTAAAAAAATTTCTCAACATAGAGATAGAGGAAGCACCACCAGAGTTGCAACTGTCTGTTGAAATGCGTTGCCGAGAAATTATGCAGAGTAAAGATTACGACAATATAAAAAGATACTGTACACATTTAGTAAGACATCAAATGCACCAAGATGTATTTCTTGCATCTTTGCTTGGTCGATTAGTTGAACTTGAGGCAAATCTTGTGGTTAAAGAAGTAAGAAAAAAACCTAATATTATAAATAAAATAAAAAAAAAGTTTTTTAAGTAACATATTTTTTTTCGTAAGCATTTAATTCTTTTTCTGTAAATTCTTTTACAGATTTTTTGCTATTAGTTTGATCAACTTGGAAATTAAATTTTAAAATAGCTGTTCGTATATGTTCAGAAACCCAACGTCCTTTTTCTATAACTACTTGTGCTTTGCCTCTCTCGTTTATAAAAACATAATGGTCATAGCCTTTTAAGGTAATATCAAGAAACTCTTTTTCTAAGTTTGCTAAACGCATTGCCTTTAATCTTCTTAATTTTTGTGAATCACTCATTGTCGTCTCCTTTCTTGTTTACTTTGTCGTGTTGCTTTACACTGTTTTTTTTGTTTAGGGCAATTTGCACTTCTTGGTTTTTTAGAAGTTAGATGCCAGCCATTACCCTTTGGGCAAGCATATGCATATGTATGACCTTTACCAAGTCTAAACATATCTGCTGATACTGTTTTGGCATCTTTTTCATTTCTGTAACTGATTTTTTGACATTTCCAGCAGTGGTTTTGTACGATAAATCCC
>VTLG01002776.1_pt1 | contig 18208 bp, 28 predicted proteins | sample 4694571 | NCBI WGS metagenome assembly VTLG01 (sample SAMN12604809, study PRJNA352737) | marine metagenome | biome: ENVO:00000447; feature: ENVO:00000209|ENVO:00000569|ENVO:01000036; material: ENVO:00002151; isolation source: viral sequences binned using virsorter ... | reverse complement strand
ACGATGGTATCTCCTGCAAGTTTGTCCAACAGGCTTGTTTATATCTGCAGAAAGAACATGTCTTACCCAGAATCTTATTGCCTGTTAGCTTACCTCTGAATGTTTCTTCAACTGGTTCAAAACATCTTTTAAACTCGTTACTCTCAACTATATCTAAGTTATAAGATAGTTTATCTATCTCTTTTGTCAAGTCCAAACCATCAGCAGGTACATATTTAAAGTTACCGTTAGCTTTATTTATTACCCACCATCCACCTGCCCTTTTATTAAGAGCCTGTGCGTATCCTGCAAGCTGACCCACATAACCAAAAGGATCTTCTGTTGCTAGTGTATCAAATGATTCAAACTTATTCCTATAAGACCAATCTGACGCAGACTTAATATCGTCCACAGCATCGTCCATAACAATATCGTATGTACCCTCAATCTTAGAATCAATCTTGAGTTCCATACTCACTTTCTTGGAGTCATCATAGGCAACACCTGCCTGTCTAAGCAGACCTTTGAATACAGCTTCTACGATATCTCCTAACATCATGTTCATCACAAAGTTATTAGGAAGTGGTAGAGCTTTCTCAGGTTGGTTCTTCTCAAACCAAAGCTGACAGGTAGGCTTACCTATATTAGACATACGTAGTCTAAACTCTTTCCTGTTATTCTGTGAGCCAAACTGACGGTGTAAGGCTTCTTTAATATCTTTTGCAATCTTGTTGATGTTTGCATCAGACAATACCCTCTCACCGTCAGTGGCTTTATCCAAGAACCGATGCAGTTTTAATTCTGCTTTGTGGTTCATGGTTACTGAACTTTCTCATCAGATGTTATGTCGATGAAAGACTCAACAAGTTCCTTGTCTACACTCTCGTTAGTGTGTGCAAGCTCGTGATGCTTTCCAATAACAAACTGATTGTATCCTTGAATCCAAGACTGAAAGCTAACGAAATGCTCTTCATCCGTATCTGCTCTATCCACTTTATTAGATAGGTCAAGAGAAGACTTAGTAACATAGAAACTGTTACCGTTTGGTAACTTTCTTTCACTAGTCTCAATCTTTGTCAGAAAGTCTAGAGGATTTACGTTTAGTTGCTGACACTTAGCAAACACAGCATCAATGTCTTTTGATGACTCTTGATTCTGTATGTCCCATACGAAAGGAACGTAACCAAGATCAGCTTCAACAAGGTCTTCGCCCTCTTGCTTCAATGCACCATCAAAGTTAGCTACACCAAGTATAACTCTAACCTCTTTAGCAGATCGAATAAGAGTCTTCTTGTTGTCAGGTAGAGCATCAAACTCTTCCTTTGACATGAAACCAGAAGGTCTACCACAGTTATAACCACCATCGGTGTCCTTGACATCCATGTTCCTGAGTTGCTTCAGGCTACCTGTCATGACACTTCTGACAAAGTTATTTTTAAGTGTGTCCCATCGCTTGTACATAAACCGTTGGGCAAAAGGCTTGATCTCAAGACCTTCTTTAAAATATACACCACCTTCATCAGGCATATCAATCCTGAAAGATCCACCAGAAAGCTTTTCGATATTTACTTTCTTACCTTTGATCTCCTCAGTACCCATGATTGCACTGTTGTGTATTTTTAATCTAGGCAACGTAACTCCAGAGGACTTCTTCTCTGCAGGAACTTCTGCCATTCCCATAGCTTTTGCTATCATTTCAGGGCTGTCATTTAATGTTACTATATTCATATATTTATCTCCTTATAATTGAAAAGTGTTATAGTTATATCATCATACGTCTTTGGTGTCAAGCCAGTTGTCTCCTATTTTTGCATCTAATTTTAATGGGACATTAAAGTCTATATTCCAACGAGTATCAATGAGTTTCTTCATTTCACTATTTATACTATTTACTATCTTTAGAACGTCATCCACTTCGTCAGGATGAACATCTATTACTATTGAATCATGCACAGTATTTACTATGCAACTATCCATATTCATGAGCATATTATCTATAGTCATGAGAACTAGTGGTACAATATCTGCCGTAGCAAATGCTTGTACAGGATAATTCTTTATCTGTGTGAAGTGTGACACTGAACCATTGCCACGTCTTACAACATCAGGAAATGCAAACGATCTACCAGATGGTATCTTAATGCGTCCTGTCTGTAATGCTTCACTAGCTAGTGTCTTGTGCCACTTAGCTACACCTTTATACTTTGAACTAAACTGCTCATAGTAGGATGCTTCTGCTTCAGATCTGCCAAAGCCTGTTGCACCATACAGAGGAGCAAACGTGTGTGCCTTTGCTTCTTGTCTAGACGTAGGCTGTCCTGCGTCAGTAATAACTTGTGCAGTGTAACTGTGTACATCAAAGCCATCTTCTATCTCTTTGATAGCTGTAGCGTCCTGTGACAAATAGGCAGCAGTCCTGAACTCTAGCTGTGCAAAGTCTGCTTCAAGTATCTTGCCACCTTCCCATCGGGACACAAAGATCTTCTTCACAGGGAACGTACCACCTCTAGGCATGTTCTGCATGTTAGGATCTGCACCACTGAATCGTCCTGTGGATGTGCGATGCTGTAGTAATCTAACATGTAGCTTACCATCAGGCTTAGTATATGTAGATATACCCTCAACAAACGAGGACAGGTATGTCTCTAGTGCAGACAATCTACGCACACGCTTGAGAAACAATTCAGCTTTTGTATTGTTACTACGCTTGGCAAAGTGTTCTAGTATCTCAAGGTTTATCTTGTTTGTGCTAAACCCATTGGCACTCACCCACTTAGCTGTAGGTGGACTAAACCTAAGACCTGCAATCTGATTGGGTCTTTCTTCATACAACCAACCAGACTCATTACAGTTTGGACACTTGTTTGGTTTCTTAAATGGTGTTCCATTCTTTTTAATCTTAGTAATGTGTCCACGTCCTCTACACATAGGGCATGTCTTAGCTGTGACCTTATACATTACATCACTGTGTTCACTAACAGCTTTGTTAAAGTCAGACTTGTTCATGTAGGGTTCAAAGAAGTTGCCCCACATAGACTTATCTTTTGGTTTACGGCTGTAGATAACCCAAGACAACTGCTCTGGACTATTAAGATTGATAGGTCTATCACCCATGAGATCCTGCACCTGCTGTCCAAGCTCACGTATAATATCTTGCTTCTCTTTCTCAAACTCTTTTCTAACATCCTCAAGCTTGTCGAGATCCACCTTGAATCCACGAGCATATATCTTACATAAACATACAGCCACCATGTTTGTGTGTGTAACAGTATCAAATAGATCGCTGTCACCATTCATAAACCTGTGATGTATATGATCGGCAAGACTAAACGTAGCTCGTAAATCGTGCAATAAATATTCTTTTAGCTCGTCATGTGGTATGTCAGATACAGATGTACCACTCTTGAAATATTCTTTGAGTGTGTCCTGTTTCTTTGTATCTAGATTGTATCGTTCTGCACATTGTTCTAACGACAGAGGTTGTTTCTGTCCACGCTGTAGCACATACTCACCTAGCATAGTATCAAATACAATACCGTCATACTTGAAGCCTGACTCCCACAGCCAGATCAAATCGTGTGCAACATTGTGACACACAAGCACAGTAGTTTTATCTAGTTGCTCCTGCACTATATTGAAGCCGTTGGGAGTTGGTGGTTCAGTCGAATGCTCAAACGTGACTACTCTTTCCCAGTTGTCCGTCTTCATGCCTACCATAACTAGGCAGTTGTCAGGCTCAAATGGATCAAGATGTAGCTTGTCACCACGCTTGGTTACATTGTTCTCTACGTCTAATATCAATCTCATACTGTATCCTTTAGTTTAACTAGTTCTGCTTCTTCAAAAGGTATATGAAAGAAATGTTCTTTACGTCTTGCATTAGATAGCCAGACTTCTTTTATAGATTCCTGTGTCATCTGAAAGTCCTTGATTCTCCAAGCGTACTTGCAGTCACTACGGATTACATAAAAGTTAAAGAATGAATTATCATCCATGTCCCTAAATTTATTTATTAATTTTATTTTACGATGTGGTATACGTATCTCCTTCCATGTTGGATTCCAATTTGCAATGGCAGTCGGTGGTATCATTCTATTCCACTGATTCTTCATTTCTACCTCAGAATAATACTTATGTCCATTCTTTTCTGAACTAATATCAAAAGAAAAGTTCTCACCTGCTGACAAGTTTGTATGTCCGTTTCTTTCTAAGTAGTCCATCACTATTTGTTTTGCTTTACCATCATTCTCCCTGTACGAGTCAGGTTGAAATCTTCTGTAGTATGCACCTTTTACTGGTTGTAGTTTATTCATGCTGTGTACCTCGCTGTCTTGTAGTCTAGTTCGCAGACAATCTTGCCATGCCAACCAGACAGTTTGTTTTTGACCACATTGATGTGTCGTTGTGGAGAGGACTCGTCTTCGCCCTCTACCTCTGGGTTCTTGGCAAGCAGTAGCATCAGATCAGCTTCGGCAGCCTTACCTGTTCTACTACCTTCCATCATGGCTTGGTTAAGTATAACCTTGCCCTCTGCTTCAGCAGATAACTGTGACATGTAGAACACGGCACAACCATACTGCTTTGCAATAGTACGAGCATGGATAGCATTTGCTTTCAGAGCTTCGTCCTGTCGGGCAAACCCTGCTGTCTTGGCAAACTTGTCACCCATGTCTAGCACCATCACATCAGGTTTGTATGACTTGGCTACGCTTTCTACCCATGCCATATCACGACCTGTGCAATCATATAATTTAATATTCTGCCTAACAGAATCGTACCTCTCATTAGCTAACTTAGGATCGTCCTTTATCTGGTACTGATCCATGTTAGAGCTTGCTGTGAGATAACGAATACCAACTCTGTGTACTGCTTCTTCATTACATAAGACAATACACTTAGCACCCTGTCGGGCAAAACCATTCTCACCTGCAATCATGGATGCATGAAATGATGTCTTACCTGTATTAGGTCTAGCTCCAACTTCGATAAGATGTCCTTCATTCACACCCTCTATCTTGCGAGTCAGGCTAGGTATGTTGAACGTCCAACGTGCTTCCAAGTCATTCTTGGCAAGCAGATTGTCAATAGATATGTCTGCCCACTCTACGTTAAGTGCAGGTATGAAGTCATCGTTGTACCTCTCTAACAGATTACGCAAGGGTTCAAGGCTAGTCTGCGAACCATTTACATAATCAAAGCCAAGGTTAGCTATCTCTTCACCAATCACTTGTTGAAATAATTTAGACAAGACCTCTTGTGCTACATCCTTGCCAAGTGGTGTCTCCTTCTTAACACGTAAGAACAAGTCACTGAACGCTTGCTTCTGTGCTGTAGTCATGGTTGGATTACCTGACATAAACAGTGCTTCAACCTCATCAGGTGTTACAGTCCTGTTGTATCTCTGCATGGCATAATCTACAGATGTTTTAATCTTACGCAGATCTTTACCAAATAATTTATCGGGACACTTGATACCTCTATGGTCATCATAGAAGTCTTTGTCCATCAAACTACGAATTAATGCTGTTTCCATTTATCTGTTCTCCTATTGCTGTTAGTTTTTCAATGTCGTTAGGATGCTTGTACTTCAAATCATCAGTTAATCGTAACACTCGTACATCATTTACTACACTCTTTAAATCTTTAAAGAATTCCATAGCCTTGGGTAGTGCGTCAGGGTCTAGAGCTATGATAGCTGAAGAGAACTGTGACAGATACCTCTTGTGTATGTCTGACAGTGACGTGCCTAACACAGCAACCCCAACATACACGTCACTGCCTACAATAACGGCACTGACACAATCCTCAACAACTACAGCGACTTTACCACAACCAGATGTAAATGGCAAGCCACTATTCCCATATTTTTTCCATTTAGGCAAACTATTTCTAAGACTTCGCCCAACTGCGTCCACAACTACACCATCCTGCATGATCGGAAACACAACACGATTATCTTTTACATCGTGATACAGTCCACCCATCAAGTCAAACCTTTCCATGAATCTAGTAACGTCAGGTTGTCCTCTGTATGGTACAACATGTTCAGGCATTACAAATCCCTCTTGTGCTTTCTCTTTTCGTTCAATAGCCTGACGTATATCATTCACTGACATATGCACAGGCTTAGATCCTGAGATATTGCACGATGCTTTGTAACAATTCCAAAGTAGCCTACCCATATTGTTTGTGGCAGTAAAAGTTTTGTACCCACCACACTCAGGACAGTCTAACCTTTTAGTTTCACCATTAGATAGTTCTTCTATATTATTAAGTATACTATATAAGTTATACATTATATTTACTCCTTGTATTGAGAGCATTCTTAGCACTCTCAAATGTGTGTTTCATGTAGGGTTTTACAGACTGCACGTTTGTATGACCTGTGACAGACATAAGTTGCCCCATCGGGACACCACTGTCAATCATTTCTGTAACTCCTGTGCGTCTAAGATCCATCAGACGTAGCTCGTCAGGCAGTCCAGATTGCTTCATAGCACGTCTTCCTATCTTTGATACACTTTCCAACCCATAAGGCACAAACTTGCCCTGTATGGGTCTTAAATTAGGTGCTACGTACTGTTGAAAGCCAAAGTCTGCCTTTTGCTGTAGTAACATCTCGTATAGCTCGTCACCTATAGGTAAAAATACCTTAGATCTACGCTTAGATTGCTCAAGATATAGCTGTCCCTTGTCCAAGTCTATGTTATCCCATTGCAGTAGACGCATGTCACCTATCCTTTGACACCATTCGTATGCCATGTGGACTATCAGACCTATACTTCTGTATTCATACTTCTTGTATGCAAAGTCAAGAAATTGACGCACCTGTTCCTTTGCCCACACTACACGTCTAGGCTGTGGTGCTTTGCGTCTGATAGCAGAGAAAGGATTGTGATTCCCATACTCCATCTCAGTTGCATAGTTGTACACACGAGATGCTACACTACACACATGGTTTGCAAGTGATACACCACGTTTGACCCATAGTTCATAAGTCCTCTTAGCCAACCTACTAGATATAGTATGCCACTTTTTCTCACCTAAATCTAGGCAAAGTATCCTAATAAAGTATATGTAATCTGCTTTAGTAGACTCACGTAAAGCATTGAAATCATTAGACAAAAGATATATGTCACAAAGTTCTGACAGGGTAGTTGATCTGGTAACTGATAACTCTGTCAGTTTCTCTTGACGATATTCATCTATCAATTTGTTCAGATCTGTAGCTATCCTTTTCGCTTCGTTGTAATTTTGTCCTAGCTCTCTGCGAGATACTACACCACTGTCAATAAGTTGACTTGGGGGATTGAACCTGAATGTTCGCACCCCCTTCGGTGTGTACCTCTGATACATGTAACGAGGTAGCTTCATTAGGCAGCAACCAGTTCTTTGAACTGCTTTGATGATACCCATTTGGTAACTTCCTGCTCACGTCCCCACATGCTGATAGCATTGGTATCGTTGCCTGTGTTACGTAGCTTGAAACCATTTCTCTCATCTGCATATGATGCATAGTTAGTAAACGCAGAGTACAGTGCAAAGGCATTCTGTCCTCGTGTCTGTATCTCTTGTGCATATAAGCCAAGCATCTTGTCACCTTTCACCTCAGATCCCATGAGAGAGTGAAGCATATCTCTTACTGAGTTGTACTCAAGAGGTGTCCTTGCCCACTCCTGTAGCTGTTCAGCCTGTGAATAGAAGTCGCTGTTAGCATTCTCTAGCTCCTTAATAAAGGTAGCCATGTTGAAGTTAGTAGTGTTCTTCCTTCGCACCTTGTCATGCTCACCTCTGATCATGCCGTTTGTACAGAAGAAATCTATTGAACCAAAAAATACTTGGTTAGAACACAGACCATCTACACCATGTAGAGCTATCACTCGTTGTGATACTTCTGTCTGGTGCTTGTCGGTTGTGATCAGTGCCTTAGTACTAGGCATAGTAGCATCAAGCATAGCGAATGCATTGTTACGTGCAGTGTTCCACTTAACTTCTACACCTTTCATTGCTTCTTCGCCAAGCTGTTCAGACATGGTGTCCCACACTCTGTCATAGAACTCTGTGTGTGTAACAGAGTTGAACTTGCTACCAACAATACCGATCACCTCGTCAGTGTCGTTGTTGATGACGTACTTCTTACCTGCCATACGTGTAGGTTCAGTACGTGTAGTGAAATCTAAATACTCAGGTACTTCTAATCCGTTTGTTATATAATCTAAAGCCATGTTAGTTCTCCTTATGTTATGTGTTATGTATTAAAGATATACTATATAAATAATTAATCAAGTACTATTTTTCCCAACGATAAAAAATATGTCGGTCAATTCTGGTTGTGCGTGTCTTAGTCTTTGCCCATGCAGGACGCACATAGGTTGCATGGTAATGTGTAGCTCCTTCGGTTACGTCAAGAGCTATTGTGCCTGACAGCACGATGGATGCGTACTCTTGTGCGTTCCACCACTCTTCGCTGTCATACTTAGGCTCGTCACTTTCGCCATTACAGTACCAACTGAACTGGCACTTGTGCAGTACAGGTTTGTCTGTGCCTTTGTATGTGACTGCTTGTGTTACTACATCACATACGTTGTCAGGAAACCTGCTGTCTTCTACTCTGTTCATGACTACTTGACCCACTGCTATCTGTCCAAGCATAGATTGGAACTTTGCTTCGTGATATATGTTAAGTGCCATGCACATGAATGCTGTTTCTAATATCATAATATTGCTCCTGTTATGTAGGACAGTGCGAACACTCCTACTATTAGCCAAATTGTTATCTTCAAATCTTTACTCATTTACAATCCTCACTATATCAAAGTGGGCATATACTAGCATCCCACCAATTACTGCTATGCAAATAACAGCTACCAACAGATCCGTCAGTAGCTCTCGTCTAGTCTTCTTATGCTTGCTATACTTGTTCATGCAGCCATCCACTCAGGCATGGATCTGCCCTTGGTATAACGTGCAAACTTGAGCTTGTCTGCCTTGTAGAACTCACGATATGCCTTGATAGGAAACTGCTCGTCAGTCTTGAGATGATCAAGCCCACTGAAACACTGTGGATGAGGTGTCTGCCATCCTTCTGGTATGTATTTTATACCATCTTTGATTGCAATACTGTGTTTACCTGCACCATGCCATTTTCCATATCTGTGATGATACTCACAAAGCATTGCACAGTATAGGTCATATGCGAAAGAAAAATTAGAACGTGTTTGCATAGCCCACAGTGTACAAGGATGCTTCTGGTGGACAGGCTTGTACAAGTCTTGCTCCTCTGCATACTCAGGTGCATGATGCCATAGTGCAGTGCATAACATCTGTGCTTCTTCTAGTGGCATCTTTACAATGTGCTGATCACACAACGACTTTGCAATCTCGTCCACATTAAACTCAATAATAAATCTATTCATCCTATAACTCCTTGTACTACGGCATTTAGTAGCAGTGTACCCACTACACAAATAACCATTGTTAAAATTAATGCTCTGCCCTCAGTCATGACAGAAGTTCCTGAACCATTTGCATTGGTTGTCACCCTTGCAGACTCGTTCATGCTTGGCTGTTTCCCAACATTCAGACTGCCAAGGTGAGAAATACTTCGTAGTAAATCTGTCCACCCAATCCTGTCCGTCCACTGCCCACAGTCCTAGTATGGGCAGAGGTACGAGTAGCAAGAACACTACAAAGAATGCCATGCCAAAGCCTTTATTGTGATATGCTTTCATTTATATTCCTTTCCTTTTGTTTAATCCTTTTGGGTCATATTGATCTTCATATATTTCATCTGGCATAAACATACTGCCTGTGCCATCATCAAACCAATTGTTCATAAACATTATAACAATCAGCGTTATCATAATGTAGCTGAACCACTTCACAAACCATATGAATAATCCATAGGCTTGCTGTGCCTGTTCCAAGGCTTGTTGTTTTACATCATCATCATCCATACTGCACCACCTGTCCTGTGTTCCATTTGTCTGCTTCCTTCTGTGCGTCCTCTTGTGTGTCGAATACCTTTACAGGACTATCCTCTGTCCACATAGCACCACACCCTTGTTTGACGTAGGTCAAGCCTTCCTCTTCGAAAGGCTCAAACACTACTGCATATTGTATAAGTTTATTAGTCATGTATCACCACCTCTGTTTCGTTTGTTAATCCAACAGGGAAACCTCTGTCAAAGTAAAAGTTCATTATGTTCAGGACTTCGTCCCTTACATCATCATCCTTGAATGCATCTCTCAAGGGTAGCTCCTGTATTCTATTTGAATGTCTGATTGTATCATGCAATCTGCCATACAACGACACCCAAACATCTTTTGGTAATGTTATTCGTTTCATGAATATACTCCTTCTAATATGTGCGTGATCACTGCACGAGTGAAGCCATTGCCGATCATCTTGTAGCGTTGGCTGTTTGATATGGGTCTTACCTCTCCAAGGTAGCCATGCTTGTGGTCAAACTCACCATACTGTGTCCACAGATCTGGTAGTGTCTGTAAGCGTTCACACTCTAGAGGTGTCAATGCTCTCCAATGTAGCTTGTCTGTCTCTACCTTAGGCATTCGCCATCCACCTTGCATAGTGGTTAGGGTAGGACTCTTGCCATGCCTAGAGTATACACGCTTGATGATGTCATAACCTTTGAGGTCAGCTTCACCGACTTGCTTACACTTATCCCAATGAGGATGACCTTTGTCATTGAAGACCACTTGCCTACGTGACTTCTCAAAGTACATCTTCATGCTACCACCTTTGAAGTAGTTGGCATCAATGCAGTAGGACTTATCTCTGTCTGTCATACTACTATCTTCTAGTATGTCCTGTAGGACAATGCCTTGATCAGCCAACTCACTATGTGGCACGTTGGTTATGTAGACACGCTTCCTAGACTGAGCAGACACAGTAGCACTATCATGTATATACATCTCAGCATCTGGTCTGATACCACGAATGAAGTCATACCAAGTGTGCCTAGCATTAGACACAACATTCTCAAAGAGAAAGTGAGTAGGCTTCAGACCTTCCAATGCATCATACATTACCTCTGATAGATCACGACTGTCTGACGTGCCTTGCATCTTACCTGCCACGCTGTAAGGCTGACAAGGGAAACCTGCGATCAAAAGAAAGACATCTCTGCCCTTCAATGTATCCCAACCATTAGCATCACCATGATGGATAGCATGAGGTATCTGGTATCTGGACACAGCACTGGCATACTTGTCTGTTTCGAATGTGTGGTACTCGTACTCACCATCCTTTGATACATCTATACCTGCATCAAGGCATGAGAGGTAGGCACTGTCTGTGCCACCACACAAGCTGACTACAATCTTTTTCCCCGATGTCGGGACTTTGTGATCAAATGTCATCATAGTTCTCCTTGTTCATTTGTTTAAATGCTATCGCCCTTTTTTTGGCTTGGTTCTCTGCGTTCTTGTGACGCTTGTCTGCAATAACTTTAGACTTCAGCACACCTGAAGCCATAGCTTCTGCATGTAGTGTGTTGCGTGGTCTTTTGCGTAAGACTTTTTTGTATATAATTTTAGCCATCGGCTTTCTCCATTAATGATATGTTTGTACTACACCATGTGGTTCATAGACATAGCCTACGTCTGGTTCATCTTCAAGCACGTACTCTTTGATGAAGTCAAACTCAACTATGGCTTCTGGGTAGCACATCTGTGTTACGTTAAGTGCGTATTCAATCGCAGATGCTGTGCCATTGGCAAGTGGGTGAGAGCCACCGACCCTCACCACACCTCGCTGACCATCTACGGATACAAAGATCTCGTAGTGCATCATGATCAGGCAACCTTCTTCTGTATCAAGAAGGACTTGATCGGCACATAGCTTGCCACTCTTCGCTTGCCTTTCCTATCATAGGCATGGAAGGAAGAGTATGACTTGCCAAAGTTCAATCGAACCAAAGGCTCACCAGACTTACCACCTTTACCCTTACGGATAAACCATCCAGTTTCTTGGATGTTGTCATTCCTGTAGATGACAGGCTTGTAACCCTGTAGCTTCAGCTTGATAGCCGTAGCTATTATTTTTAAGGCAGTAAAACCACCAGATATTTTTGTGCCTTTTGGCAAGTTGTCAAAGTTAAATGTTAGCATGTGAATGCTCCTTTCTGTGTTAGCGAATCCCCGATGTCGGGAACTCTGGGTTAAGATGTTACAGTTATATAATACTTTCATAAGTATTTCAAGTATTATATTAACTGTATACTCTGACTGAGGGTCTACCTTCAGCCGTAGTTGTTAGCCAGATAGAACCTACCTCGCCAACAGGTTCACCATTGTCCACATAGACAAAGGTGTCGTTCTTGTAAGGGTTATAGGTAACTGCCCTACCCTTATCATGATAGTGCTTGGGACTAATCCAGACCTCTGGATACCATCCCTCTGCAAATGCATGGACGTTCTTCTTCCCTTCAAGAAGCACACGCTGTCTGCCACCCTGACGGACATTGAAACTGCCCACTAGTAGGAACAGTTCTGGCTGTCTACCAACAACCAAGCCTGTCCGTCTATCTTGTATAGACCATTGACCCTTGTGTAAGTTCCAATATACTCTTGCATTAATGTCCATTAAGCTACTCCTTTCTAGTCTCTAATATCTTTTTGAAACTCATTCAACTTCTTGAATGATCGCAATAGATGTACTATGTCCATCTCCACAACAGGGATATATCTCTTCTGTGTATCAGAATAATATGCTCCGTCCATATCCATAGAGGTGTCCTCTTCATATAACATGTGACGGATGTCAGATGGTAAATTGTCTACTACGTCTAATATTTGTAATACTTTTTTAACTTGCATTGTTTACTACTCCTTCTGCTTTTCTTTTACTGTTTCCGTGAGCAGGGAAACCCACGATTGCATCACGCTGTTTCCAACATAACTTACATGTCATGCAGGACACGTCATCCCTAATGACGGCAGGACAGACCACGACCTTTCTACCTTTCGGTGTGGTGGTATTGGTCATCTGATCTACAGGTAGCACAGTGGTGACTGGTGCTATGTCTAGATCTGCCAAGTCATCAGCGTGACTTAAACTATTGCCCGACAAGTTGATGGTAAAGCCTTTCTTGTTGGCTTCTCTAATCACATTCCTGTTATGGCTATGTGCCATGCTGTAATGTGTATAGGTCATGCCCTTCTTGTTACCACGCTTGTTTGCATGAACAAGCTGAAGCATTTTTGAAGCGTCAATCAACTCAGGATTATGCTTGTCTTTTGGACAGTCTCCTGCTTGATTATGTCTCCACGTTTCTGTGGCTTCATGCTCTACCATATCACACAGAGCGTCCCAATCATGCCCTTCTTCAGGCACTCTATTCCAGACACCTGCCAATGGGAAGCCATCGGCATAACAGCCATTGCCTTTGAATGGACAGGCATCTGGACATGATTGTCTCTCTGTAGTCGTGACGGACATCTTACCTACCTTTCGGTTGGAAGATACTTTTGTAAACCTGACTTTAGTCATTACGCTACTCCTTTCTGCTTGAGCTTTTGTCTACGTGTTACCCTACGTTCCATAAGAACAGGATTGTTTCTGCGTCTATCTTTTTTCCCGACATCGGGACTTTTTCTAAACTTTTCAAAATTTCTATTGCTTTGCATTTTCTTTTACTCCTCTTCTGGAAATGCTTGTCCCCACTCTTCAGGCATGATGCCTGTCATGAGGAACTCACGCTCATCTGCTGACAGATAAGGCAAGCAGTCTTGGATAAGACCCTGCCCTAGTCTCCAACGCTTGTAGTCTGCCACGTCAAGCAGGATGAACATGCTGTTCGTGTTACCTGTGAATGGGGATACTCTGTCTACAATTTGCATAGTTTTCATAATTATTCTCCTAATTTTTGTAAGGGTTATAGGTTGCTGTTACTCTGTCGGAATACTCGTCATTTACTTTATTGAACAAAGCTTTGTACTTGGCATAGTCAAGGTTCTGATATGGATCTGTGCCATCACCATTCTGCACCATGTAGTCAAGCTTGTTTGCTAATGCATCTGATAGTCTAATCAATTCTGCTAAAGTCAAGTTCATGTTTTTTCCTTTCAGGGTTTCCCCGACATCGGGACTTTCCGACATCGGGGATGGTTGGGTTAATCTTTGATCATGTCCACATGATACATAAACTCATGTGAGCCAACGGCTTCAAATGTTCTGCGTTCTTCAGGCTTTAACATTGCTCTGACAAAGTTGTACATAATGTTATGCATATGACTACCTAAGGGAAGTTTATGATGACCTTCCTCGTAATGATGCACCATGTGATCATTGTACACTTTGTTATCTGGATCTTTTCTCCATGTGTCCAACCATGTCAGATTTAAATCTTTCAGATCTGAAGTGTTTGCATCATCCATGTTACCTGTTTCCATTATTTTCAGCATGGCAGTTACGAAAGCTTTTCTTGATTTGTACATTTTTTTCCTTTCAAATTTTCCCCGACATCGGGGCTTCAGTTAATCTATATATTATTTTAATACCCTTTCATAAGTATTCAAGGGTTTAAAATATATAGATAGCTTAGTTGCTCTTTGGAATGGCTACCACAAAGAAGAAGCCACCACTCACAAAGAACACCATTGCCATCACAGCGCAGACTGTATCACGCAGTCTGTCAACAGTAAACAGACCCTGCATTGAGGTGCTGTCCATTTGACCTGCCATTGTGAAAACAATCCATAGGCTTGCTATTCCCATCATCATACATAATGATCGTGCTGTAAATTCTAATTTTGACATTTTGTAAATCCTTTTTTTCTAGAGTTGACCGATGCCGAGTTTCCCCGACATCGGGAGTTTTAAGGTAGTCTTAAGCTACCTTTTTAACATTGTCAAGATCGAAGATGATTTCGACTACCTTGTCAAGATCAAGACCTCTTTCGATCATAAGAGCTACAAAGTCCTCTTCTGATTGAGGAACTGATACCACTTTTTCCTGTGGTTCAGATTGAGCTTCAGAAGTCCCGACATCGGGAGTTTCTGCTTCAGCAGTTTCATCAACAGAAGGTTGAAGAGACTTCTTATACAGCTTCAAAAGATAGCTGATAGAAGTGATAGGCTTTCTATCTTTCTTCTTAGGAAGGCTGTCGATGAAAGTCTGCAAAGAACCATCTTCAACAGCTAGATAGTAAGCTTTACCTTCTGACAGTCTTTGTGAAGAAAAGTTCTTTCGAAGAAGATCAAGGTCAGACTTGCTGTCTAATGACTTGGCTTCTTCAAAGTCTCTGCCAAGCTTATAGCCTTGACTAAGATCTTTCTCAATCTGCATTTTCTTGGCTTCTTTGCTGTACTTGATACCAGTATCAAGGACATAAGCTCTGTTGATGGCTGACTTGATAGCCTTCTCTTCTTTGATCCTTTCTTCAATTCTGGAAGTCAAAGTTGAGTTGTAGTTTACGAAAGCTGTTTGAGTTGATTTTGCCATTTTGTGTATCCTTTCCTTTTTTAACACTATTCATAAGTATTCATAGTGCTTAAAAAAGGTAAGGTTATACACAATAGTTTCCCGATGTCGGGGATATGGTTTCTGGAAAACTGTTTGGGAAAATGCATAGGCTTTACAATTTGCTTCCACTTTCAAAAAAACCTGACTCTTTCCCATCCTTTTGAGTGGCAACTGATTGCATAACAGTTTCAACTAGTTCTGATATCCCTTATTTTTATGAAGAATCTATCCACATGGTTCATCAGAATGGAATAGTCTATCCCACCACGTTACTACCTGCATCATCTCTACTAGAAGATGACCTGTGCATGCGCCATCGGGGGGTATAGCGTATATATACTTGTACAAATACACAGATCAGGAAAATTAAGTGGTAACCACAAAGGGATATTATACATAAAGAGTGTCAAATATTTAGTATTGACCCGGGAATCATTACATGATATAATTATATATAACATACAAACTAAGACATAGTTAAACTATAATAGTTAAACTACTATATAGTATACTTTAATAAATAGTTTAACTATCTTATAGTATATACTAATAGTAATAGTATCCCCTCCGTACATTTTTTTAATTTATTAATTGACAATGGGCAAAAAATCCGTAAAACTATACACAGACAATGTTATAGAATCATTCTATGACGCTGTTATTAATAACAACCTTGAAAAACTTCACATACCCCATAGTGATGTATTTTATGTTAGAGCTGCTGTGGAAGCCCACTACGGTAGATCATTTTCTTTAAAAGAAGTTGAAGATGCTATGATAGCAGAAGGTTGGTCAGAAAACAAAGATCTAGAGGAGATTGAAGAAAATGGTAACTAAAGCAGCCACTAAAGCAGCTACAAAAGCTAAACCTACCCCCACACCCCCAAAGAAGCTTACTAAAGCTGAAAGAGAAAAACTAAAGAACAAGCTAAAGCGAGAAGCTAAAGCTAGAGAAAAAGCTAGAATGGAAAAGGTCAAGAAGGAAAGTGATCGAAAGCCATTACAAAAAAATATTAAATTTAAAAAGGATTATAAGACTGACATTGGAAAAGAAAATCCATTTGATAGGCAGGTAAGAACTAAAGCTCAAGATACAGTTAGAAAAACTGGTAGAAGAACTGGAGCAGGACTTGGAGCAGATAGTCCTGTAGGACCTGACCCTATTGTTGTTGGTAGACAGTCAATGCCAACTATGCGTGATGTCAATAGAATGACTGAAGCAAATGTTGCTAAGATTAAAGTAAAACTTAATAAGCTTGCAAATGACGGAACTGCTGATCAAAAAAGACAAGCTAAAGCTATTTTAAATAGAATAGATAAAGCTGAAGCAGCAAAGAAAGCTGACATTGATCGTAGAATAGGAACATCTCAGGCAGGAAAGAAGCCTGATGCTGCAGGTAAATATCTTAATAAGGTAACAGGTGAGATGGTTACTATAAAAGGTCCATCAGGTATTTCTGTAAAAGAGCGTTTTTTACCTATGGATTATAAAGGAGCTAAAAAGGCTGACTTTATTAAGAATCCTACAAAGGATCAGATAGAGCAAATAGAGAGATCTATGGCAACTAAAGCAAAGTTAAAGAGAGCAGGAGAAAGCCCTGAGAAAGATCTAGAGAGACTACGAACAAAAGCTAAAAAGAAGAGACTAGAAAAAGTAGTTAAGACAACAGAAGATCCTAAGTTCAAGCGTTTAGATATAAGAAAAGGACTTACTGAAGATCAAAAGAAAGCACTTCGCAAAAAACAGGGAGGAATGGCGATGAAGAAGAAAGGTATGGCTAAAGGTGGTATGAAGAAAAAAGGCTACGCAATGGGTGGTATGAAGAAAAAGGGAATGGCTATGGGTGGACTAAAGAAACCTGCAGCTAATCAAACTGGACTACAGAAACTACCTACTGCTGTACGAAATAAAATGGGTTACATGCAAAAAGGTGGCATGAAAAAGAAGGGCATGGCTCGTGGTGGAATGAAGAAGAAGAGCTACGCAGCAGGTGGTATGACAGTTACTTATAAAGTAGGTGGCATGGCTAAAGGAAAAATGTACGGAAGTGTTGACAACAGAAAGAAGAAATAGTATAATAATGTCATTATGGCATATCTTCAAAGTAACATTCCGTATTTTAAAGCATGGGTAAGACGAGAGTATACCTGTAACTTTGCTCAGTATCATGGTGAGTTTTTACACTGCATGGTTATTGCAGTAACATCAATGCCAAACAGATCACTAAGTTTTCAAGTAATCTTTACTGGCTGTGAATCTGATGATACTGATGAGCCAAATGTACACGGTGGTGCAATGTGGGCGAGAATGCCCATCACAGCCCTAGTAGGAGATACTCCTGTAGAACAATGGGCTGAAGAGATGCCACCGTACATTGCTCAACCTTGGGATTGTATGTCTCATGACCACAGTGTGTATGTACTAAATAGAGCTACACCTGCCCCTTGGATAGCAAAAGTTGATGGTGAGTTCTACCCTGCTAAGTATTACTTCACTGTAGACTATACAAATAGTGAAATAGCTGACGATCCTGCACAACATAAACAGTCACACGTACTAGAACTAATGGATGCAGGTAAGTATACAGGAAATATCGTGGCATTACCTAATAATAGAGTCAGAGTGACCCACCCTGCATGGTTCGAAACAGGAGAAGGACCACCTGACTTTAGACCCTCCCAAAGAATTTTTCATTCAAAACAAGAAACGGAGTATGTGTGGGATACCCAAAGGGTATTTA
>VTLG01001124.1_pt1 | contig 18209 bp, 27 predicted proteins | sample 4694571 | NCBI WGS metagenome assembly VTLG01 (sample SAMN12604809, study PRJNA352737) | marine metagenome | biome: ENVO:00000447; feature: ENVO:00000209|ENVO:00000569|ENVO:01000036; material: ENVO:00002151; isolation source: viral sequences binned using virsorter ... | reverse complement strand
GTAGGAGATGAAACACAAACTGTTACTAAGACAACTGGTTGGAACAGAGATCATGATATTAATACTGGTGCTGAGATTGGTTGGAGTGATCAACAATGGGGTGCAACAGGTTTATCTCAAGCCTTAACAGGACAAGCATTACCTGCTTCATTAGGAACTCCAACATTATCAACTGATCAAATTCTTTCTGTTACAGGTATTGGATTAACTTCTTCAATTGGAGATCCTGCGGTTACAGGAAGTTCGGCACATACAGTTACTGGCGTTGCTCTTACTTCTACTGCAGGAGTTTTACCTACAACTATTGATGTAGCAGGTAACGGTATGACCTCATCTGCAGGGTCAGTGTTGACATCAATATTTGTCACTGGATTAGGCACTACTTTAAGTCTTGGACAAGCTGAACAAGAAACAATATATCTAGCGCCAAATGTGTCTGCTTCAGCAAGTGTTGGCACTGTAAATGTTACTATAGATGCAGTCTTTACAATATCAGGAGTTTCTGCTACTAGTAGTACAGGTAATCTACAAGGGACTTTCTGGTCTGTTGTAGATGATTCTAACTCAGCCATAAGTTGGACGGAAGTTCATAAAGCTGCATAAAAGTTTTGACAAACTTTCAAAAATTAACTAAAACTTTATTAGGAGATTAAATGAGTTCAACTTATTCAACTGGCTTACGAATAGAGCTACAAACCACAGGAGAAAATTCAGGTACTTGGGGTACAATTACGAATAACAATTTCTCTCAAGTTTTTGAGTTCGCCATTGCTGGTGTTTATTCAAAAGCAATTACTACAGGGACTTCAACAACGCTAACAAATGGCGATGGTCCACAATCTCAAGCAAACAACGAAGCAAGACAAAGTCAATTAATTTTAACAGGTACAGTTTCTACAACTCACACTTTACAGTTTCCAGCTACACAAAAAACTTATGGTATTTATAATAACATTTCTGGTGGTGCAGATATTTCAGCAAGACTAGGAGCTAGTGGTAATACTCTTACTGTAGCAAATGGTAAATATAGATTAGTAGCAACTGACGGAACTAATTGGTATGATATTTTTACTTTAGCAGGTCTAGGTGAAACTTGGATTAAAAAAACTGCTAACTATACCGCAGTAGCAGGTGACAATATTTTTGCAGATACTTCTGGTGGTGATTTTACAATAACATTACCTTCATCTGCATCAATTGGTGATCAAGTTAAGATCATTGATGCGGAAGGAACTTTTGCAGCAGAGAATTTAACTGTTGGAAGAAACAGTCATAAAATCCAAGGTGCTACCTCGGATTTGGTAATTAGCACTTCAGGTGCGGGCATTGCTCTGGTATATAATGATTCAGACAATGGATGGAGGTTGAAATATAACGACTAATGGCTAACTTACAAGATATAACAAATAGAAGTGAGGTTGGAAAAATTCAACCTTGGGGTAAAGCAACAGCTCCTGCAGGATACGTTCTGTGTGATGGTGCTGCAATTTCAAGAACTGATTATGCAGATTTATTTGCAGTTGTTGGAACTACTTATGGTACAGGAAATGGATCAACAACTTTTAACGTTCCTAACTTACAAGGTAAAATGCCACAAGGTTTTGATGGTAATACTTATAACTTAGCAGGCACTGGTGGTGCAAATACAGTAACAGTAAGCTTAACTAATAACCAAGGTGTATCTGTAACTGGTAACGCAGGAAACACTTCATTAACAACTGCACAATTAGCGTCACACAATCACACTTTATCTTTACAAATGGGTAGACAAAGTATGATTGGTACTTCTTTCATTGATGTTGCATCACAAAACGATCCATCAAGTATTACTATTGGAAACGCTGGTTCAGGAACTGCTCACAATCACACACTTACATTAACAGGCACTCTAACAGGAACGGTCACTGGTGCAGGCACTAACTCATTTTCACCGTTTGTGGTGGTTAACTATATTATTAAGCATTAGGAGATACAATGGCATCAAAAATAACAATATCCAATAAAGACTACGTTCTGATTGATGAGTCTGGAGCCAATGATGGCTATTATATGGTATGGGCAGACATAGGATCATCTATGCCAGCTTTATCAAGTAATGTTCATTATGTTATTTGGGATGGTTCAAAAGGTGAAATTCAATACAATGATGGAACACAAAATTTAGATTTATCAGCTTCATCTGATGCTGTGGGATCTACAACAATTGATGCATTACTAAGTTGGTCAGAAACTAGAAAAGGTGAATTAAATACTGCACAGTATAATTCTGATCTTGCATATTGGAATTCTTGGGACCGTGTAAGACATCAAAGAGGTGCTATATTAGAAAGCACTGATTGGACTCAAGTAGGTGATTCAGCTCTTGATTCAAGTGCAAAGACTGCTTGGTCTACTTATCGTACAAAAATAAGAGATATACCTTCAACTTATTCATCAACAGAACCTAAGCTAATTAAGTTTGCTGAAAATGGTAATGTTGAAATAGGAACAGGATTAGAAGAAGGCACTTTAAATGTTACTGGTGCTTCTGTAGTTATTACTTCTCCATAAATCTAAAAAAATTAGCAATACAATATCTAAAAGAACTATTGTTGTCAGCCCATTGTAATGGTGAGTGATAAATATTACCGTTAAAAAGTATAGCTCTATTTTCTTTAAAACCTATGTGGGTATTAAGTTGTAACTCATTGTTAATATTTTCATAAAAACCTGTGCCGTTGTTTAATAAATGTTCACCTTTTAAATATATTAAACAATTATAATCTATGTCTAATTCAGGATGAGGTGTATCTTTATGTGGTATTGCTTCTTTTGGGTTAGATAAAAAGTAATTTATCTGATGTGGTTTTTCTTTGTTATAGGTATCAACTTTTCTATAAAAATATTTTTGTATTAATTTTGTTACTTCTTTTGCTACATCACTTTCTGTAGATAGTGGATGTTCAAAATAATATCTGCTACTAGCTAATTCATTATTAACGTCTGACTTCTCTCTTATACCAAACTCTATTGAAGTTACCTCTTGTTGTATTTTATTTAATGTGTCTGTATCAAAAAAATTATCCTGAACAAATATTTGACCCATTACTTAATCCAAGTAACAATAGCACATCTATCACCGTTGCTTACAGGTGATATTGAATGAGGAAAACAAAAATTACTTGGAAAGACTACCGCACTTCTTTTCTTTTTCTTTATAACATGTTGTTTATTAAAAAAACAAAAATCTCCACCATCATAATCATCATTTAAAATTATTGACATGGATAAAACTCTTGGATTAAAATCTGAATGATCACTATGTTCTCTGTACTCTCCTTTTTCACTTCCTAAATAGTGTAAAAAAATATATCCCGTGTCTTCAGTAGTTAATCCAGTTTGAAATGTTTGAACATCATCTGTATATTTTTGTAATAATTTTCCAACTGCTGCATGTAATTCATTATCTAGCTCAGGTAATTCAGCTTGTGTAATTAAATAATTGTAGCAATTTCTATGTTCATCTACCTGTCCATCTCTAATCATGGCTCTGTATAAATTTTGTTTTATATGTTGATTGTTTATTAATTTATCACATAAATCTTGTGATATAATATCATCGTATTGTTTTATATAGTTGGTTAAATTCATCTGTAATTTTTTTTCTTCCAAAACATTTGTTTGTATCTGTCTGTAAATTTACTTCTTAATTTATTTAAAGTTACTTGATGATCTTTTTCAAACCTAAAGCCAGACCACTTCTTCCAGCTTTCTCTTTTAAATGGTATAATTTGTACCATCGGTTCTCCTTTTTTTACTACAGTTTGACTATTCCAAACATGCCAATAAAAAGGAAAATTTATTACGTTCATGTAATTATCTGTATCAACAACACCTGCAATAATTTGAAATCTTTTCTCAGCTCTGTTCATTGGTTGTATAAACAAGCAACTGTAACCTGGCGGCGTTTTTATCAACCATTTATTAATCCATTTACCAGCATTAGTTTTTCCTTGCTTTAAACCTTTTGGTAACTGTTCATGAGAATGAAAAGAATCACTTGGTTCAGGTTCTTTGTTTGCAGCTATAATACTGAAATCATCTGCTACAGAATCAATAATATAATCTTGATCAAATGGTATTATATATCCTGCTGTCATTGCATCTAAAAAAGGCATACAAGTTTTAACAGTAGGATGATGTAAATTTTTGTCTCTATGTCTTTCTAACTTTTTATAATCATCAGGTATAAAATGACCAGCAGGTTTTGGATGCGGCCAGACATCAACATACTCTTCTTCTATAGCTGTAAATTGTATTTTCTTATCACCAATCATAACAACACATCCAGATTAAAAGACAAACTCATTCTTACCTCCTGACTTAAATTTTTTAAAACACCATGCTGCAAAGTAGAATCAAACATAATTATTTTTTTATTTTCTGGTAACAACATTTTTGAAGAAAAGGTATCTAATAAATATTTATTTAATTCTCTATCTGTGTAAGCTAAAGCTTTACTTTCTAGAAATAAAGCACCTGAATTAGGTTGGACGTCAACATAATAAACTCCTGATATATCACTGCCGTGAGTGTGAGGCCAATTTATATCGTTTGGAAAATTTAAGTTTGCCCACAAATCTTTTAAAATTATTTTTTTATAATTAAATCCTTTTAAATTATTACAAAAATCATAGGCTGTTTCTGTTATATATTTACATATCGTTTGAAATGATTCATGCTCATCTAAATCAAAATTAGATTGCCATCCAAACTGTGAGTTGGAAGCCTGCACAGGTGACAAAGGATTGTTAGCACATAACATTGTTATTGCTTTTGCTATCAATTTGTTTTCTTCATCAGTAATGCTCAAAAATTTTTGACCATAAACATGTGGTGTTAAATCAAATTGTGGTTCCATCTCTACCCTCGTTTGATGCTAATTCATAATTTAAAGCAACTGTTGTTCTCTCTTTATTGTTAAGGTGTTCAGTTACACCGTGTTGCAAATATCCTCTAAAAATTATTACTGATCCCTCTAACATATTTAGTTTTAAAGTTGGTTTGTTTTCATCTAAATCACTTTCTAAGTTTAATCCAATAGGATTATAAAATAAAAACTCTGAACTATTTTCTGGTATATCTGTAAAATAAACAGCAGAAAAACCATAGAGAAAATGTCTATGAGGAACTGCATGATCACCTCTTTTGTAATTATTAATCCAACAAGAAGCTAGATTTAAAAAATTATGATCTAAACTAAATTTTATTTTTTCTTCTTTTATTATATCTACTACACCTGCTCCTATATCATCTGCTATTTCTCTCAAAACAGGATAATTTTTATGAGAGTTCCAATCTGACCTCCAAGCAAAAACATTACATTTTTTATTTGCTTCTGTTGTATGTTCATGTTTTTCTTTATTTTTTTCTACTAATAAAATTTGATTAATACGTTGTTTATATTCTTGATGTTTTTCTAAAGAAAAAGACCAACATTTTTCTACGAATAAAGGGTGTTTAACTATTTGCATTATCTTGGTATTTTTTGTGATTCGTTTAAAACACTCCAACACGGAATGCTCATTGACAATCTTTTACCAAGGGGAATAGCCTCATGATAAACTCTTGCAGGTAAATATAATAAATCTCCAGCTTCCAAAACAACTTCAAATTTTATATCTAACAGACTAGGATCTTCTAACCAAGGTTTCTCTGCTTGTATTTTATCCAAATCATGTAACGTTGATAGTCTATTATTATATACCTTCCATTTAATTTTGCCATATGTAGGTATAATAATATTTGTAGCTAAGTCAGCATGTAGATTAAGTGAATGACTTTCCGTAGTTTTACCACCAAACACATGCACGTCAGTAGTTACCATAAATTTTTCTTGTATTTGCTTACATAACTCATTTACTATTTCTTTACTGTAACTATATTCCAACATAATAAACCCCATACCTTGATCAATAAATTGTCGTATTACATTTTGATCTTGTATTGGATACCTAAAGTATTCATATCTATTAGAGGGTATTGGAATACGATGACGAGAGGGCGATGGATCTAATATTTCCCACTGTATGTAATTATTTTTAAGAGAACGATCTATATCATCCCAAGACAAATATTTTTCAGGATTAGCTAAAAAGTTTTTTATTACAAAAGGTTCATCTTTTAAATTTTTAATAAATGATTCAAACATATTAAAAGTAATTAAGGTTAAGAGTTAATCGTCTTTGTTCATCAGTGCAGTTAGTGCTTTGATGTAAAGTATTACCATCAAGTATAACACCACAATTTGCCATAGAAAGTACTTTAGTATCACCAATTTTAGTATAGCCGTTGTTAGTGTTAAGATAATAAACAAAAGCTTTTGATTTAAAATGAGTATCACGATGTGGTGCGTGTTCAATTAATTTAGATTCACCTACATAAAGATTTATTTTCATTCTAAATAATGCTTTTACATCTAACGCAGCTAGTAAAGGTTTACATAATTCAAAAACTTGTGGTTGATAGATAGTATAATCTTTAAATAAAGTTGTTGCAAAATAACAAGTTTTATCTGAAATTTTTTGTTCATCATTTAAATGATGTTGAAATGTATAAGGTATTTGTTCAACTACGTTTACAAGATTTTTAAATTCTATATCACTTAATAAATCATATTTTTTTGTAATGTTTGAAGGTGTAGCATTAGTTTCTCCCCACTGTATATCTCCCCAACCTTGCACTTTTTTACTCATTGTTTTACCGTATTAAATGCTAATGACAATCTTTCTATATCCTTTTTTTGTGGAAGAACCCTATGATATGTGCTTCCTTCAAAAATTAATATATCATATTTTTTTGGTTTTATCTTCATTTTTATTTCTTTTGGATAAAAATTAATAAATTCTATTTCAGAGTTATTATCAGTTAAATATAATACACCTACCCAAGGATGAGCAGGATGATTGTGAAATTCTTGAAATCCTTTATGTGTTAAAATATTTATCCATGAATCAGAGATGATGAACTCTTGTTCTTTATATAATACTTTTAAAAGACTAATTAAATAATCTTTCATGTATTTAAACTCTCCTAATTCTAATATGTTTCTTGTTAAGTTAAGAGATGTAATTGCGTGACAATCCCAAGACTCGTCTGTAAACTTTTCTTTGTTTAAATTTATAAACGTTTCAAATGTTTGGAAAAGATGTGGTCTTGCTAATGACTCTTTGTAAACAGCTGTTTTAGTAAGTATTATTTCTTTCATTAATGAATCCATGTGATGATAGAATACCTATCATTTTTTACTACAGGACTAACACGGTGTGGGTAGCAGAAATTACTAGGGAAAACTATTGCCCCTCCTTGTTTTTTAGGTGCTTTGTATTGATCATCAAAAAATAAAAAATCACCCCCGTCAAAATCATCATTTAACAATAACGAAATACTTAAAGTTCTTGGGTATAAATCAAAGTGATCAACGTGACTTTTAAATTCACCTTTTTCATTACTTTTATAATGAAGAATTTCATAACCAGTATCTTGTATATTATCCATATTGAACTCTTTTATATCTTGCGAATATTTAATTAATATTTGTCCTACGCTTTCAAACATGTCATTTTCAAATTGTTTAGGTAAGGGTGCACCATGACACTTTCTCTCTTTTGTAAGATAATTACCATCTGGTGTTTCACGAGTAAGAGCTTTAAAAGATAAACTTTTACACTCATCTAAGATTGCATTACATATTTCTGGTGACATAATGTTGTCATAATGACGTATAAAATCTTTACTTTTTTTCATGAGGAGTTGCTAAAAAATTAAAAGACATAGATCTTCTTATCTTGCCTGGTTCTTTTGTTTTAAATGGCATTACAGAATGTTGATGATCTGCTTGAAATATATAAAAATCACCTACTTTAGGTTCAACCCAAGTGCCATTGACACCATCTACACCTATAAATCTTAATTGACCATCTTTAAATTTGTGTGGTTCAGTAACATCATTTATAAACTCAGGGACCTTTAAAAATAACACAGTAGAAAAACCAATGTTATCATGATGAGTGTGCGGAGGATTGTATTCTCCTGATTTCATATCATTTACCCAACAAGACAAAATATCTAAATTATAAGTGCCTGCTTCCAATAATCCAAACTTTTTTAATTCTTCAACATAATCACCCATGCAATTTATAATAGGCCTAAAAGCTTTTGTTTTTTCAAAAATAGATGTAATATTTTTTTCATCATCTATTCTTCCTGCTAATCTTTTACCAAAACTGTCTAATTTATTTTTATGATCTTCATATTTTTCATTAAGATCATCTATTGATTCTTTATCAATTTTAAACTTTGATATTATTTTTCCATGCACAAAAGTTTGTTGTAAATTTTTCATTGTTTAAACCACTCTGGTAGACCCAGAAAAGGCCTTTTATCATATTTGTTAGATAATCCCAAACTACCATTTACATTATTGTAGTGTAAAAAAACTTGACCGCAGATATCTCCTGTAAACTCTTCCCTCCAATGTTGTATTTTTGTGCCTTTATAAATCACTGCATCACCTGGTTTTAAATCAAGTTGAACATCTGGATAAAGACACAAAGCCCACGGATCACCGCCTAAATTTAGTGTAACACTAATTTCGCAAGCATCACGGTCCATATGTTTTTTTAATACATCACCTTTTTTATATAACCTAACGTAAGAATAAGTTTCTATTAGAGATAAACCACTTTCTTTTTCTACTTTAGGTTTAATAGTTGTTAACAAATTTTCCATGACCATATCAGCGTAGTGTGAATATGTATTAGGTATTTGTGAGTCTGCCCACTTACCCCACTCATTATCAATAGGAGAAATAAAATTAGTATCAATTAAATGTTTTACTACTTTTCTTTTTGTTAAAATATAATTGTAACAAAAGTCTGCCAAGTTAGAGTCTATTAAATTTTTTATTAATTTATATTCTTTCATACCAAACTGAAATTGTGTAACGACTACCTTTTATAACATTCATCACTGCATGTTTATGTTCTTTACCATCTAGGTAATATGTTCTTCCCAATAATGGAGTTATTTTTACTCCTTCTACAACTGCCTCACCACCAACAAGATCATCGTTTAAAAATGTAATTGATGCTGCTGACGTATTACCTCTTGCGTTATCAAAATGAAAACCTTTAGACACACCAATTGGATACTCAACAATTTGATGACGTTGCACTTTTTGAAATCTATTATCGTGTTCAACATGTGATTTTATATTTTGTAGAATGTAACTATATTGAGGGGGAAAATAAATAATTGATGTTTCATCGTGTGAACCTTTCATGGGATCATTTTTAAAAAGCTCAATAAGAGTATTAGCTTCATTTGACGAAATTACATTGTCTTCAACAAGTATCATAAATTCTTTTTTCTGCCCCTTTCATAACATAAATTATGTGTCAAGAAAACAATTATAAAAAGATTGCTTGATATATTCTGCACACATGTTTAAATTGGATCTCACCCAAAAATTATAAATCAAGGAGATATTATGGAAAATCAAGAAGTATTGAAGGCTATAGCTACCCTTGCTGATAAGGTGAGTCGTTATCACGAACGTTTATTAGCAGTGGAACGAGACAATGAAAGACTACAAAAAGAATTATTAGAACACAAAAAAGTGCCTCATATACATACAATTCAAGGTAAGCCACATAACTCCGATGCGACTGTTATGGTAACTGGTTTAGATTCTGATATGGAATGTGAAGCTTGTAGCGCTTAATTATTCAGGAGTTTCACCCAACATATCAGCTAAAGAAGGCGCAAACACTTTTATATCTCTTCTAATTTTTTCGGCTGTGGTGGAAGTTGATGGATTATCAACGTCAGCTTGAGCTGCATCCTCAGAGTCATACTCAGCACCAGTATCAGTATTTGTAATTGTTGTTTCAGTCTTTACTTTATAATGTGGAATCTTTCTTCCATCCTCAGTCATAATGTGTCCAAGTAATTCTGCTGGTTCAACTATCGGCATCGTCTTTTCTCCAATTTATATTAAAACTTATTATAACCCTATCGTCATTAGAATTATTAGTTTGTACTTCATGTTGTAACCATGATGGGAAAAAAATCAAGGAATTTTCAACAGGTTCCCACTGAACGCTATGAGCTAAGTGTATAGAGGCTTTATCTGTTTTTGGGGGTGAAAGTACCTCTGACTGTGGTTTTGGCTCTAAAAACACAATATTTCCAGATTTTTTTGGTGCTTTTAAATAAAATACACCAGATAAATAGTTGTATGGATGTGTATGCACATTGTTTCTTGATCCAGGTGGATTTATCATTCCCCACATGCCAGTCATCTCAGGATTGTAGTCATCATTTACATCCATATGATTAAAACAATCTTTAGCATATTTAAGAATATCACCAACCAATGGATTAAATTTTTTTATACTGTATATTTCGTCATGACTATGCCAACCACCGACATTGGACCGTGGCATACCCATTTCATCTTTTTCTCGTAGTTGATATATATTATCAATAAGATGTTCGTGGCCTTTTAATTGGAGTGAGAATACGGGGGTAATAAATAAAGAGTGTAAATTAATCAGAGTTGTCCTTTCGTGACCTCCATAAAACTTGCTATGATGTGCACCTGATTGGCAGCATTAGCTTGAACTTTAAGTATATCACTTTCTTGCAGAACTAAAGGTTGTGTCAATAATTCTGTGGTTGTGTTTGTAGCAACACTCTTTGCTTTAAATAATTCAAAGGTTGCAGCGCCTCGTACAACTTCAACATCAACTAAAGTTGTTGAACCAGAGTCATTGCAAATTAAAAGAGATTTTACTACGTCCGTAGTAGGCATAACGGGTGGCGTTGCACCAGGGTTAGCCGTTGGAACTGTTAAAACAGTTGTTAAATTTGTTGTGGTAATATCTACCATTGCACTTTTAAATGTATTAGCCAAAGAAAAAAGCCTCCTGCTCTGTTTCTGCTTTTAAATCAGCTTGATAGTTTGTATTAAGTAAAAGAATAATTTGATCTAATAGCTGTACCATTTGATCAAACTGACCAGGATCATACTCTGGGGTAGCATTTGGTAATCGAGTTATTGTTAATTTAGCCATTACCTTCTTCCATCTGGTCTAAGTTGTAACTTAGTAGATCCAAGTCTCCAAGCTGTGTCATTAACTGTGTTGGTTTCATATTTAATTTTAACCGCTCTACCTCTACCTCTTACATCAATTTTCTCTGTTGTACTAGTAATAGAACCTGTTGTAGATACATTAGCTGCGGATTGTGGATATTGTTCAAGTGTTAAAGTAGCTGTCATTGTATTAGCTAAGTTATCGAAGTCAGGAACTAATCTACTGACTGACATAAGTTCATCACCATCAGCAATCTCAACAGATCCTGTAGTTAAAAAAGCAGATAAAGCTGTACCATCTGCTTGATTATTGCCAGATTCATGCTCATAGATATAAGAAGCTCCTGCAGTTAAACCTAGTATAGAAGATACATTTGCTGTTATACTTGCATCATATTCTGTAGCTATAGGATTTTCATACACATACGCACCAAGCCAAGTTGTTCTTCCAATATTAATAGTGTACCAAGTGTTTTCTAAATAATTATAAGCAACACCTCTATCTATTGTTGTAGCGTTTGCTGAAGGATAATACCAAATTATTTCATTAAAAGCAGTGTTAAGACCACATGCTATATCATTTCTATTTGTGTAACTAAGATCATCAAATACATAGTCTTGAACAGAACATGGCATTTTTTTGACAACACCATCATACATGTAAAAAGAATTATCAGACATCCAATATGATCTACCATTTACTTCAATAGCAGCATGTTGTGCTATTAGCCCACAGTTAGCACCAAGTTGTCTTAAACCAAAAGTAAAAGGAGTACCAACAAATTGAACACCGTGAAGTGATGTATCTGTCCAAACTAATATTTGACCAGAAGATTTTACAGCGCCTACAATTCTAGAACCATCTGATATACGAAGTGAACCTGCTTCGTTCGTAGCTGTAGGTGTATAATCTGTAGCATCTTCTCTGTCAGAAAATCTAAATAATAAATCATCTTGCGTTGCAGCATTACCAATAGTGGTTTCCGTGCCAAAAATCATTAAGTGTCTTGTATCAGTCGATACTAAACTAAATCTTGATGCGGTAGGAGCATTAGACAAAGCTGTTGCTCTTGCATCTATTGAACCAGAAATATCTTTAATATATGTGCTAGCGTTTAATACTGTTGCAATTAAATCTTCACCAAAATTATCTAATGACCAGCTACGAGCAAACACAGTAACGTCTGAAGATGTGCTTGGTTCATCCCATGCACCAGCACTCCAAGTATCAGTGCCCCATCCATAACCATAAGTAGAAGTAGTTTCACCAATATTAATTTGATAATTAGCATTACCTGTGCCACCACCGCCTGAAGTAGATCCGGAAGCTGTGCTGGTATGTGTAACTTTGTAAGTATTAGCATCAACATACGTTGTAACTTCAAACTCATTATTCATATCTAAACCATCTATTGCAGAGAAAGAATCAAAGGTCACAAAGTCTCCCTCAATAGCGCCGTGACTTGCGTCAGTTACAGTAACTGTTGTTGTACCATTTGTTGTAAAAGGATTTGTTAAAGATGCTGTTTCTCTAATAGGTGTAATGTCATAAAGAGCACTACCTGAATATAAATATAATTTTCTATCTGTGCCTAAAGCAAGGTATCTGGTTCCGTCTAGACCAATCCAACTATGTGTATCACGGACCACGCCCACGACAGTTTTATTTGGATCTGGTAAATAAATCCAACCTTTCCATCTTTCAGGTTTTCCATAGTGAAAACGCACAAGATTTGAGTCAACATATTTACGTTGATCCCCTGCTGAGTAAGCGGTATCTTGTTTGTCAATGCCTGGTTGGAATTTTAAGTCAACTAATTTCATGTCGGAGTATACTAAATTATTTATTGTTTTGTGGCAAGAATTGAGTACCTACATTACCTTTAAATGAGTAATTACCAAAATGCGTCATACCACTCATTATGTCAGCGTATATTTTACCACCTATTTTCTGCCATAAACGACAAAAGGCATAGTCCTCAGATAAATATCTTTTTGTTTCTTGCTCTATCATGGTGTCAAAGAAAGCATAATTCCAATCAGATGTGTCATGATAATTAAACCTTTTATCGTGAGGATCTCCTAAATGTTGGTCAGATTTAAATTTTAATTCAGGATATGCTAGAGCCATTTTTTTAAATACGTTTCTTTTAATCAACATAAATCCTGTAGCTCCATCTAAAACTTCTATGAAGCCATCTTTCACTAAAACTTTTTTAGGGTCTTTTACATTTAGATTGTATTGTAGGGCAGCGGCGTGCAGCTCATCTTCGCTTATCTCTGGTTTTTCTTTTAGTTTTCTTTTTACTTTAGTCCAATCTATAACTTTACGTGGATATACTCCAGTAACTACCTCCTCATCTAAATCTAACATACGAAACACAGACTCTGGATTAAAAGCTATGTCTGCGTCTATAAACAAAAGATGAGTATACTGTTCATCATCCATAAACAATTGAACAAGAGTATTACGAGCTCTTGTGACTAATGATTCATTTCCAATCGTACCAAATTGTAATTCTATTTTTTTTGTTGCAGCTAAAGCAGTTAATTTCAAACAACTTTCAAAATAGTTTGCTGTTATCATACCACCATAACAAGGCGTTCCAATAAATATTTTAGTATTCACTGTAACTCACTGTTAGATATTCTATTTTCTTTAACCAATCTTTAGGTATAGCAATAGCACCACCACCTGTAATATCATCTTTGTCTTTACTATAAGATCTCATAATAACTATTCTTTCATCATTATTTGTAACCATCCATCCTACTTCTTGGCACACGGCCAACGGAGCATTAATAACTTCTTTCATATCAAGCCAACCTGTTTCTGTATCACGAGCATCTACCCACGTAACACGGACCATTGGTGTTTTATTTATATTAAAAGCCGCCATCTTTTTTTGTTATTTCTCTGTAAAATATATTAAGTGTGTATCTTTTAGAGCTGTCTCCAAAAGATTGTAAATCAGAATGTGGTATTTTCATGCCATTAAAAAATAAAGCTCTATTTTCCACAAAACCTATATGAGAAGATAACTGATTATTATGCATAAAACCCGTGCCATTATTAAGTAATGCATCTCCTTTTACAAACAATAAAAAATTAGCTACGTTTGCTTTATCATCATCAGTATGAAACAAAGGCTCTTTATTGTTTTGTCTTATGTGAGCACTTACAGATATTGGTTCAATAAACCTATGTGGAAAAAAATATTGTTTTATTAGTTTTAACAAGGGGTCATTATGAAAACTGGGGTGAAGTGTGTGTCTTAAACCATATACTTGACCTTCGGGATTCTTAACTTCTTTATACGGTAAATTAATTAACGTATCTTGAAGTGATTTCAACGTAGCCTTATCTAAAAAATCATCAACATACATGACAAACTTTGTCTCTTTATGATGTTGCATTAGTTATCTAAAGGCTTTGGCTCTTCTTTTTTAATTAGATGTAAGTTAAAAGATACTGATCTTCTCTCTTCATTTGGTGTTCTAAATGGATATACGCCGTGTGCTAACCAGTTTGGAAACAAAAATATATCACCAACTTTTGGTGACTCTTGCCATTTATGTCCACTAAAAGTAGCGGCTTGACCATTAAACCAAGTTATATCACCTACCGTTGGGTAATGATCTTCTTTTGCATATTCTTCTGGTAGACTTGGAGGAACTCGTAAATAACATACACCAGATAATTGACCTTCGTGTATATGAAAAGGATTAAAATCTCCAGCCCACTGACTCACACACCACATGGATTCTATAACCATCTTACCAACGAATTCAGGTTTAATAGTTTCACTAGCTGGTGGTATTGAAAGATAGTTTCTTACCATTTCACCCATAAGTTGAACCATCGGCATAAACTCTTCAGTGTTCATCCAGTCTTGAGGGTAACGAACTTCTTGTTTAACATTACCTGCTAAATTACCTGAATGATCAAACTCTTTAGATAATTTTTTATCAGTTAACATTTCTGTTGCTTTATCATCAAGTATTTTAGTAATAAAGTCAGGCATTCTACCTCTCATTATTGTAGGACCAAAAGGTCTAATGGTGTCAAATTGTAAAACTGTTTCAGTTGGTTGTTTCTTTTTAGGCATGGTTTCCTTTCTTTCCATAAATATCTATTGTCATATAGCAATTATTTGCCTATAAATATACATTTAAATAGGCTTTTATTCAAGGTCAGCCTCCTTGCGTTTTCAATCACATAAATTGCATTAGGAGATTATGCTTAAAAAATTACGAAAAGCGGTGGCAAAGGCGCTACCTGGAGATTCTGAAAAATATTTGGGAACCGTACTTGCATTAGCGACAGGTAATCCATTGTACGCAGGAATTGGTGCATTAGCAGATCCTGATGCAGGATTTGGAGAAATAGCGCAAGCAGCATTTTTAGCAAATGCGAGTCCAGGTATTGGACCATTTCAAAGAGGAATTGGAACAGCAGCAGATCCAAAAAATTTAACGTTCATGGACAAAGTTTTAGGAAGAGGCAAAACGGGTGCAGGATCTTTTGGTGAATTTTTTTTAGGTAAAAAAGGAACACAAGGAGGGCCTGTTATTACAGAAGGAACTACTGGATTATTTGGTGACAAAGGATCATTCATACCAAGAGATGATAAAGGAGATGTAGACGCCGCAAAACTATTAGCAAGATTAAGTGGAGCAAGTGCGGTTACAGGTGCAGCATTATCGCCGTTTGGAATATTTGATACACCAAAACAAGAAGAAAACCAATTTGCTGGAAACTTTCCAAACTCTGATTATATAGCAAAATCTTTAAACTTAACACCAGGTCAATTATTAGATTTACAATTAGGAGGTGGCATTACTGGTCCTTACTACAATATGCAGGGTAATTTAATACAAAATGCTGCAGATGGCGGCTTGATGCAAGAACCAACAAATGGATTAAAAGAAATTGAAAATGTAATGATGATGGCTCAAGGTGGGACTTCAGAGTTTCCTCGTAAGACTGGCGAAATAAGTGGACCAGGTACAGGCACATCTGATAGTATTCCTGCTATGTTAAGTGATGGTGAATTTGTTATGACAGCTAAAGCTGTAAAAGGTGCAGGTGGTGGTGACAGAATGCAAGGTGCAAGAAAAATGTATGAAATGATGGATCAATTGGAGGCACGAGGCTAATGGTTACTCAAACAAGTTATCAATATCAACTACCGCCACAATATGTACAAGAACGTCAAAAAGACTTACTCTTAACATTATTTGGCTCACAAGGTGAAGAACCGACTTTACCAGACGGAACACCTAACCCTAATTATGTTCAAGGTTTAATTAATCAACCACGTGATATTCCCAAACAAACTGTTGCAGGGTTCACGCAACCACAACAAGATGCTTTCACATTAGCAGGTCAAGGTATTGGAGCATTTCAACCTTTTGTTACACAAGCTGGACAAACAGCAACAGGTGCAGGGCAAACAGCAAATTTAGCAGGGCAGGCTTTAGCGGGAGCAACACAACAATTTGTTCCAACAACACAAAACATAGATCAGTTTAGAGATCCTTATCAACAATTTGTTACACAACAAGCATTACAAGAAATTGATAGACAAGGTGCGATGGCACAATCAAATCTTGCAAGTCAAGCTCAAAAGGCAGGTGCTTTTGGTGGTTCACGTTTTGGCGTGCAAGAAGCAGAATTACAAAGAAATTTAGGTGATATAAAATCACGACGTATATTTGAAGATCAATCAAGAAATTATCAACAAGCTTTAGCAGGAGCTCAAGCTGCGCAAGAAGCTCAACAACGTAGACAATTATCTGCAGGGCAACAACTATCAGGGTTAACTGGTCAATTAGGAAATCTTGCAAGAACACAGGGTGGTATTGGTCAATTAGGTCAACAAATGCTTGGACAAGATATAAGCACATTACTTGGCGTAGGTGGTCAACAACAACAATTACTACAAGCAGGTCTTGAAGCTCAAAGACAAAATCTTGCAGCACAACAACAAGAACCTTTCCAAAGAATTTCTTTTGGCACAGATATATTAGCTGGATTACCTTTTGGTGGTCAAACTATTTCACAGATGCCAGTCACACCAGCAAATCCATTTTTACAATTTGCAAGTGGTATTGGTTCACTTGGTACAGGTATTGGAACATTATTAGAGGGCTTTGGGAGTTTTAAATAATGGCGATTTATAATAGAAAGATGTTTGTAAATCAGCCTGAGAAAATGAAATTAAATTCACGTGGCACAGGCATTACATCAGGACTCGTTCCTGTAATGAAAGCACAAAAAGGACTTTATGCTGACAGCGCAGAATATCAAAAGCTATATGATTTAGCTCAAGGTATTGTTCCTAAACAAAGAGGTTTTTTTTCACAAAACGCACCAGCATTATTTGATTTTTTTGCACGACTTGGTGAGTCAGCCGCAGGAGGAAAACCAGCGGTAGATGGAGCTGATCAAAGTATAGGTCTAAGAACTTTAACTGATATAAGTGCGGCAGCTCCTGCTTTAGCAAATATAAAACCTTATGAAGATCAAGCGGCAACATTGGCTGCATCAAAACTTTTTGAGATTGAAGCAAACAAAATGGCTACAACAAGTAAAGGGTTTGTAATTGAAGATATAATACAAAGAGAAAAAGAAGATGGCAGCGGAATGACAAATGTAGCTGTTGGAACTAAAGATGGTGAATATTATGAAAAAGATATTGGTGATGCATTTGTTGAACCAAGTATATTTGCGGAAGGCGGTAAACTATTCTTATATAATCAATTTGCGCAAGAGGGTGAAGAGAAAATAACAGAATTAGCAGATACAAATAAAGATGAAGGGTTTAACATAAACAAAATAATAAAAGTGGAAAATGATGCAGGAGAAGTATCTTACTCAGCAGTAGGTGTTGAAAATGGTGCTTTTAAACAGGTTGCAATAGCAGGCGCTGTTCCAGATGAGAATGAACAAATCACAATTAACCAGCAAGTCTTTAAGTTAAATAAAGAAACTGGTGAATATGAACAAATACTTGATGCAAGAACCGAAGCACAAGGTGAGTTTATTGGATTACAAGAAGCAGTAGTA
>VTLG01011554.1_pt1 | contig 18212 bp, 21 predicted proteins | sample 4694571 | NCBI WGS metagenome assembly VTLG01 (sample SAMN12604809, study PRJNA352737) | marine metagenome | biome: ENVO:00000447; feature: ENVO:00000209|ENVO:00000569|ENVO:01000036; material: ENVO:00002151; isolation source: viral sequences binned using virsorter ... | reverse complement strand
ATCACAGTAGATTGTCTATTAGCCATAGCTCTATTTTTAGCTGCATTAGGCCCTGAGCTTCCTGTACCATGCTCAAATAGTACTCCATTTACTTCCCATTGCAGTTCCCATTTCCATCCTTTAGGAGCTTCCCATATCTCCTCATACGTTTTTAAGAATCTTTTAGGGATTCCTGCAGTAGTAGCCTGTCTAAATGGCAAAGCTGAATGATTCCCCACACATACTTTCACTTCAGGGAAAGCTGCATAGAATTTATTCATTTCTATCTGAGCTAATTCTGCTTCATTTTCAGCTCCATAAGAATCAGTTTCTTTCTGATGATATGAGATTGCTGCATTATCAGCTTCATCTCCAATATGCAAAATTTCACTACATCCAAATCTGTTGAAAGTTTCATAGCAGAATTGCAAATAACTAAGATGCTCTTTTGTTTCCTTTAAATTGAATGGACAATGAGTATCTCCAATTATTCCTATGTTCTTAGAGCTTCTTAAATTAGATATAAGCCTGTTTTCATTTTCTGTTAATCTTGGCCTATATTGCTTCACTATTTTTTCTTGCAATTCTTATCAGCACATTTTCCAAAATCAGCTAATCCCTGAAATCCTGCTAAGCTAAGTAATGCATAGAATAAGTTGGAAGCAGTTGCTTCATCTACTCCTAATGTAGTACATATAGAAGGAATGATAATACTAGATACTGCATAAATAAACTTTTTAGAATGTAATATCTGCTTAACTATTACACCTGTAAACCATTTTTTCATCTTTAAAAATTTTAAGTTAATATAGCCATGCTACCTCACATGGATTGTCTTTTATATCAATATGCACAAAACTATCTGAGATTCCTATCCTTTGTATTCCATAATGCATAGCAGCTTCTATTATCAGAAATCTACTTTTACTATCTGTAGCAGATATATCTACTGCTTTTCCTAATATGTGAGCTGAATTAGGAGATGCATTTTTTAATGTGTTATTATATTGAGGAGTTCTATATGCTGAAGTAATTTTGAAAGGGATTCCTGCTCTATGCCTTATTTTGTCTAGTAACATTAGGAAATTTAAATCCATGTATCTCCAAGATTCAGGGAGGCCCTTTTGATTAAACTCCTCTACTTTGAAATAAGTTAGATTAAGAGTAAAACTTATTTTTTTTTCCATTCTTTTATCTCCTTAGCTATCTTAATTATAGTATATAAAATAGCTACTGTATATGATAAAATTTTCATAGAGATTTCTACATCTGAAAAGCTCACTCCGATTGCTCCAACATTAAGTAGTATTGTCGTTGGGCAAAATTTTCCCATTATTGTATTTATCATTTTTCTTTGCATTTAAAGTTGTTTCACAGTTAAGCAGCATCCTGCTTCTACAGATATAGATACTGTATTAGCTGAGGTTGAAGATTCTTTCCAAAATACTACTCTATAGTATTCTGCAGTTACTGTTTTATTATAAAAAATTCTAGCTGATGTGCTTCCCTGTCTTATATCCCCATTTCCTCTATCATATATAAAAGTAGTAGTAGGCTCTAAATCGGACCAATTCATAGTACCTGCATCATCTGTACCATATTGAAGTTTTACTCCTGTTAAAATCCTATTATTCTGTACATCTGTATTTGTTGTTACTGTATAACTAATATCATATTTTCCATTGCCCATACCAAAAGCATAAGCACTATCTGCAATATCTGTTACTCCTGATGAGCCATATAAAGTAATATCTGTAGAAGTACTAGCAGTTAATTCAGCATCAAATCTTATAGCTACCACTCTAGCTCCTGCTCCTGCAGTAGCAGAAGTAGATGAAGTAGAGCCTATTTTAGCTGCTCTATAGTTATCAGTTCCTCCTCCTGAGTACTGAGGAATATTTAATGTAGAGCCTACTAATGTAGAAGCTCCACTAGTACCTGTAGTAGTTAAAGTCAATGCTCCCTGCTTAGTATCAGCATAGGCTTTCACACTTTCAGTAGTTGGAAGTTTTAAATTCAAATCCTCTCCCTCCATAGTATCTGAATCAGTAAATCCTCTAATCTCTACTCCATCCTTAGTTAAAGAATTAGCTCCAACTGTAAATCCTGCTACTGACCCTTTTGTTTTATTTTGATATTGAGCCATCAAATCAGGTTGATATATTGTAATAATATCTCCTATAAAAATACTTTGAGAAATAGCTTTAGAAGTAACAGAAATAGTAGTATCATCTGCAGATTGGTCTGCAGATACTTCAAATGTAATATTTCCAAATTCAATTGCATCAGTAGTAGCTGCAGGTTTTTGCTTAGCTTGTACTACAATAGTATCTCCTGTTTTTAATATAGCTTCAGGCATCTTTTGTACATCTAAGCTAGTTATAGTTTGAGTACTACTTAAATCAGATAGATATTGAGTTTCATTTATTATTGCAATAGGATTAGCTCTCTTAGCATATAAGCTATCTACTTTAGCTTCTATACTATGAGTAATATATCCAAATTTAGCCTGAGCAGAAGGTTTATCAGGGTCAGGGAGGCCTGTTCCTGTTCCTGTTCCTACTTGACCTGTATTGCTTCCTGTAGTAGTAGTAGTATTAGTTGTTGATTCTACTTCAAAAGTTTTGAACTCATATAAGTCTAAGCTCCATTGGTCTACTTTAGGCTTGAAGCTCCCTGTATGCATAATCCAATTAGCAGCTGCAGTATTTGAAGGCCCATGAGAAGGAGTAAAGTATCTAGTAAATGGAGCAGGAAAAGCTGCAAAAGTTCCTGATGAATCATTTTTCCAATAATCCAAATCCATGATGATTTTTGTATTGAATTTTCTTACATTCTGAGCCTGTCTAGCTATAATTGATTCTGCTAATAATTCTGCTATAGTATATTCTCCTATTACACTATCTTTCCCCCATCCTCCTGTAAATTCTGTAAGCACCCATGCTGAGCCTGTATATACTAAAATTTTAGATGGCCACCATACGTGTTCTGCATCTCCCCATAATATATCATTAACATCTTCATAGTAGGTATCATCTCCTGCTTGATAAACTTGAGTATTAGATGATACAGTTCCTATAGCTCCATTATTAACAGGAGAAAAAATACTAGCTCCTGCTCCTGATGTTATTGAGGAATTAACATAAGTAACTAAATTAGAATCAGGGTCATTTGGAGGATTAACTGCTCCTGTACTAGGCATAGGATAGCACATTCCATGGCCCTCAGTTAAATGCTGAGCATCAGTATCCCACTTAGATACCCATTTATATCTAAATTCCCATTCTCCTGCAGTAAATCTTGTAGCAGGACATGGAAGCCATTGACATTGAAACCAATTAGCTCCTGTACCATTTGAGCCTCCATGAGCTAAATCTACTGAAGATATACCTACAGGAAGCTCATAATAGGCATCTCCATATAGACAGGCAGTTACAGGCTGCCCTACATTAGTAACCCATTCTACAGCATTAGCAGTAACAATATTAGTTAAATCTGCTCTATACCATGTAGTAGTTCCTACTTTTTTAGCTTCTACTGTCCATTGAGAATGGAAATTAACAGGAACAGAATTATTGTTTGTAAATTGCACCCATATCTCTTGATAGAATAGTTGGTCATTACTTCCATCAAATTCAAAAATTCCAATAGTTTCATAGGCCACTTCATAATAAGGAGTGCCTACTGTAGTAGGCCATGGGCTAGTTAGCTCAGGAAATTTTGTGAAATAATTCACATTTGATACTGTCATGAAGTCTACAGTAACTTTTTTGAAAGCAGGGAGTACACCATATTGAGACCCTGCTAATTTCTTATTAGGTTGATTCAAAGCCACAGGAAGATAATATCTACTCCAATCTAAATCCAAAGCATTTCCTGAAGATGTTTCTGTAGTACCACTTATATTGTATCTATGATATGGTATATTAGTAGGAGCAGCTAAAAGTCCACTATTATTGTTTTCAAATAGATGAACTTGTATGAAATAGAAAGTATTTTTCCATACAAAGCATCTCATTCCCCAAACTTTACAGATAGCCTTTAAAGCATCATAGCAGCTCATAGCTCTATAATTCAATACTCCTGTATCTCCCTCTTTAGTATAGAATTGGTCAGCTGAAATTTTGCTTAAGGCTAAAGGGTCTCCTGTAGCAGATGCCATCTGAGCATTATACCAATTTGCAGATGTTTGAATCTTTGCATTTGCATTAGCTCCTTTATCAGTAGTAGCATATCCTGTATAATAAAGTATTCTCCCTATCCATCTTATAAATTGATAGGAACTTCCATATTGCCCTGCAGGATTATTAGGATGAGGAAGCCATGTATCAGATTTTACATATAAATGATTAGGAGATTGAGCAGTTTCTTCAGGCACAAAATCATAATATTTCAATGCTGCTAATCCATCTATAGCAGTTAAATTAACTACATAAGGCATAGCAACATCAGGGTCATCAGATAAATCATTTAAGAGATACCCTGCAAATATAGGGTCATTATCAGGCTTTAAAGTATAGTTAGCTCCTGCTACATACAGATACACATAAACATCTCTCTCACTTCTATTTCTTAATTCAGTAATATATCTAGCATCTCTAAATCTAGATACCATGAATTCTATATTTAATGTAGAAGGTTTTAATGGAGAATACATTTTACTATCCTCACTTCCAAAATCTACTGAACAGGCATTTTTTCCTAATACTCCTACTTTGTTAAAATAGTCTACTCCTGCTATTTGGTCATAAAATTCTAATACATATTTAATCCCTGCAGTAGATATGAATTTGAAAGTATAAGTTTTATTATATGCCATTAGATGTATCTTTCTCTTTTTTCTGTTGTTATATCATTTGATAAATAAATATCAGTACCTTTTAATACTCCTCCTACATTTAATGATACATCCATTTCTCCTCCTAGCATTTGCTTTAACTTAGATAATGGAGCTATCACTTCAGGGTCATTAGCAGCATTAGGATTATCTCCTACTATAGCATTAGTAGGCCCAAATGCTAATCCTCCTTTTGCTAATGGTAAAGGAGTAGAAGCAATAGTAGCTATTTGAACTGCTCCCATAGTTCCTACTAAAGCAGCTAAGAATACATTAGGTAAAGCAGATGCAATAGCAGCTGCAGTATTCATAATTGCAGTAGCTATTTGAATTTTCTTCTCTCTTTGTGCTTGTTTACGTTGAATAGCTAGTTTTTTAGCATCCATTTTTTTATCTAAAGCAGCCTGTTTAGCATCAAAGTTTTCTCTTATTCTAGTCATTGCTTCAGACCTTTGCCGAGCTGATTGATTACTTCCTGCTACTTTTCTTGCTTCTCTTTCAAATTCTTTTTCTAAAGCCTCATTAGCTAATTTTTGCTCATTCTCTAAAAGCCTATTCTCTTTCTGACTTTGAGCAGCCCACATCCCTCCTATAGCATTTAATATTTGCCCTGTAGTTTGAGCAAATTTTTGCAATCCTTTTGCTAATCCTTCTAATCCATTTTTATTAATTTTTTTGAGCCATTCATAGAAATTTTCCCAAAGAGTTTTCTTTCCCTCTAAAGTTTTATTTAGTTCTGAATTGCCTCCATCTCCTGAGCCTCCTGAGCCTCCTGAGCCTCCATCATCTCCTTTTCCTCCTGTAGGAACTGATAATCCACCTCCTCCTAAAGCTCCTTCTAGTTTTTCTCTTACTTTAGATAGTTTATTTTTAAACCATTCCTCAATATTATCTACATTATTTTGGATATCATCTTCTGTAATGAACTCAGCTTTTTCTCTAAGCATAGCAGCTCCATCACTTACTGCTTCTGCTATATCTTTTCCATATTGAACAAATCTAGCATTATCTCCTAGAGTATCTTCAATATCTTTTTCCATGCCTTCCATCACTTGCATGATTCCTTTGCCCATTATTACTGCTCCCTCTATTCCCTGAGTAAATGCTCCTTTTATTATATTTCCAACTCCTGAAAATAATTCTACAGTATTAGCTCCTAGAGTTTTTAATGTACTCCACATATTACCGAATACATACTTAACAGTAGCCCATAATATTTTAAATGATGTAGAAATTCCTGCTATTGCAACTCTAAATATTTCAACTTCATTATATAAATCAATAAAATAATTTATAAAATCTACAAAGATTTTTTTAGTTTGAGGCCAATTATTATAGATAACTGTAAAGATAGCTCCTATAGCAGCTACTACTAATCCTACAGGAGTTAAGATAGCTCCTAATGCAGTTACTAATCCTCCTGCTAAAGTCATTAAAGGCCCTGAGAAAGCTAACAATGCTGCAGCTCCTACTACTAAGGCTTTAGTACTTCTATCTAATTCAGTAAATCCTTTTGCTATTTTAATTCCAAATTCAGCTAATTTTGTGAATAAAGGCATCACTATAGCTCCTAATTCTGCAGCTGCATTCTTTAGGTTTTGGAATGCCTGTTGCATTTTAAATCCTGCAGTTTCTGAGAATGTATCAAATCCTTCATCTACCATTCCTACACTAGTATGCAATCCATCTAATACATTTCCATAGGTTTTAGTTTGATTTCCTAATACCCCTAGTACCCCTTTTAAGGCTTGAGATTTGCTAAAAAATTGAGTTAAAGGAATATTATTTTCCTCAAAAGCATCTTTAATGGATATAAGAGTAGCTCTCAATCCTCTTTCTCCTAGCATTTGTCTAACACTATCTCCTGTCATTCCCACCTTATTTAAGGCTCTTTCCATTTGAGGAGTAGTCTTAGCTAGTGCCATCATTACTCCTCCGAAAGAAGTAGTAGCTGATTTTGCATCTCCTGTTGTTTTAGTATAAGTAGCTATAAATGCATTCACTTCCTCAAAGGAAATTCCTAAACTTGCAGCCATTCCTAATTGAGTTCCTAATACTTCAGCTAAATCTTTAGCTTCAAACATACCTTCCCTAACTGCTCCTCCAAATATATCTAATGCTTTAGCTGCAGAAAGATTAGCTTTCCCATAAGCATTCTGAGCTGCAGCTGCTACTTTAGCCAAATCAGATTGCTCTCCTAATCCTATAGCAGTAGCTTTTGATACTGCTTCTAAGGTTTCCATAGCATTTGCTCCCCTTAATCCTGCAGAAGTTAAAAAGAATAATCCTTCTGCTAATTGCTCAGGAGCTTGAGCAGTTTCTCCTGAAAGCCTCATTACATCTTTAGAAAGCTCATTTACTTCTTTTGATGAAATACCCACTAAGGTATTTATCTTAGTCATGTTCTTCTGAAAATCAATAGCCATCTTAGCTCCTGCTACTGATATAGCAGCAAATGGCATAGTAAAGCTAGTAGAGATATTTCTCCCTACTGTTTGCATTTTAGCTCCGAATCTTGTTAATCTTTTTGAGGCTTTATTCAATCCTCTAAAGAGAGGACTAGTTACTGCATTAATTACTACATTTAATGAGGCTAAGGCTTTTTTAGGCATTTTTCTTTAGTTTTTTTTCATTTAACTCATCTAACTTATCCTGATATTGAGATTCTCTTAATAATCTTTCTATATCAGCTTTAACAGTTTTTTTAGCTTTCTTTTCCCATTCAAAAGTAGTTATCTTTTTAGGAGAAATACTCTTTTTTAAATGAGGATTAATTATAACACAGGCCATCCATCTTGCTCTTTCCCATTCAGCTTGTTGATTTTGCATATACATCTTCTTATATCCTATTTGAGCATTAGCAAAATTCTTTGGATTCATATTATATAAATCCTCATAGCTCATTCTCAATTCCCCAAAAGCAATCTGCTCTATCAAATCAAATGTTATTTCTTGACTTGAGCTGCTTTTTGCTTTTTTTTTCCTGTTGCATCAGGGTGCTTAATATTATGGCCCATCTGCTCTCCAAATATTTCTAGAGCAGTAGTCAATCCATTCATATCAGAATCTAACATATCTCCTAAATCATCTATAGTCAAATTAAACTCCTCTCCTGATTTTCTGCATCCCTCCTCAATACCAACTAATACTAGATGTAGAGCTTGGTCTAAAGTCATATCCTCCCCTAGATTCATTAGTTTTTGAAGTGATGTTCCTGTAATTCCACAGTATTTTCTTAGGCCATTAAAGCCAAAAAATATAGGGAATTTTTTTCCTGCTATTTCTATTATTTCGTAATTCATTTTTTTTTCTTAAAGGTTAATAAAAAGAGGTCATCCTAGCCTCCCCTTTAAGAAATAAAAAGGAAGCTAAGAATCTCTCTATTGTTTTATGATACAGTAGCTTGAGTTAAAGTTCCTGTCCCTGAGAATGAAGCACTCCATGTAGAGCTATCTTCATTAGGAGTATCCATACTTAAGGAAGTCATAAAAGCATTTCCTGTCCATTTAATATCTCCTGCTTCTTCTGTAGAGAATTTTAATTCAAATTCTGTTCTAGTTGCAATATAGCTTGAATATAATTCATTAGCAGTTAATCCTGCTATTGCTCCTCCTGAGCCATCTACAAATATTAACATTCCATCTACTGATACTTCCCAATCTCTTTGCCCTTCTAATTGGTCTCTCCAACCTCCACTATCTTTAGTAGAAGTATCTCTAAGGTTATGATTGATAGATATAGAAGCAGTAGTAGCATAAGCTATTTTTGTTCCTGCAGCATATACTGCAAATTTAGTCCCATTCAGGACACCGTTTGTCGCCATGATTTTTCTTTTTTAAATTAATTAATTTTCTTTTCACTATAGTATTCAATTTTATAATCCCTGATTAGTTCCTGTATTAGTTTGCCTTAATAATTCTACTCCTGATATGTTTACTGAAAAAGTACTATTTTCTTCATTAGGAGTATCAATTTCTACAGAAGTTACATATCCTGAGCCTACCCATGCCTTATTGTAAGTTCCCAAAGGAAAAGGAGCTACCTTCAATCTAACTCTTAGCCTTCCTAATACATAGAGCTTCATTAAGTCTACTATGCCTGTATATAAAGGATATGCACTCCAAGTAGTACCTCCACTATTTCTGAAAGCTAATAAATTATTACATTCTACACTCCATGCTCTATCTCCTGCTACATAAGTATTCCATGCATTACTTTCTCTACAGGTTGTATCCCTGATTTGATGTTCTACATTCCATGTTGTAGAAGTAGATAAAGCTAATACTTCATTCCCTAAATAAAGAACTATATCCCCTCCATTTATTACTCCATTTAAAGCCATCTATGATAGATATAATATTACTGCTTTATCATTACCATCAGTAGTAGTTATTGTAAAATTACAATAGCCATCTGAATCATTATATGCTTCTACAGGAAATGGGCCTATCAATACACTACCTGAAGCTGCTACTGTTTGAGATGGATTGCTTTTTGTTAAATCTCCATATATCTCACTCTCTACAGTAGTTACTTCTGCAGTTACTGCTATAACTTTACTAGTTTCAGTAGATTCATTTAAATATAAAATAAATTCTCTACCTGTATTTATAAATTTATTATCTCCATCTATGCTAGTGTATGTATAAGCTAATCCTGCTTCAATTATTTCTTGACTAGTTAATGTTGCCATCCTCTACTGATTTTTTAGTTTTTTTCTTAGGTTTCTTATCTCCTTTCATAGGCTCACAGATTCCTTCTGCTAATAATCTTACATAAGTATCTCTGCATCCTGCATATTTTTGCCCTGCCTTATACTCTTTTCCTGAAGGAGTAGTATAATCTTTTATTAATATTAAATCTTCCATAGTTTGTTTTTTAAGTATTACTAATATTTATTCTTGTTATTCTTAAAGAGAAATCTAGATGCTTAATGTAAATCCCTCTACTTCCAAAATCATCATCATAATCATCAACACAATTTTCATATACACATGAATCTAATGCTATATCAGATGCATAAGGAGATGTAGCAGCTCCCCACTCTCTATCTAATGCCTGTCTAACTGCTACTGCAATATTCTCTACTGCTAAATAAGTTTCAGCAAAGCAAGATACTTGAGCAGTTGTAACATCTAAGATGCTTCTTTGAGAAATTATAGGGTCTCCTGTATTTTCATCTCCTGTAGTATTTGTAGGTATTGAACTTATTTCTCTATAAGTAATATATGGAGGAGCAGTTGATTGCTCAGCTCTCAATGCAAATATAGATGCTGCAGGTACTAAATCAGTTAGATTTGAATAACCTGATAAAATAGGATATATTATAGCTCCTGTTCTCATTATCTATATAATCTTTTTAATCCTTTAGTTTCTCTTTGTAGCACTTTTTCTACTACCTTTCTAGCTCCCTCTAATAATATTGCTCCTGCAGCATTTTGCTTCATTTCCCATGCAGGTCTCATAAAAGGATGAGGAGCAGCATGAGCAGTACCATATTCAACCATTGCTCCATAAAATCCTCCTCCTCTTTGATTATTTTTCTTAGCTGAGCCTCCTGTAGCTTTTGGGCCTACATATAAAGCAGGAAGCCTTCTAGAGGCTCTAGTGCTAAAGGCTTTTATACTTCTTTTTAAATCCCCTTCATCATTATTAATATTAGCTCTAGCTTGAGCTATAATAGGCTTCGCAGCCTGTCTAAATACAGCCATCATCAACTTATTTCTTTTAACCTCATAAGGTATTTGCTTCAATGCTTTTTGAAGCTCTCTCATTCCTAATACCTTTCTAACATTCAATTCCATTAGTTATTGTCTTTTGAGGATGCAGTTAATTTAGTCATTTTATGCCTACCATCTATATGAGCAATTTTTTCTATGTAAAATTCACTTTGAGCTATCTCTTTTATAGATATACTTTTTACAGTTATACTAGTAGTATCTTTAATATTTTGAAATCTGAATACTTGAGAAGTAGTTTGATAGTATCTAAATGAATGAGTTCCAACTGTAGCAGCCATAGTTGAATAAGCAGCTCCATTATAATACTGTAAAAAAGGAGCATTTGTTATAGCACTTACTTCATATCTAACTTCATAAAATTTTCCTACTGTAAGTATATTAGCTCCATTAGAGCCATCTCTAGCTTCTAAGATACAATCCTCTCCTGTTACTCCTGCATTATTTAATATTACTCCTGCAGATGAATCATAAGTGATAGTACTGCTCCCTGTTACTGTAGCAGCCCATCCACTTCCTGCAGTACCTATTGCAATAGAATCATCAAAATTAGGATTAATAAGAATCTCTCCTCCTGCATTTAGATTATGTCTTATCCTCCAATTAGGATAGATTAAATCTTTAAAAGTTTCATATCTGATATAAAAATCTACAACAGTTTTCCCTGTCATTTGGTCAGCATCCTCTCTCTCATTTCCTCCTCTCCATACCATGTAGGCCCACACACTTGAATCTCCTCCTGTTGCATTACTCCAACTAGTATCCTGAATCCCTCCATAGTTTGCATTTGCTGAATATGTAGGCTTCTCTATAATTACAGGAGTATCTAGATTTCCTACTGATATCATAGTGTTTGAATTTTATATGGATTCATTAGATATTGAGCAGTTTTAGGAATTTCTGTAGCTATTTTTCCTACTATAACTGATTGCCTATTTTCATACATATCAGCTACTACTATTTTAATAGCTTGAATGATAGGGTCAGGAATAGCTCCTGCAGATGCCCATCCTACAACATAATCACATCTCCATGCTTGAAATACTTCATCAGTATTAGGAATTGTAGAATCATCATTAGCATATAATCTAGGAGGTTTTATATGTTGTACTAATTCACATGATGAGCCAAAATCAACCCAAGAGCCTCCACTCTTATACTTTACTGCAAAAGTTCCATCAGTTATAGGACTTTTAAAAAGAATATTTAAGTCTGAAAATTTATTTCCATATTGCCTCAATGATGTATCTAATAAAAAAATATTACAAAATTCCTCAATCCTTTGAACTGCTGCTTTTTCTAATGCAGCAATGTAATCATCATCATCTGAAAATGTAATTCTCAAATGAGTTTTTAAGTCTGCAGTACTAACTATTTGAGTATCATGATATGCAACTACTTCTAAATATTTCATTTTTTTTCTGTTTTTTTCTTATCTAGTGATTTGCTTGTATTGTATTATCTCAAAAGTTTAATAGTAGTACTTATCAACATCACTAAAGTTTCTTAAAGAGCCTCTAAATACCCTTAAACTGCATTTAGAGATTTTTAAAAAAAGGGAGGAAAAAAGAGCAAAATAGCTCTAATTTCCTACCTAATTTCCAATTAAATTATGCCTCAATCAATTTAATGAATGAATCATTTTGAGTAGCATCAGCATCAACTAAGCTAGTAACAACCATTCTTGGAAGGCCTTTAGCAGCTTCAGTATATGGGTCAAATAAGATATCTAATCCACCGAATTGAGCTATATGTACTTTAGAGAAATCTCCAAATAAAGCATGAGCTTTAGCAGCAGTTCCTGAAGCAGCTACATTTCCTGATTGGAATGCATAGTAGCCATTCAATCTTCTATCTCCATTATCCCAAATAGGAGAAACAGAAGCAACTTGAGCTAAAGTTTTTACTGTTTTATAAGCATCCATATCTAACAAGTATGCCATTCTAGCTCCTTCTCTTTGTACTCCTAAAGCTAGAGCATCAGTTTCCATTTCAACCCAATCTCCTGCAAGTACTGTAGTAGGCCCTGCAGTTGCATCAGCAAAGATAGAAGCAGGAGCATTAGATACATCTCCTGTATCAAGTACTGCATACTCTAAAGCTGCAGCTAATTGCTGAGCCATGTTTCTTTGAAGATTAGCTTCTAATGATGGATTTTGCATCATTGATTCTGAACTCATATTCACTACTGAGATTAGTTTTTTAGGAGTTAATGTTACTGCAGTTAAATCTCCTGCAGATGAAGCAGCACCTGATGAGCCATCCTCAGATACCCATGTTGAAGATATTCCTGAGAATACAGGGAACTTCATATCATTAATACCAAAATAAGTGTTTGCACCTGCACTAGATAAAACTAAATTTTTCTCAAGTTGGTCAGTAAAGCTCATAGCTTCTACATTATTAACTGAAGCAGTACTCCATGCTCTTGTTAATACTGAAGCAGGAATCCCATATCCTTTGATAGTTGTTCCTGTATAACGAGCTTCATTAATAGCTTCATCATGCATCTCTTTATAAATTCCCTCTACTTTACCTGAGTAAGCAGCTCTTACTGCACCCTGAAAAGTAAACTTCCCTAAGTCTTTATCTTGAGTAGGAGTTACTTTAACACCACTAACAGAAGCAGCAGTTCGTAATTCCTTTTCTACTCTTTCAGCTCTTTCTATTTGAGTATCTAGAGTATCTATTGAAGCTAGAGTATTATCTACTTCAATAGTTTCAGCCTCATTCAAATTTCTTGATTCTCCTTCAGCAGTATTTTTAATGCTTTCTAGAGTTTCAACTAAAGCTGAACGGTTTTCTTTTAATTCCAAAGATTTTTTCATTTTTTCTTTCTTTTTAATAAATTAATTTTCAATTTTAATAAACTATTCAATTCAAATTCTTTTTCCTGCTCCTTTCTTTTGTTTTCTTTATCAATGAAATTAGACCTTACTGCTAGAGCTAAATTATCAGCACTAGGATAAGCAGGAAGTGATACAGGAGAAACATCATACAAGCGATTCACTTTATGGATGATACGGATATCATTTCCATCTTCATTTCTCTCCCATGAATCTCCTTCCTTCCCCAAAGTAAAAGCAAAACTACTTTGAGTAATATTTCCATTTTTAAGATTTTCCTTCAAATCTCTACCTGCAGTAGTATTAGGAATATCTAATTCATATTTAAGCCCTTTCTCATCTACTGACAATCTGAGAGTTCCTGCACTTACTCTACCTAGTAAATAATTAGGGTCATGATTAAAATAAGCTCTTACATCATTATCTAATACATCATCAAAAGCAGTAGGCATGATTTTTTCCCTAAATCCTCCCAAGTCTTCACTCAAAGAATTAAATACTGCAGCATGGCCTACTACTACATCTTTTCCTTCTTTAGAATCTAATCTGCTTTCTATATTAAAAAATCTTTTTTCAGATGTATGCTTTTTATCCCATACATCCACCTTCTCCATACTTCTTGAGCTATATGTGTTCTGAGGGTCTTGTTCTAACTCATCTTCAATTTCTTCATCTATATCTTCCTCAATTTCTTCATCATCTGATACATGGCCTTCTTCATGGTCTCTATCTATCTCCTCCATAGATTCAGTTTCATCCACCTCCACAATTTCTTCAGTATCGGCTTCAGTAGTTGCATCAGTATCTTTATCATAAACGATTGTAATGGTTTTTTCATCTTCCTCTATTGATATTATATGTCTTTTTTTAATTTCTCCCATAGTTTTTTCTTTTTGTTCTAATTGTGATTCACAAATAGCATATCTTTGCTTCTCATCATATTCTGCTACCATAGTAGGGTCTATCATGCACCTATCTAAAAATTCTTTTTTAGTTTCTTTATCTGTAGGCTCAGGAATCGGCATCAGTATTGTTTTTTTCTAAAGTTCCTCCTGCAATAATATTCTGTAATGTAGCCATATTTAACTGCATGAAGTGATTCTCTCCTCCTTCTATTGTTGGAAGCTCCTCATATTGTCTTATCTCATCAATGCTCATTGCTCCTATATTGAGCATAGTTCTATAGTAATCAGCTCTATCTTTTGGAGTTCCTCTTAGTAAAGCATTTACTGCAAACTTAGTATGAACTTTTCCTATCTCATTTGTACGGAATAATTTGCAATTCATTTCTGATTCCATCATAACTATATAAGGCATCAATGAATATTGCACAAACTCTCTAGATTGTTCTGATATATTATTGAAGCTAGACTTAGTTAAATCTCTTAATAAATGAGGAGGTAAATTATATAATCTAGCTATTTCACTAATTGAAAATTCTCTAGATTTTAGGAACTGAGATGCTTCATTTGATAAGCTAATCTGTTGAAACTTAAGGCCTTCCTCAAGTACCATTGTCTTGTTAGAATCATTCACATTAGTATAATTCTCTTTGAAAGATATTCTCAATCTATTTATTGCCTCATCTGATAAATGCCTATCAGTTGATAATACTCCTGATACTTTTGCTCCATTGCTGAAAAAAGAATTTCCATATCTTTCTAAAGCTATTCCATATCCAATAGATGCTGCTCCAACATCTACAGGAGACATTCCAATAAGTCCATCCTTACTCATGATTTTAAAGTGAAGGATGTCATAATGGTCTACAACTCCTCCCTCCTGAAGCTCATAATATATTGCTCCATCATTCTCTACTAATTTAACTTTAGTAACATCTAAAGGTAATAATTCAACAGGCCTACCTGCTCCATTTCTATTGATATATACGAAAGAATTTCCTCTAGTTAATAAATCCATCATACACTTTTGCACAAAAGTATAAGTAGTCATATTATCATTAGGCTTTCTATGAATCAAATTATATATAGAATGATTATAGGCTTGAGCCTTATTTCCCACTTTATCTGTTTCATATATTCCTAAAGGAAGCTGAGCTACTGATTCTGATAATATTCTAATAGATGCCCATACTGCAGTAAAATTCATAGCAGTTTCATCTGACACTACTACTCCTGCAGTAGACCCTCTAGCTGAAGTCATTGCATCATAGAATGCATTTCTCTTTTCTTTTCCTGTAAAAATTCCTTTGATTGTATCTAATATCCCCATATTGTGAGCTAATTATAGCTTACAATTATACGATATTAAAAGGGTTTGATTATGTAACTTTGTTTCTATTTTTTCTATTCTTAGTAACTCTAAAAGAATCATAGGAAGCATATCTCCTCCTCCCAAAGTTTTTCTCATATTCATGCTCAGTTAAATCATAAGCATCCTCATAAGTTTTTGTTATTTTGCAATTCTTATGAAACCTTTTTTCAAATCCTGCAGGACTTAATAAGGCTAATATCTCTAATTCCATTTTTGTTTTTTAAAAAGTTAATAATCCTCTATCATCATAAATTGAATCCCCTTCATGTTCATCTGTCATCATCTCCCCTAAGCTCATCACTAATGCTATCATGCCATCTACCTTCTCAGATGAGCGTTGTTTATTTATCTTTATATTGTCGGATGCATCTGTTTGCAAACTTACATTCTCACATTGCCATCTTAAAACAGGATTATTGAGATGATTGATTTCTTTTTTTAATACCATTTTTTCTAGCTCTTTAGTTGGAGCTGACATACTCCTATATCCCTGACCGAATTGAGACATCGGAATCCCATCCTCCTGAGATAGTTGGATGATTAATTGACTAGAATTCCATCTATCAAATGCTATAGATTGTAAATCATAATCCTGTATTATGTTATTGATATCTCTCCTGATAAATCCATAATCCTGAACATTTCCTTCTGTTGCTTTTATATATCCATCTGAAATCCACTCATCATATGGGAGCTTATATTTCCTCCCTCTTAATTCTGCAGATGCTTCAGGACACCAAAACCATACCAATACTACATCCTTTTGCTCCTCCATAGGAAAGAATAAAACAAAAGAGCTTAAGTCCATAGTACTTGCTAAATCTAATCCTCCCCAACATTTTTTGCCTTTTAATATTTCTAAATCTATCTCCTCATAATTTTCCATCCATACACTATCAGAAATCCATTTTGTAACATTAGTAGTCCAAAGATTAAGATGTAATCTCTTGAAAGTATTCTCATAGCTAGGAAGCTCAGCTGCTCTCTTTGCTTCAGTTTTTAAATAATCTTCAGAAACAGAAATACCTAAATTAGGATTAGCTTTTTTCCAAGTAGTAGGATTTTGTATATCATCATCTTCATCTGCAGCATAGATAACAGATAGATGAGTATCATCATTAATGATTCCATTTTTTACTTTCTCAGAATAGGAATGAACTTCCCAACAGATATTCCCATCTGTTTTGGATGCTCCTGCAGTAGTCATAGTGAATAGTAGAGGTTGAGTTCTAGCTCCTGTTCCTGTTACCATAGTATCATAAAGCTCTCTAGATTTCTGAGTATGTAACTCATCAAATAAAATAGCATTAGGATTATGTCCATGCTGAAGGGATGCATCTGCAGATAATACTCTATAAGTATTTCCTTTATTAGGGAATGTAATTGAGTTTCTAAATACTTTAGCTTTAGAGCTTAGTAAAGGGTCTAGCTGAATCATTCTCTTTGCTAAATCAAATATGATAGATGCTTGATTTCTATCCCCTGCACAGGAAAAAATTTCTGAGCCTAATTCTGAATCTGCAAATAGCATATAGATTGCCACACTTGCTCCTAATGTACTCTTACCATTCTTTCTAGGAATCTCACAATATACACTTCTATATTTTCTTAATCCTGTTTCTTTATGCTTCCATCCGAATATAGGCTCTATCAAATCCTCCTTTTGCCATTTCTCAAGTATAAATTTTTGCCCTGCTTTCTCTCCTTTGCAATGCCTGATATGAGTTTCTATAAAAGCTACTGCTCTCTTAGCTGCTTTCTCATCAAAATAATATTTATTTTTTTTTAGCATATTCTTAATTGAGCAGTATGTTTCTCTATTCTTTTCATAGCTGCTTCATAATATTCTTTATCTAATTCACAAGCAGTTAAGTTATATCCTAAGTTATGACAAGCTATTGCTATACTTCCACTCCCTAAATGAGTATCTAATATCTTATCTCCTTCTTTTGCATAGTTCACTAAAATCCATTCATACAATCTAATAGGTTTTTCGCAGGGATGTATTCTTTTTATATGCCCTCTCAAAGTTTGTATTCTTACAATTTTTGGCACTTTATCAAAAGATGTATAAGCTAATTCATGCATAGAAAATCCTAAATCTCCCTGCATTTTATCCCATACTATCCAATCTCTTTCATTTGGCAAATAATTAGCATAATAATTTCCTCCCCAAATAATCTGATTCTTTGATACTCTCATCAGCTCTACAAAATATTTTTGTTGAGGAATCTTATCATTCCAAGTAGTATCCTGCTTTCCTATATTTTTTGTCCCTCTCATTCTCTTATGAATACCATAAGGAGGGTCAACTATTGCCAACTCAAAATAATTATCTTCATATCTTGACATCAAATCCATATTGCATTCATTAGTAATATTCATTATTCAAAGAAATTATATTCAGTATTATTTTGTATTAATGTAGGTTGATTGATTGAGCTTCTAGCTGATGGAGTAAAACCAAATTGAGTAGCTATTTTCAATGCTCTATCTAAAGCATCATTAGCAATCTTTTGATGAGGTACTGATTGAGAA